>CEPU01028501.1_pt1 | contig 22169 bp, 25 predicted proteins | sample 530471 | NCBI WGS metagenome assembly CEPU01 (sample SAMEA2620194, study PRJEB7988) | marine metagenome | biome: marine biome (ENVO:00000447); feature: surface water layer (ENVO:00002042); material: "saline water (ENVO:00002010), including plankton (ENVO:xxxxxxxx)" | depth 5 m | reverse complement strand
TGTTGATTCATAAAGCTGCTGTATAAGGACTGTAAATGAATTATTTATATACATCCCAAACATATAAACCCAGCTCAAGATAACGCCAGCGATTATTACGAATTTTAATATGCCTATGAGGCTCATTGAAATTTTAAATATGGCAAGGTTTAGTAGCCCCAGAAAACCCAAATCTGGCAGCATCAAAAATGCATAAATGTAATATATAACTACTGCAGCAATTAAGAGCCCGACATTTATTTTTTTATAGTAGATATTGAATATTAAAAGAATTGGGTAAAGGATTATCTTTATAACTCTCGCAACTTTATTGTAAGAATCAGATTTTGTGAGATCTACTAAAAACAGAACCAGAATTAGATATATGACTATATTTACTACTTGTGAAATCACTTTCTCTCTCCAAAAACTATTGACCCCAGCCTGATCATATTGGAGCCGCAATCTAATGCTATATTATAGTCTTGTGACATTCCAAGCGATAAGAATTTGAACGCTTGATTCTCTTTGGACAGCTCATTGAACAATTTGGATATTTGAGAAAATTGCTTTCTGATTTTGGACTGATCAGCTGTATTTTGAGAGATACCCATTAGACCCACAATATTTAGTTGCTTAACTAAGGGTTTATCGTATGAAATCCGGGAGATTTCCTCTGGCAAAAAACCAGACTTTGAAGTTTCATCGCCAAGCTTAAGTTGCAATAGGATTTTCGGCATATTTTTAACATTAATATTAGTTAGCTTTTGTAAAACTTTTTCCCTAGATACTGAGTGAATATAATCGGAGTTGATACATATTTCTTTAACCTTATTAGTCTGAATATTTCCCATAAAGTGCCAAACTATATCTTTTGGAAGGTGTTGTTTTTTTGCAATTAATTCCTGCAGATAATTTTCTCCAAAATCTCTCTGTCCTAGTTGATAAATTTCATGAATTTTTTCAATTGGCTGCCCTTTAGAAACAGCAACTAACTTTATATTTTTATCTAGGGAGGAAGAAATCTTCTTATAGTTCTCAAGATTCATTTTTATCGCTCTCGCATTCCGTTATCTCAATAGAATCCATGTTTTGCTTCCGAAAAACCTCTCTTGCATTATTTGTTTGCGATCTATTTTCAAAGGGCCCAACAATTACAATAAAGTTATAACCATTTGAGCTATTCACATTTTCAATCGAACCTTGATAACCAACTTTTAATAGTTGATCAACTTGACTTTGTGCAGCCTTCTCTGTTCTAAAACTTCCGGATTGAGCATAATAGTTACATTTTTGAGATATTGCTTCTAGGCCTAACTCCTGTATCTCATAATTTTCACTTTCTAGGATTTTTTGAAACTCATAGTCTATTTCATTGAGCTCAAAATCACTTAAGTTGAGTTGTCTAACGCTATCACGCAGGAAGAATTCAGACAAAAATACTATTACAAATGCAACTAACAGAGCAATTCCTACTGTAGGTACAGCTTTAATTGGAAACTTTTTATTTTTAAAGGAAATATTCGCCATTACATTTTTGAAAGAGGCTTGACACTAAGTAGCTCCAATCCGTTTTGCAATACTATCTGCGTTGCCTTGGTAATAATAAGCCTTGAATTTGCAACTGTATCGTTTTCAACTAGAACAGGATTAGTCTCATAAAATGAGTGGAAATCAGCTGCCAACTCTTTTAAAAAGTGAACCAATGAATGTGGCGACCTCTCGTTAGCAAAATCCTCAAGATGCTTTGGATAGTTAATAATTTTATTTAGTAGATCAAAGTTTTTTGTAATTTCTTTTTCGTCATACATACACTTAAAATCTGGAGCTTTATTCTGAAGTATGGAGCAACACCTAACATGAGCATATTGTGTATAGAAGTAAGGATTAGTTTTGCTCTCTTCTTTCGCCTTCAAGACATCAAAATCAATAGTGTGATCAGATTTTTTTTCAAGGAAGAAAAATTTTATGACATCAGATCCAATTTCTTCTCTTAGCTCCTCAAGGGAAAAAAAGTCACCCTTTCTTGTCGACATTTGCTTCTTTTTTCCATTCTCAAAAAGATTTACCAACTGGTATAAGACAATCTCTAAAGATTGGTAATCATTTTTCAATGTATCGAAAGCTGAGGTTATTCTTTTCACATAACCATGATGGTCAGCACCAAAGATATTTATATAGTGTTCGTACTTCCTATCTATTTTATCTTTATGGTAACCAACATCGGTTAGGTAGTAGGTTGGCTCCCCATTTTCTCTTAAAAGCACTCTATCTTTATCATCTCCAAAGTCAGTGGATTTAAACCATAATGCACCATCTTTTTTGAATGTAAGTTTTTTCTTGGTAATGCCTTTTACTGCTTGAAATAATACTGAACTCTCATCATTAAAGTCGCCTACACTACTTTCGTAGAACCACTTATCATGAATTATTCCCATATTTTTTAAGTCTGCCTTGATTATGTCTATCATTTCATTAATCGCAAATGTTCTTAATTCATTCCAAATTTTTGGTGATTCTGATTGATAAAAGGCAATAAGCTCATCGAGTTTTTGATCCGCATCATCAGATAGACTCATTTCAGGTTGTGCAACTTCTTTTAAATTTGTTTTCTTTGTAAATTTTTTAGCTAAATCATTTATATAGCCCCCTTGATATAAGCCATCTCTATTAAAGCTGTGGTTGATTGTTTCTAAGATTATGCTCAAAGCTAATATATTTATCTGTCTTCCTGCATCGTTTACATAGTATTCCTTATCTACCTGATAGCCCTGACTTTGAAGTAAGTTTGAGATAGCAATACCAAGAACAGCACCTCTACCATGCCCAACATGTAAGGGTCCTGTTGGGTTTGAAGAAACAAACTCAACTAATGCTTTTTTCCTGTTATTCTTTTTGAAAGCCCACTGTTCCTTGAGCTCAATTGCATTTTTTAATTCATTAACCTTCGCAGATCTTGTTAGGTAAATATTTATAAAACCTGGGCCATCAACACTAATCTCTTCTATTAATTCAGAAAGCAAACCATCCGAAATTTTTTTTGCGATATCTATTGGCGATGAATCTAATTTTTTTGCTAGTTTTAATGATGCTGAGGATGAGTAGTCCCCATGATCTTCTGATGTGCTTGCAACAAAGCCTAGATCAAGCTTTTGAAAGTCTTCCTTCTCTAATGAATATGCATTTTTGATAGAATCAAAAAGACTATTATTTAACAAATCAATTAGTTTCACTTGTTAGCTCTACCTACGTAAGAACCATCTCTAGTATCAATTTTTATAATATCACCTTCGTTAATAAATAAAGGAACATTTATTTCTTTCCCAGTAGTCAGTGTTGCAGGTTTTAGTGTATTCGATACGGTATCACCTTTAAGGCCCGGTTCGGTGCTACTTATTTCGATTTCAACAAATGTTGGAGGTTCCATTTTTAGAACCTCTCCATTCCAAAACAACATCTTGCAAACTTCTTCCCCTTGCAACCAGCATTCAGTTCCTTGAAGCACATCTTTTCCTACATTAATCTGCTCAAATGAACTTTGGTCCATAAAGATAAAAGTATCTCCTTCGTTATACAAATATTGATACTCTTTTTCAGAGATGTCTGCAGCTTCAACGCTCTCACCAGTTTTAAATGTCCTTTCCCATACCTTCTCAGTTCTAAGGTTATACAGCTTTGTTCTCATAACTGCTTGCCCTTTGCCTGGCTTATGGAACTCATAAGAGATAATTGAACAAGGTTCACCTTCAATTAGAATTTTTAAGCCCTGTTTAAATTGATTTGTAATATACTTCATGAATAATTATCAATAAATTTTAGTATCATTATATAGGAGGAATTCGTTATGGTAGTCAAACTAACTCAACAATTAATTCACTATTTCATCTCAGTTTTAATAATCATAGTTTCGTTTTTTTTAGCGAATTTATTAGTGAACAACAATACAACTGTTAGCCCAATCGATGCGGTAATAATTATCTTTGTTATTCACTGGATTATGTTTATTCCATCCTATATTTTCCAAACAGAAAAATTTTATGATCTAACAGGCTCAATAACGTATTTATCTTCAATGACATATTTATTGATGAGCAATAGTGAGCTACTTGAATCAAGTTCACCCTCAGCATATGTTGCATATTTATGTGTGATGATATGGACGTTAAGGCTTGGCATTTTCCTATTTCTTAGGGTTTTAAGGGATGGTGAAGATAAGAGGTTCAGAAAAATTTTGCCAAGTTTTTCACAGCTCTTTATGACTTGGAATCTTTCGGCAACTTGGGTAGTCATACAAACTTTGCCCCTAATGGTTGTTCTTACTGGGGGGGTTTTTGAATCTGGCATATGGACATGGGTTCACACTCTTGGGCTTACACTCTGGTTATTTGGATTTATTTTTCAAGTAGTTGCAGATAATCAAAAAACAAAATTTAAAATGAATCCTGCTAATGAAGGCAAATTTATTACAGAGGGACTTTGGAGCAAATCAAGACATCCAAACTATTTTGGAGAAATTGTTCTTTGGGCAGGGCTTACAATAATTTGCATACCATACATGTCAGGCTTTCAATATGTAGCCTTAATTTCACCAGTTTTTGCATTTCTGTTGATCTATTTTGTGAGTGGAGTGAGAATGCTTGAAGACAAAGCAAATAAAAAATGGGGCAAGGATTCTCAATATCAAAAATATAAGAAAAACACCCCAATTTTTGTCCCAAAGCTGTAAAAAAAGAGAAATTTAGCCAATTTTTAGTAAAAAACTATTTGAAACGTTTTTTTAGTCTTTGTTGTATAATGAATATGGGTTATATTTTACGATCAAGTTTTTAAAGGGGTATAGTAAAAATGAAGAATTACGTAGCTTTATTAGCGTTAATATCTGCTCTGTTTTTCGCAGAGGATTCTGAGTTAGATCAGATCCTGAATGAGAACACGGACAATATCAATCTCTCTGAAGAATCTCAACAAGAGGTTGACTCACTAGCAACGGAAAAAGATTCGCTCTTAGCAGAGTGGAAAGTTGTTGTTAAACAAGTTGAAGGCTTAAAAATCTATAATGCACAAAAGAGAAGACAAATAAAAGCTCAAGAAGAAAGACTTGTTACTTTAGAAGAACAGACAAGACAAGTTATTGTTATTCAAAGACAGATTCCGCCACTTATGCAGAGAATGGCCGACAGTCTTGAGCAATTTGTAAACCTGGATGTGCCCTTTTCATTAAATGAAAGAGTTAAAAGAATCAATCAGGTAAGAGCAACACTGTCAGACCCAAGAGTCACAGCCTCTGAGCAAGTAAGACAAGTATTAGAGGCTTATAACATTGAAAGAGAGTATGGTCGGACTATTGAAACTTATGAAGACTCAATTGTTCTTGATGGGGAAGAAAAGGTTGTAAATATCCTTAGAATTGGAAGACTTGCACTTTTATATCAACTTAAAGATCAAAGTGAAGCAGGCATTTGGAACGCTAACAGCAATTCATGGGAAGAGGTAAGTGGATACAGAATTCCAGTCAGAGATGGTATTAGAATGGCAAGTAAAACTGCTCCATTAGATTTATTACCAGTCCCAGTAAAAATAAAAGGAGGTGAGTAATGAATAACATTAAATATTTATTAACTCTACTTCTTTTAGTCAGTTTTAGTTCATTTGCACAAGAATCAGATGAACCGGCACCGACTAATCTCGATAAGTTGCTTGAGCTTGTAAAAGAGGGCAAAGATCAAGAGCAATCTGAAAATGACCTAAGAGAAGAAGAATTTAAAAACTCAAGGGATAGACAGCAAGAAATTTTAAGTGCTGAGCAAAGAGAGCTTGCCAGACAGGAACGAATTGCTGATGAGCTTGAAGAAATCTTTAGAGCAAATCAAGAACTTTTAAGAGTGGCTGAAGAAGCTTATTTAAAGCAGCTTGGTTCTCTTAATGAGCTGTTTGGGCATATGCAAAGTATAAGCACTGACTCTAGAGTTACATTTGAAACTTCATTGACTGCTGCCGAGTTTGGAAAAGATCGCGAATCATTCTTGGGAGAACTTACTGCAAAAATGGGAGATGCAACTTCTCTGCCAACAATTACCGAAATTGAGAGAGTTTGGTATGAAATCATGCGTGAGATGAAAGCAACAGGTGAGGTTGTAAAGTTCAATACGAGTGTGATAAATGTCGACGGCACCTCTGTTGATTGTGAGGTTGTAAGGGTTGGGGTTTATAATGCTGTTTGTGGCAATAAGTATCTTGAATATGTTCCAACTAAAGGACAATATCAATTTCTTGCAAGACAGCCAGCAAGCAGATATACAAGCTCAGCTGGAAGAGTATCTAATGCTGATGCTTCAAGTGGATATGTAAGTTTTTCTATAGATCCAAGTGGACCTTCAGGCGGAGCTTTACTTGCAAACCTAATTCAAAACCCATCTTTGCTTGAAAGGATAGATCAAGGTGGAATAATTGGTTACATAATTTTAGCCATTGGTGGCATTACTTTAGTTTTTGCCATTTATAAGTACGTTATTCTTTACTTAATGAATAGAGAAGTTAACGATCAGCTAGGTACAGACCAAGCTGGCGATAATCCTCTTGGACGAGTCCTAAGTGTAGGTCAAACTCACATGAAGGACGAAATAGACAGACTTGAACTTAAATTAGCAGAAGCCATTATGGCAGAGAGGCCAAGTATCGAGAGAGGTATAAGCTTCGTAAAAATTGTTTCTGTGGTTGCTCCATTAGCAGGATTGCTTGGTACAGTTACGGGAATGATAATCACCTTCCAACAAATTACGTTGTTTGGTACAGGTGATCCAAAAATCATGGCTGGCGGTATTTCTCAAGCTCTTGTAACAACAGTGTTAGGTCTGGTAGTTGCAATACCAACAACTTTAGCTCATTCCTTCTTGCAATCGTCTGCAAGATCAGTTGTGGATGTTCTTGAAGAGCAGGCTACAGGTATTGTTGCTGAAAAAGCAAAATAATTATGTATTTTCTAACGGAAGTATATATTGCTCTTAGGGACTTCATGGAGTCCGGTGGACCTGTACTTTGGTACATTGCCATTTTGGTGACATTTATGTGGGCTCTTATTTTGGAGAGAATATATTACTTCCTGTTTGTGCATGAAGAATTGGCCGACTCTATCAGAGGCAGATATTTAAAAATGTCATTTAAAACCCCTTGGCATAAGTATCAAGCAAAAAGCAGGCTAATTTCAGAGGGCAAGATCTCAATTAACAAGAACGTTCAATTAATTCAAGTATGCATTGCTCTTTGTCCATTATTTGGATTAATGGGAACAGTTACAGGAATGATTGAGGTTTTTCAGGTTATGGCTTTTACAGGAGGAGGAGATGCACGTTCAATGGCTGGAGGTGTTTCAAAGGCAACACTCCCCACAATGGCAGGAATGGTTTCTTCTCTATCTGGAGTCTTAGTTATGATTTGGATTAAAAACAAAGTTGAAGAAAACGAACTTTTAATGGGTGAGTATGTAACTCACAGTTATACAAAAGGAGATAAATAATGAGAAGAACTGCAATATCAGCAGCATCAAGAGAAGAAGAAAGCGAAATTAATTTAACACCTATGCTAGACGTGGTGTTTATCATGCTTATTTTCTTTATTGTTACTGCTAACTTTATTAAAGAACCTGGTCTAGAGGTGAACAGACCTGATTCAGATACTTCAGAAATACAGGAAAATGCAGCAATTCTTATTGCTATTGGAAATAATGATGAAATTTACATGGATGGCAGAAGAATTGATGTTAGACAGGTAAAAGCAAATGTCTTAAAACTTTTAGCAGATAATCCACAAGGATCTGTCGTTATTCAAGCTGATGAAGCAGCTAGTGCGGATGCAATAATTCAGGTAATGGATGGTGCCAGAGATGCTGGGGTATTTGATATTTCATTAGCAGCAGAACCAGATTAATTTTAAATGATTACAGTAGGAAATTTTGTAATAACAAGAAAGCATCTTTTTATTTCAGGTGCGCCTCTTGCTGGATTTCTTCTGTTTTTGTTTATGGTTGCCTTAATAAGTACTGGTGATGCTGGAGATGTAAATAAAGGCAGAAAGATTGGTAACGTAATAATGCCTGAAAGAGAAATCGAGACTTTACTTACTGATGAAATTGAACCACCACAAGAACCAGAAACTGCTCCACCTGAAATTGCACCACCACAACTTGATGTGACTCCAATAGCAGTTTCAGCAACATTAAATAAGCCACAAATTAACTTTAATTCAGGAAGTGGATCAATGTTTAGAGACGGAGAATACATTCCTCTGTTTAAGGTTCAACCAGTATATCCGCGTAGAGCTCAAGAAAGAGGAACAGAGGGTTTTGTAATAGTTGCCTTTACCATTACTGAATCAGGAACAATTACTGATCCATATGTTATTGAAGGAAAGTGTAGATCTGTAACAAACAGAGGTGGAGATTTTAATGATTGTACAATGTTCAACAGTGCTACTTTAAGAGCCGCACTTAAGTTAAAATATAAACCAACGGTTAGAGACGGAAGACCAGTTGCAGTAAACGATGTTCCGCACAAGTTTACATTTGAATTGGAGGAATAATGGCAAGATTTTTCTTATTAGTAATATTTTTGTTTTCATTTGAATTTCGTGCTGACGAAACAGATGGTTTGCCAGAACTAGCTACTGAATCCGAAAAAAGAAAATTACAGAACAGAAGATCAAAGGTTCTTACACCATCTGTAGCAAAAAGAGTTCAGAGAATTGTAGAAAATCTAGATCAAGCTGGACAATATGAAGAGGCAAAGACAATTTTGCTTAAAGAAGCAGCAAAAGATAAAACCTTAAAAGCAGAAAAAGAAGCAGCAGCCAAAGAAAAAGATAAGGATATCGCTAGAGTAGTAAAAAAAGCAGAGGAAGAATTATCTGAGCTTAGAGAAAGATTTGATACTTTAAAAAGCTATGACAGATCAATGTTTTATTACTATCGTGCTTATGTAAACCTTGCATACAAAGATAATCTCCTGGGCGCGAGAAGTGATTACTTAAATCTTGTTAAGGAGCCAGATGCCCAACCAAGGATCAAGCTTGCAGCGTACTATACAGTTGCTCAGCTATATTTATCAGAAGAAAACTACAATATGGGAATAGATTATCTTAGAAGATGGTTCAAGATGACAGATGAACCTACTTCACAAGCCTATGTACTCCTGGCGCAAGCTTATTATTTGCAAGAGCAATATCAAAAATCTTACAACGTCATGATGGCAGCGAAAGACCTTTCCGACCGTACAGGTTCAAGATTTAGAGAGAACTGGTATTCAATATTACTTGCGACCATGGGAGAGTTAGGGCAAAGAAAAGAACAAATACCATATTACGAAGAGGTGCTGGAATATTATCCGAAGAAAAGATATTTTGTAAATCTAGCAGGATTATATAACGAACTTGATAGAGCCAGAGATTATACCTCTCTGTTAAAAACAGCTTATCAGAAGGAGTTGCTCGACAAAGCAGCTGAATTCCAATCACTTTCACAAATGCTATTAGCAGCTGGCAATCCCTACTGGGCTGCGGAAGTAATATTAACAGGTCTATCTTCAGTAGCTGGCATTCAAGTTGTTGATCAAGAATGTGCACTTGGAAAAGTTTTAGATGAAGATGGAGATCTTGTAGTAGGTAGAGATGGAATACCTATAGAAGAAATGGTTTGTGATGATATTATGGGTCCAGCTTTTGTACGGCCTGGAAGTGAAACAGCTTTAGATCCTGAAGCTAAACCATTCTTAGAGGAAGATGAAAGGAATCTAACTATACTTGCTGAATCATTAAGAGCAGCACAAGAAAGAAAAGAGGCTATAAGAATATTTGAGAAACTTGCAAAACTTACTGAAGATGGAGAAGCGTTTATTGCAATAGGCAATTTATACTACCTCGAAAATGATATTGATAGTGCAATTATTGCAATCAATAAAGGCTTGGAGAGAGGTAAACTTAAAAACCCTGGTTTTGCTCAGTTGACACTTGGTCAGGCATTATTCGAATTACAACGTTTTGATGAGGCTAAGAAAGTTTTTACTGAAGCTTCAGAAAGTGAAAAAGATACTATTAAAAAGCAGGCAAAAGCTTGGTTAAAATATAATGAAAATGAGCAGGAGAGAGTTAAAAACCTTGAGCTTAGAAGAGAATTTATAAATTCATAATTTCAGGTATTCTTTAATAGTAAAATCAAACTGGTTATCTGCCGAACGAGAAAAATCCTTTGAGTCTATTTCTTTCCACTCATTTATATTAAAACTAGGAAAATAGACATCACCCTCAAGATCATCTGTATCAACCCATGTGATGACTAGCTTGTTTAATATTTTAAGACCTTCTTTAAATATCCCTGCTCCTCCTATCAACACAATTTCATTCTGTCCATGACCTTCACAATAAATTCTTGCTTCATTTATTGCTTTCTTGAGACTTGTAACAGTGATGAGATTATCTATTTCATTGATAGTTCCAGAAACCACAACATTAAGCCTATCGGGAAGAGGTCTTCCAATTGATTCATAAGTCTTTCTACCCATAATTATCGGCTTACCAAGGGTATAAGCCTTAAAGTGTTCAAGATCATCTTTTAATTTCCATGGGAGATCGTTGTCCTTTCCAATGAGCAAGCTGGAATTCATTGCAACTACTGCAGAGATAATCATACGGCAACTGGAGCAGGAATATGTGGATGATGTTGATAATCAATTAATTCAAAATCTTCGAATGTATAGGCATCGATGTCATTTTTTTTATTGAGTTTAATTTGAGGTGGTTGAAGAGGGTTTCTAGATAATTGTTCTTCAGCTTGCTCAACATGATTGAGATAAAGATGTACATCACCAAATGTGTGAACAAAATCTCCTACTTCTAAATCACATACTTGTGCAATCATATGTGTAAGCAGAGCGTAGGAGGCAATATTAAATGGAACCCCCAAAAAAATATCGGCACTTCTTTGGTAGAGCTGACAAGATAATTTGCCATCATGCACATAGAACTGAAAAAGAATATGACATGGAGCTAATGCCATGCTTGGAATATCTGCAACATTCCAGGCACTTACAATATGACGCCTGCTTGCTGGATTGTTTTTTATTTGATTAATTACATTAAAAATTTGGTCAAAACTTTGGCCACCGCTCTCCCATTTTCGCCATTGTTTACCATACACTGGCCCAAGATCCCCATTATCATCTGCCCATTCATCCCAAATTCTTACACTATTATCTTTCAAATATTTTATATTTGTTTCACCCTTTAGAAACCAAAGTAATTCATGAGCCACTGAGTGAAAATGTATTTTTTTTGTAGTTAAAAGTGGAAATGAATCTCTGAGGTTAAACCTCATCTGATGTCCAAATATTGAAAGAGTGCCGGTACCAGTTCGGTCGTCTTTATGACCACCAGTTTCTTTAACTTTTTTAAGTAGGTCTAGATATTCTTGCATTATTTTTAATTAGAATTAATACTCCTAATATTATCATAGGAATACACAACAACTGCCCTTGAGTTAAAAAACTAAATAGTAAAAAGTCATTTCCATAAACATAATCTGGCACTCTAAAAAACTCAGCTAGCGATCTTGTTAAACCATATCCAATTAAAAAGTATGCTGAGTGCCTTCCATATGATTTCTGATCTTTTGATATTAAATTTAAAAATATAAACAATGCTATTCCTTCAAGTGCAGCTTCATAAAGTTGGGAAGGGTGTCTCACAATCCCCTCTGGATCAGAGGGAAAGATCATCCCCCAACTTACATTTGTAGCTCTACCATAGAGTTCTGCATTTATAAAATTTGCAATTCTACCAAAAAATAAGGCAATCGGAATTGAAGGTGCTACCCAATCTGTAATTTGAAAAAATTTAAAACCATACTTTTTGCTGAAGAGGTACATCATAAACATCACTCCAATCAAGCCACCATGAAAGGACATGCCCCCTTGCCAAATTTTGAATACATAAAAAGGATCATCTAGTTGTAAATGAAGATCATAGAAAATAACATTTCCAATCCTCCCACCGACAACTGCGCCCAAGAATAAGCCATAGGTAAAAATTAAATCACTGGTCAGATCATTGCTTAAGTTGATATTAAATTTGTGACGTGTTGATAACACATGCAAATATATAAGATAAGCTCCAAGAACATATGCGATACCATACCAGTAGATATTTAATGAATCTCCCCAAAATCCAGAAATTGGGATACTAATAGCAATAGGATCAATAAAATCTGGATAATTCATTATTTTAAAAACCAATAGATAGCGACAGGGATAAGGTGTACTGCAAAAATGAATTGTAAAAATTTATCATTAAGTCTGTGAGCGAGCTGTGTGCCAAGCTTTGCAAAAAAATAACTAAAAATAGTTATTCCTAAGACCCCAGGCAGGTAGATGTAGCCAATAGAATATTCTGGTAAATTATTTGTACCATATCCGAGTATGAGATAGGAGCTTGCTGATATAACTGCTATTGGAAATGCGCATGCTGCACCAGTGCCAACAGCTTTCTTCATTTCCATTCCTGAAATTTTTAGTAATGGGACACTAAATATTCCACCACCAATTCCAAATATTGATGAAAGATATCCAATTACTCCCCCGGATATATTGAAATAAAGAAATCCAGGCTCTTTTTTTGCTTGAGGCACCTCTAAATTTATAAATAGTCGCAGTGACATTATGGTTACAAAAATAGCTAACATTTTTTTAAAGAATTCACTTTCAACACCAATTACAAAAGAGGCTCCAAATCCTGCTCCAAAGAGTATTCCAAAACTTAATTGTAGGAACCTCTCAACAGAAAGAGATTTTTTTTGATAATGAGAGTAAGCAGCTGATGCTGAAGTTACAATAATACAGGTGAGGGCAGTTCCTATGGAAAGTGGGATAGCTATATCTTCACTTATCCCCCTCTCTGTTAAAATAAAATGCATCACGGGCACTATTATTAAGCCGCCACCTACACCAAATAATCCAGCCATAGTTCCAGTTATAATTCCAACAGCAGCAAAAATTAGTAGATCAATCATCTTTCTTGTTTATTTCCTTATCCCCTAGAGCAATTAATTTTTTGACTCTCGAGGTAATGGAACCAGTTCCATCTACAAGTTTATTTTTAGCATCATTAAATTTTTTTTGAGTTTGATTAATTGAGTTTTCCAAGCTTTCCATAACAGTCATAAATCCATTAAGCTTTTCAACTAATTTTTGGGCTTCTTCATAAACCATAAAAACGCTCTCTTTTTGGCCATCAATACGCCATAAATTTTCGACCATTTTTATGGAGATATGTAATTGAGATGGGCTAATGAGTGCAATCTGTTTTTTTGTGGCAAATGTTAAGAGATCATTGTCATACTTAAGGCCAACATTTAGAGCATCGTCAATTCCAAGAAAAAGGAAAGTAATATCTGGTGTGGTGAGCTTATCAATTTCATGATATTTGGTTTCACTAAGTTCTTTTATTCTTTCTTTAAGGTTTCTAGAATGTTTTTTTCCAAACTCTTCTCTCTTACTAATATCTGCTGAACAATAGTTGTCATATTCCCTAAATGAGAATTTAGAATCAATGATAATGTGTCTCTTTTGAGGCAAGTAAATAACGGCATCAGGTCTTTTATTTTTGACACCATCTTCATCAGTTACGGTAAAGTTTTCTTGAAGCCTATAGTGAACATTTTCTTCAAGTCCTGAATTCTCTAATAACATTCGGAGTTTCATTTCACCATAATCTCCTTGTGTTTTGCTATCTCCTTTTAGAGCTTTTGTTAAATTGGTGGTGTCACTTGTAATTTGATTTGTTTTTTCAATAAGACCATCAATTGTGGTCTTTGTTTCAACATGAAGCTTAAGCTGTTGTTCAGAGTTCTTCTTAATTTCATCTTCAAATTCTTTGATTCTATTTTTAAATGGCTCAATGATGCTTTCTAAGCTTTCTTTTGATAAAGTTTTGTAATCATTTTCTTGTTCTTTAAATGATTTTGATATTCTGGCTGTAAAATAATAAAGACTCCCAATAATTATCAATCCAATTACAGATATAATGAGGAAAACTGATAAAATTATATACGTTGTATTCACATGAGTATTTTAGAACAAATTAAGTCTGAACTCCCATGGCTTGATAATAAAGTCATATTTGATTTAACAAGAGGCAAACCTTCACCAGACCAACTCAGCGTAACTGAAGAAAATTTTCGCAGCATAAATGTTCCATATGAAATGGATGGGATTGATTTAAGAAATTATGGAACACCTGAAGGTATACCCTCAGCAAGGGAGTTGGGATCAAAGATTTTATCTACACCCTTTTCAAATACTCTTGCCTTAGATAATTCTTCTTTAACACTAATGCAGCAGGTTCTTGCCTGCAGCTATCATATAGGGTTTAACAAAAGCAAATTATCAAATAAAAGCAAGTTCTTGTGTCCAGTTCCAGGGTACGATAGACATTTTAAGCTTATAGAAAACTTTGGTGTTGAAATGATACCAATGCCATTTCAAAAAGATGGCCCAGACCTAAACTCGTTAGAATCACTATTAAAACAACATAAAGATGTGAATGGTATTGTTTGTGTACCGAGACACTCAAATCCAACTGGCCACACTTACTCTGATGACAATGTGCGGAATATGTTTAAACTTTTGCAGTCATGCAATGAAAACTTCATGATCCTTTGGGATAATGCTTACGCATGCCATGATCTAAAAGATACTACAACTCAATCTCCAGCAAGCATCATGGCAGAGGAGTATGATCTTCAACATAACCTTTTCATCCTTGGGTCAACCTCAAAAATAACATTGGCAGGTTCAGGATTAGCATTTTTTTCTAGCAGCAAGGAAAACAATGAAAAATTTATAGATTACAGAAACTCTTTAACCCCGGGGCCCAATAAGATGAATCAGGGACTTCATACTATTTTTTTTCAGAAGAAAAGTCTTGAAAGCCAAATGAATGGTTTAAAAAAAATAATACTTCCAAAATTTGAGATGGTTGATGAATGTCTATTAAGATTAAAAGAAAAAAATCTTTGCAGCTTCACTTCTCCAACAGGCGGATATTTTGTTTCATTTGAGTCGACAAATTCAAAAGCTCAGGAAATAATAGAGAATTGCTTAAATCTGGGCCTTAGACTTCTACCCGTAGGGTCTTGCTTTCCATATGGCGATGACCCTCACAATTCCAATATCAGGATTGCACCAACTTACCCTAATTTAGAGAATCTTGATAAATGCCTCAAGATTTTTGAAAAAGTTGTAGAAAAATTGAACTAATACCTAATTGTTTAGTCAAATACTGTAGATATAACTTGAATGTGAAGTTTAGTCATAGTCTGCCCAAATTATATTTGCGGCAACTGACCTGAAAGGACGCCACTTCCTTGCTATCGAAGTCATATCCTCAACTGTTGGGCGTTTTTTCAGGTCTTTTAATCTTCTTACTCCCTCTTGTAAACCGATATCGTTTTCTGGCCATATATCTGGTCGGCCTAAAGAAGCCATCAGGTAACAATCAGCAGTCCACTTTCCTATACCCTTGAATTGGCATAGGTATTCCCTTGCATCTTCATCTGTCATATTTTCTACTTCGGAGTAATTAAGTTTTCCATTCTTCTCTTCCATTGCTATACCTTTTAGATAAGATATTTTCGGTCTACTCAAACCTACATCTCTTAGCTTATCTGTTGATAATTCCATTATTCTGTCTGCTGAAAGATTTACCATCAAAGCTTTTACTTTATTTTTTATTGCCTCTGCCGCTTGCACAGATACTTGTTGTTCGATTACTAGTGATATGATTCCTGCAAAGCCTTTTGGTCGTTGGAAAAAGCTTATTTCATGCTTTGGGATTATTTTTTTAAAACTGGGCTCAACTTCAAGTAGGTATCTGATGCCTTCTTCATAGGTAAGCTTGTTCACCTTTTTTGCATTCCATTTTTGATCATGAAAGCAAAAAAATCATCAAATCTGTCTTGGCCAAAAAAGTATTTATCTCCATGAACTAGTAACGGCACTCCATGATGTCCTGCTGCAAGTTGTTGTTTCTGATTTAACTCAATATCAGAAACTATTTTCTTTTCTTGATCAGTAGCTTCTTTTTCTAAATCCTCTAAATTTAAACCAACCATATTACAGACCTTGCTTAGACTATTTTTTTCATACCATCCCTCTTTGCTTCCAAAAATGTTATTTGATAGAGCATATGCAAAATTTATCCCCTGACCATGATAATGAGCTACTTGCCCTAAGTGGCATACATAAAAAATGTAAGGTTGTTCTGAAGATATTTTCCCAGTAAATAGATTTTGACTTATGGGGTCAGGCCGGGGCCTATAAAATGACATACCCAATTTATTTGCAACTCTGCGGTAGTCCAATAGACGCCAAAAAAAATAGGTAAACATATTCTTTGTTCTGAAGAAGCTTGGTTCTCTTATCGCTAATGGATAAACCAATTTAAAATTAACCTCAACATTGTATTCTTCTATAAGCTTTTTTATGCGTGGAAGAATGAAATAAGAATATGGGCTTCTGTAGGAGAAATAAAAATCAACTTTCATCTAAATATATTATCAGGCAGCATCTGACATTAGAAGAAAATATTCAGTTACTAATTTCATAGCTCAACTTGAAGAATTGCCGACAAGAAACTAGTTGGTAACCCAAACAGCCTCTTCCTCCTCAACAGGACCTTCTTCAGTGATTTCTTTTAAATTTCGATCCACCTCAATATTGGCTAGTAGCAGAGGCTTATACAAGGATTGTCTCGCACCTTCGGCATGGCTATTTATTAAAGCTAAAAGCTCTGCTGTTTTATCAGGATAACTTTCAGAAAGCTCTTTTTGTTCGGTTGGATCATTTGCTAAGTTATAGAGCCATTTTTTTGGAGGATAATCTGTAACTTGCAACTTCCAATCATCTTTTATTACAACTTTGTTGTGTCCTGTTTTCCAAAATAATGGTCTTGAATTGAGATCATACTCGTCTGTGAAAAGATCAATACCATCGACGTCATGCTCCAAGCTTCTATTTATTAAGCCATGTATAGTTGGCATTATGTCAATATGTGCTGCTCTTTGAGATATTTGTTTAGGCTCAATTCCATCTTTCCAAAAAATTAATGGAACCTTAATTCCCCCTTCAAATAAAGTAAGCTTCCAGCCACGGTATGGCGAGTTGATATACCTTAACCCAATATATCCAGCACCTCCATTGTCACTTGTAAAAATAATCCAGGTGTTATCGCTTAAACCATTCTCTTTCAATGATTGCACTATTCTGCCAACACTTCGGTCTAAAGATTTGATCATTGCTGCATAAACTCTCTCAACATGATCATCAATATATGTTAATTCGTCATAATCTGATTTAAGTGCTTGCAAGGGTGTATGGACCCCCCAATGTGCTAAGTATAGAAAGAAAGGCCTATTTTTATTGGATTCAATTACCTTTATTGCTTCATCGGTGTAGTAATCAGTAAGATATCCTTTTGGTTCGAACCAATTATCTCTTTCAGAACTCTCATTAAAGGATGCTGCATAATCAAGTATGGCCCATAAGAATTTATCAATTGGGTCCCATGGTAAGTAAGCATTTACTACATTTGGATCATCCTCAGGTAAAAAGAGTCCACTAGCCATCATTAGACTTTCATCAAACCCTTGTGACAATGGAGCAAATTTTGGACCACGTCCTAAATGCCATTTGCCTATATGAGCTGTGTAGTAGTTTGCACTTTTTAGTGTCTCAGCAAAAGTTAGCTCTTCAGGCGGTAAACCTTGGTTATCAAAAAGTGGGTTATTTTCAACATTTTCAGAAAGATAACGCGTTTCTTCTGGGTTAAACAGGTTTATAGATCTTGCCATACCATCCGGCGTCGGTGTAAATTCGTATCCTGTTGATGTTGCATATTTCCCTGTAACAATCATTCCCCTAGATGGAGCACAGGTTGCGCTACCAGAATAAGCATTTTTAAACTTAATACCCATGTTGCCGATAAAATCTATATTTGGGGTATCTATGGTGCCAGACGGGTCAAGGTCATCGTAGTCAGTCATATCATTTATCCCAAGATCATCTGCCACAATAACTATTATGTTAGGCCTATTATCAGTTCTTTGATCTGGTCCTTGCTGCCACATAATTTCTTGATGAGGCCCAACATTATCTTTAGGAGATGCAAATTGAACCAAGATTAGGAAAAGGATTTCCTTCCAAAAAATAAAACCCAATCCGGCTAGGGTAGCTATTATAATGATTGCTTTTTTCATCTTCTTCTTATGTAAACGATTACTATCAGTCCAATAATCAGGATAATAAATATCAGACTTGGAATAAATTCAGCAAATCTTCGTTTTGCCGTATTAACAGTCATTTCAGTGGCCCAGTAGTAGTCTGGTCCAAGATCTATAACACCATTGTCAGCAACGTATTCATCATAGTGTTTTAGTAGTTGCTGGAAAATATCTGGCTTTTGTTTTGCAAGGTCATTAGTTTCCCCTGGATCATCTGCCAAGTTATAAAGATGCCAAATATTGTCTCCAGTAGGCGGTCGATTTTTAAGAATTTTATAATCTCCTTTAAACAAAGCCGAGTTTCCTGCAACCTCTAGTCCAATATATTCATTTTCTTCATAAACCTTTTCTAATGATCCTCTCAAAACTTGTTCTAGTGATTTTCCTATCATTCTTTCAGGTACTTCTCCTGTAATAATTTTAGATATTGTGGCAGCAATATCAGTAAGATAAGTGAATTCGCTATAAACCCCCTTAGTGATTCCATTTCCAGACATGATCAATGGAACTTTTAGACCACCCTCATTCATATGGAATTTAAACATATGATGAGGTGATGCCATTGCTTGAGCAAATTCGGTTCCTATGAATACATAGCTGTTTTCTTCGCCAAGTGTATCTATATTTCTGGTATAGGAAGTAGTCCCAATCCATGATCTCCACGCTTGATGCTCTTCTGGATTGTTGCCCTCAGGACCGTTATCAGCAGTGATAATGAATATAGTATTTTCATAAAGATCATTTTCTTTAAGATAACTTACCAACCTACCAATGTGGAAATCCATTGCGTTTAACATACCTGCAAAGACAGCAGCACTTTTAATTAAAAATTTTTTTTTCTGCCCATCTATCTCTTCCCATTTCTTAAGAGAGCTTAACGAATCGACAATAGGTGCGTCTAAAGGGAATAAGCCCTTATCTCTTGCTGCATTTAGCCTGTTATTTCTAAGGACATCCCAGCCCTCTTCATAGAGTGTCAGGTATTTTTGAGTGTATTCTTTTGGAACTTGAAGAGGAATATGTTGCGCTTGAAAAGAAACATAAGAAAAAAAAGGCTTATTCTTATCTCCGCCATCTATGTATTCAATCATTTCATCAATTAAAAATTCCGAGGAGTAAAAATTTTCAGGCAGTTGTGTTGGTTTACCATCCTTGAACCAAGGCGCCTCTTTATAATAGGGCAGGTATGAATGATTTGAAAAATTATCCCCACCGGTAGCATCTAAAATGAAGGTCCTATCAAACCCTCTATTAAACGGTAACGCAGAAGTTTTTTCACCTCCAAATCCCAGGTGCCATTTTCCTGTCATATAGGTTTGATAGCCCTCAGTTTTTAGTATTTCTGCAATGGTTAAAGCTTCAGGAACCAGATAACCTTCATACCCTGGTATGCTTGTTAATTTTCTTGGAAGAACTTCGGGAAGCATGGGTATGCCTGTATTATGATTATCCATTCCCGTAAGAAGCATGGCTCGTGATGGTGCACATTCAGGAGAAGTGTGATAATTAGAGAATATCAGCCCATTATCTGCTATCTGATCAATGTAAGGTGTATCAATTTCACCCCCATAGGCACCCAAGTCGGTAAAGCCAAGATCATCAATGAGTATCAATACAATATTGGGCCTCTCGTTGCCATAAAACGTAAAACTTAGTAATGTAAATAAGGCAAAAATTCTCATCAAGGCATATTATGACAAAAATAAGGGAAATTTTTACAAATCTGATCACAATCTATTTATTTTTCTGGTGCATTATTACAGCCTTTGTCCCTTATATAGGATATGAATTATTTATGCCCTTTACTTTTTTAGAACTTGAAAATACAAGCTTTAATTATGTAAGGCTTCTTGTTCTCAAGTCTGCAACTCTCACAACAATGGCATTATTTATAATTAATTTTTGGCGTCATAGAAGACCATTATCTGCAATCGCTCCAGTCGTTGTAATATGTTATTCACTGGTCTTTTTTGAGCTCTTATCAGTAGTGACACTGCAACAATTTACTGAATATGAGGCAAATATTTATCTTATTATTTTTTTCATAACGGCAGGCGGACTTTTACATTTTAAAAACATAAAAAATTCGGAATCAATTTTTTCTCGATAGAATTTATTAAGATCCTACTTAGCAATAAAAATGATTAAGCTATACACTTCTCCAACACCCAATGGATATAAAATATCTTGCTTGTTGGAAATGCTCAAAATGCCATACGAGTTTGAGTTAGTAGACCTTTCGCAAAATGAGCAATTTTCAGAAAAATTTAAGAAAATTAGTCCTAATTCCAAAATACCAGCCATAGAGGATAGTGACAATAACATTGCTCTCTCAGAGTCAGGTGCCATCATGATTTATCTTGCAGAAAAGGGTGGAAAGTTCTTACCAAATGAAGGCATAGAACGTTATAAAGTTCTTCAATGGCTAATGTTTCAAATGGCACATATCGGACCAATGATGGGACAAGCAAATGTCTTTTACCGTTATTTCCCTAAAAAGATTCCTGAAGCAATAAGCAGATATCAAAATGAGTGCAGACGTTTGTTTGAAGTTTTAGATCGAGAGTTATCAAAAAACCAATGGCTTGCAAAAGAGTTTTCAATAGCTGACCTATCAATTTGGTGCTGGGTCAGGACTTATAAATGGTCTGGAGTCAGCATAGAGGATTTAAATAATCTTGAAAGGTGGATAAAAGAAATAAAAGAAATTCCAGGCGTTAGAGAGGGTTTAGATGTCCCTATACCAATTGAAGAACTTAAAAAACTAGTACATGATCAAGAAAGAATAAAATCTTCTCAAAAGATCATTACTAAATAGATTACCTTTTACAGAAAGCCTCAAAAGTTTTTGCGTAATTTGCAGCGACTTGCGACAAAGCAACGCCTCCTTCTCCAAGCTTATCTGCTTGAAGCTCTTTACCAGCTTCTCTGAGCTCTGATGACTCCTCAAGCACCTCATACGAATAGTAAAGAAACAAGCCAGCAGCATCACTGACATTTTTACAATCTTCAGCCTTCCAATAACCCATACTTTCCTTAAGTTTTTTCATATCCTTATTTGCTGCTTTCTTTTTATGATCATCTGAAAGAGTTTCTAAAGAAAAAACCATCAAAATAAGGGATAAATATATTCTTATCATTTAATTGCTCCAAAATAAGTTTTACATTTTATAATACAAAAAATGAGAAAAATAATCAGACTTACACACCGCTATTTGAGCTTTTTTATAGCTATCCAGCTTTTACTTTGGACAGTCTCAGGAATTTACTTTGCATTCAATAAGATTGAAGAGGTAAGAGGGGAGCAGTATCGGCTGCCCCTAAATTTTAATGCTGATTTGAACAATTTAAATCTAGTCATTCAAGATGCTTCAAACATCAAGGTGCTTAATAGATTGGGGGAAACAATTATTTCTGCAAACAATGGCAAAAATTTATATTTTGATTTAAACGGCAACAGAATTACTAAATTAAAACTTGCAGATTCGCTAAAAATTGTTGAACAAAATACTACATTACAGCCAATAGAATCCATGCAAATAGATAACAACCAAATTGGCTCTGAATATAGGGGTAGGCAACTACCACTTCACAAAGTAATTGCAGAAAATTCTGATAAAGAAAAAATTAACGTTTATGTAAATCCCTATTCTGGCGAAATAGTTGCGATACGATCCAACCAGTGGCGATCTTGGGATCTAATGTGGGGGTTTCACATTATGGATTGGAACGAAAGAGATAATATTGACAACTTATTTTTGAAAGTTTTTTCTATTCTCGCACTGGTAAGCTCAATTACGGGCGTGATACTTTTCTTTAGATCTAAAAGATCATAAAACACCAATTAAAGAAGGATGTATAATCTTCCCGTCTT
>CEPU01020920.1_pt1 | contig 22976 bp, 14 predicted proteins | sample 530471 | NCBI WGS metagenome assembly CEPU01 (sample SAMEA2620194, study PRJEB7988) | marine metagenome | biome: marine biome (ENVO:00000447); feature: surface water layer (ENVO:00002042); material: "saline water (ENVO:00002010), including plankton (ENVO:xxxxxxxx)" | depth 5 m | reverse complement strand
GCTTGGATTACAAAGACTATGTTTCAAGTTAGTGATATAAATAAATCTTTTTTTAGAACCAGAGATGAAATACCAGTAGAAACAGGAAAGGTTATTTTATTCCCAGGCTGGCTCCCACATTCCTCTCAACCCAACAAGTCAGGTCAAAACAGAATTATTATAGGGTTTAATATTGGCTTTGGGACGAAGGATATAGAAGTATCTGATAGTGTATGAAAAAAACAACAAGAGATTTGCGGATTAACTAATGAATATCGACCTTGATAACGAGGAATTAAAAGCATTGCTGACGCAAGCCGCTAAGGACGGCGCACAGCAAGCCTTAGCCGAGGTGGGTCTTGATGGCGCTGATGCTCATAAAGACATCCGAGAGCTAAGACATTTAATAGATTCATGGCGTTCTGCAAAAAAGACAATGGGCCAGACGGCTCTTAAACTAATAACCACCTCCGTTCTGGTCTTTATTGCAGTCGCGGTGGCTATGAAACTTGGGCTTCAAATAGGAGATAAATAATGGACCTAAAAATAAAGAAACCAACTTTAAGCGAAAACAGAACAGGAGGTTCTGGCGTTAAAGGTAAAGCTAACAAAACATGTATTGCTACAAAAGCAACTGTAAGGAAAGGTAAAAAACAAAAGTAATGTCACCTAAAACTGACCTTAAAAACATTAAATCACTTGAAAATTCAAACGGTTGGAAAACATTAAGGCGGGTCATGGAGGCAGAGATTGTTACTGCCGCGATGCAAATAGCCGATAATCCCAACATGGAAATAAATGAAATCAACTTTAGGCGTGGAGCAATCTGGGCGGCTAACAGAATGTTAGAGATGCCCCTCAGACTAACGACAAAGTTGGAGGCAGAAATCGCGCTGGATAAGGACGACAGCGTTTAATCCGTATATTAAATTCGTCCTATTAACAACTTAATTCCCGCTACGGCTGGAAGGAGAAAAAAAATGGCAGTACCACAAAGCAAGGAAGACATGCAAAATGCTGTTGACGCGATAGCCTCAAAGCAAATGGGTGTCCCTCCCCAAGCAGGCGGCGCAACAGCCCCGCAACAAGCCCCTCAACAACAAGCAGAAACAAAAGAAACAAACCAAGAAAAGGCCGCAAGTACAGGATCACCTAACACAGAAGGTGATAAGGTTGCCGCTGAAGCTGTGGTTTATGAAATAGATTTTGGGGAAAAAGATAAAGACGGAAACTCGGTTATGAAGACATTAACCGACAAGCAAATCAAAGGAACCTTTGAGCGCTATTCCGCAATGAACCACCAGAACGCCCAATACAAACCAGTTATGGATTTGGTAAGGCAGATACAGCAAGCAAACCCTGACTTGCGAGACCCAGCAAAATTTGCAGACCAGATGAAAAACATCTACATGGCCCAAGTAAAAAACCCAACTATGGGAAACACTGAGGGCGAAAGGTCTCAGGGTCCAACAGATTCAAAAATGACTCAACCATTGAATGACCAACTGTCAAAATGGGAAGAGGATAACGCTGTTCAACTACCCCCAGGCTACAAAGAAATGTTAGTTAATGGTGGTGGAGAGATGAAGGCTATTAAACAACAATTAGCCCAAACGCAAAACGCACTTCGGGCAATGATGGCTAGAACTCAAGGTGTAGCTGATGCCGCAAGAGATCAGGTGCAAAATGCCACCCAAGACAAGACGATGGCTATTAAGCAGTCAATCGCTAATAATTTAGATCAGGCACAAGCGGCTTTACGTCTTCCAGACGACAAGGCAAATGACTTTATGGTTTTTGCCGCAGAACGTGGGTTTACTATGGAAGACTTTGCTGACCAAACGCTTACTATGAGAGTAATGCAAGACTACGCAAATAATATGAATAGTCCAGAAATGGAAAGAATACGGGGTATAGCTATGAACCGTCAGGCATACACAGGTTCGCTTGGTTCCTCACCTGGAGGAGGCTCATCTGCCGCTCCAGCAGAAGAGATGAGTACATTCGACAGGATGGCTAATGCCGCAATGTCGAAAAGAGGAATGGCTTAGACTCCTCCCTAACTGACCCTCGGCTCGGATTTTAGGTGTCCCCTTCCGTCCGAGGGTATTTTTTTTCAAAATAGGGACGAAAAACTTTTTTAGATAGTCTAATATCCAAAACATACGATTAACGCAACGCTACGGCCTTGCACGTAACAACAGATGTTTAGGGATGACAATGGCCCCTAACTCGCTCTAACCCTTTTTTTTAACCTAAACCATTAGGAGGATTAGTCATGGCGGCTATTCAAGGACTTAGGGGTACAGGTGAGTTTACGACTGACTTTAGACCCCGAAACTACAGAGAGCTTTTCACGCTCTTGGAGCCTAACGGTAATGCTCCTCTAAATGCTTTGCTTGCTATGGGTTCGTCTGAGGGAACAGATGACCCTGAGTATAAGAATTTTAGAGATGAATTGCCCGATAGGAAAATGAAAGTTGATGGTGCAGTAGCTAGTACATCTACTACTACTATTACTATTGACGCTTCTGACGATAACAAATTCGCAATCGCGGGTTCCATTGTTGTAAACAGTGAAACTGGTGAGGTGATGCACGTTACCGCAGACACAACGGGTACTACATTAACTGTGGCTCGAAACATTGGCGCAACTTCGCACCAGATAGCTGATAATGCTGAACTCTTCATCGCTGGCTTTGCGGCGGCTGAAGGTGCAAACAGCCCTACTGCTATTTCGTTCGACGCAGTTGTATCCAACAACTATTGCCAAATTTTTAGGACAGCTTTTCAAGTATCAAACACCTTGCAAAGCACTTACCTAAGAACTGGTGACAAGTTGGATGAAGCAATGACAAAAGCTCTTAAGCTCCACATGAGCGACATCGAGAGAGCTATGTTCTTTGGCATGAAGCATGAAGACGCTTCTACTGCTTCTCAGCCAGTACGCTTCACTGGTGGTATCATCAACAGTCTTACTAATGTTGTGGACGTTTCTACAGACTTCGCTTCATATGGCGGCTCTAACGCTGGTCAAATGACTGAAGCTGGATTTGATGACTTGCTCATCTCATCTGTCTTTAAGTATGGCTCTAAGCAAAAGATCGCTTTTGTCGGTGAAACTGTGGCTAACCAGCTACAACAAATCGGTAAAGACCGTTGGCAACCAACGCAGTACGAAGGAGCGTATGGGGTGAATTTGACCCAATACACAACTTTTGCGGGCGATTTGATGGTACATTTGCACCCTCAGTTCAGACAAGTTCCTGGCATGAAGACTGCAATGATTATCATTGATTTTCCATATCTGTCTTATCGCTACCTAGAAGGTCGTGATACTCAGTTGTTAGAAAATCGCCAAGCACCTGACGCAGACAGCACCAAGCATGAGTATTTAACTGAGTGCGGTTTGGAGATGCTTCAAGATAAGGTACATTCGTACATTAAGAATTGGTCAACCCGATAGGGACGACCACTTCCTAAAAGTGAGTATACTAAAGGGGTGCATAAGCGCCCCTTTTTTATTGGAGGAAAACATGGCAACAAAACCTAAAAGAGCAAGAAACGCTAAAGGTCACTATAAAGCTGACGACCCCACAACTCCCGACATCAACGAGGCTTTTGAGCAAGACGAAAAACCTGTCGTAAAACCAAAGGCCACTGCCTTCAAGCCAGAACTTGTTTGGTTTGAGTCTAGGGAGAAAGAACCTAGCATGTTTGAAGTCGCTGGATATGGAGCGTTAAGAAATTTTTCTAATGGTCGTCTTGAGTGGAAGGTCAAGGCTGATGACGTAGAACGATTTATGGCAAATCACTTTGTCAAAACGGGTCGAGTAGTTAAGAAGGCAGGCTAATCATGCAAGATGGGACTGAGACCAAGACGACAGCTACGTTCACCAGTAACACGAACCCTCATGTCCGTGACAAGAACTCTCCTTTGTCCGCGCTAATCATGCAGGCTTTACGCCGATATGGGGACTTCCACCCTGGTACTGTTGATGGTGATGTTATGCTTATGATGTTGGAATTTGCCAACACTATAATAGATGACATCCGCCAGCACCCATATCACGATATAGATTATCCTCTTGACTACTACGAATCTGTAGAAGAAGTCAGGGCTATTCCTGATCCTATTTTAGTTAATGGATTGCTCTATCACTATGCCCTTCAGCAAGGTAGCGATAAGCTACAGATGTATCTTCCTATGTATTATCAAACTATGAATAGACTGCTTTGGCAGGCTAAGAATGGAAACACGGAACTAAAAATGCGTGTCATGGATGAAGGTACAAACAAAAGAAACCTTAACGGAGGGACGACAAGTACATTCAATGGGACCGTTAAACCGTGACATCATCAGTAAAGTCTGCCTCTGGGCTAAAACTAAAGACATACGCATATGAGAATTTTCAAGGACTAGACACGAGTAGAGATGTCACCTCCCTGGACACTGGTAAGGACCAACACCTTACCATTGTTGACAATGCTACTTGTGACTGGCGGGGTCAGATAGTGCGTGACCCCGCCCACAAATTTTTAGAGGGGCAACATCCTGTAAATCACATTGCCTTTTTTAACAAACAAGAAATTGTTTACGTTGAAGAAGATGGCGCGGCGTTAAACTTTAAATCAGAACGCGACCACACGCTGACTGGCGTGTATGATAAAGAAGAAGTTGTCTCATCTACAATATTTAACCAAATGGCTTTCTTCGCTGTAAGAGGTCAACCAGTTTATAGATATGATGGTATCGTTTTTTCTAGCAACGAGTCACCAGCATTAAACGATTTAAGGCCAGCATATATGGCTTCAGTTCAAAGAAGACTAGCTGTTGCTGGCATCCCTGGACGAGAGACGGAGGTACATTTATCGAGAGTAGACCAAGACGAAATATTTCCAGACGACGAAGCTGACGATGAAACAAATGTCCTTCGTGCTGGGTTCTTCGACATCGCCAACCAGTTAGGTACGGCGGATCAGATAACTGGTCTTGGATCATTTGAACAAAACCAGTTGGTAATTTTTACAGCGGATAGGGCGTTAATCTTTAGGATTGACCCTGACTTTACAAGATGGACAATAAACGACAGCGCGAACATACATATAGGTTGTGCCAGCCACAATACTATAGTGAACGCGGGGACGGACCTACTTTTCTGCTCACGATCTGGTATTCACAGCATCAAACGAAGCGAAGAGAACGGCATCCTCGTATATTCTTACAGTCTCTCGGACAAGATAGACCTCCTGTATCGAGAACTGTTCAACTCGGTAGAAAACCCAGAAAAGATTTCCGCCGTCTTTGACCAAGACGAGGGGCAGTATCATATATTCTTCCCGCAGAGTGGAGACTTTATCACAAGACGACTAACTTTGGCGCTCAACCCCGAAGGGGGTGACGCTCAACCAAAGTTTAGTACGGGTTCTTTTCTCAATCAAAGATGCGGTGCGTTCCTTAACGGGCGTTTTGTTGTTGGGACAGTAGGTGGTATCTACGATGTTTTTAAAGTTGAATCAGAAAAAGAGGGTGCGTTTACCCCCGATATGACTGTAACAACTCCACTACTCTGGCATGGAAGTTTGCAGAATACCAAGGAAACCCACAGCATTTTAATCCAAGCGGCTGGCAAAGGAACAATTACAGTCGATGCTCAAGACCAAAACGGAAAAGTCATTGGGGAAATGATTATAGAAGTAGATGATACAAAGGACGACAATTACTTTGTTGATGTGCCATTATCTCGTCAATACGAACGTAAGTGGCAACACCGTTATCTAGCGGCCCAGTATAGGTTTAGAAGCGCTGGTGGGCGCGGTCTTCTCAGGATTATCGGGTTTGCAATTACAGTGAGGGATTAAGATGGCAAGAATTAGACAACAGTACCCCCAAAATTATGGAAGTTCTGGTAACATAAACACTGAATTTGAATCAGTTATCAGATACCTAAACGCCGCTGAGATTGGCGATAACACCATCGGGGAACTTCTAGGCAAAATTTTTGACAACGCTGGTAACTGGAATGGTCCAGTCGAATTTAGAAAAGATAGTTCGTCTGGCATCCAATATAGAGTTGGCGAATATGCAAACGCCGACACTGGGTGGCAAACTCTTGCAACATTAGCCGAGCTTCGTGGCGAGGATGGTGCGCAGGCATCTGAAATCGGTGCGCCAATATTTTTTGGAAGAGTTGATTTCACACCTACGGCTGGACAAACAGAGTTTGAATATGCTCATTCAACGACAGACTCATTGTTGGTATACCAAAACGGTATATTAAAAGCAGAGGGCGCTCTTAATGATTACACCACAAGCGCTACTGGTGGGTCATCTGGTGCGGGGTCAGTTACATTTAACACGGGCCTTACAACAAGTGACTCTGTTACAATATTTAAAGTTCGATCAACTTCGATTACTGGGTACACACGCTCAGACACAGTGACGACTGCAACACAGATTAACTTTCCATTTACTCATGATGAGAACACTAAGTTACAAGTTTACTTAAACGGTATTTTGCAGAAAGAAGGGGGAACAGATGACTACACCACAATCCCTGCGCAAAATGTTATTCAGTTTAATACAGGTGTGCCAGCGAACAACCTAGTTACCATAATCACAGTAGAGAACACTTCTGTCCAAGCTGTGACAGGTTTGATGTTTGAGGAAAACTTTGTCCACACGGATACGGGGTTAATTAAGTTTCCAAAACTCAGCATAGCTGATGGAGACATAGCTCAGGCAAAAGTTGCTAACCTAACATCAAGTCTAACAGAAAAAGCCAAAATAACAGTTGGATCGAATACACCGACAAACCCTGCCACTGGTGATTTATGGCACGATACATCTATTAATCCAAATCAGTTGAAGTTTTATGACGGGACAATGTTCCTCAGAACTTCACCAGAATCTTCATTGCCTACTTTCCAAACAACTGATGCTGGTAAATTTGTTAAAGTTAATAATACTGGAACTTCTCTTGAGTATGGTAATCCTGATTTCTCAGGTCTTATCCCGATTAACCAAAAAGGTGCATCATCTGGCGTGGCCTCTTTGGATTCTCAAGGTAAGCTACCACAGAATCAGTTGCCAACAACTCTTGCATCGGACAGTTTTTACGCAATCATTACAACAGCCGCAAACAGCCCGTATGTAATTAAAAGAATTTTTAAACAAAAAATAACCATTGATGGTATTGCATTGCAAACTTCTACTGGTACTTGCTCGGTACAGATAGCAGTAGATGGGGTGGGTTACGGTGATGTCCATGCGGTGAGTTCTGTACCTACAGAAATATCTGCGCTAGGTTCAGTTATTGAGGTCAATGCAACATCTCAATCTCACAGCGTTGGATTTATTGTAACAAACAATAGCTCTGCTGGAAATCTGGAGGTGGTACTCGCAGTAGCAATATCCGCAGTTTAATAAGGTAACTTAATGAAAATACGATACGCAAAGAAAAGTGATATAAAAATTGGAGTAGATTTAGGGGCAGTAATGTGGGCGGAAAGCAGTTTTATTTCATCCGACTACAGTAAGGAGAAGTTATACAAGTGGGCTGATAGCCTAATAGATGATGAAAATGGATTTGTTGCTGTTGCAGTGGACGACAATGACATACTTTTTGGTATGTACTTAGGGTGTTTAGAGCAACACTTCTTTGGGAACGATATTTATGCAAGGGATTATTTATGGTTTGTTGAACCATCAAAAAGAGGCGGAATGGCGGCAGTCAAACTTGTTAAGAAGTTTGAGGAGTGGGCTAAAGAAAAGGGAGCAACGGAGTTGCGTCCAGGTATATCGACAGGTGTATACATGGATAAAATCAAAGGTTTGTATGAGAGACTTGGCTATGAACACGTTGGGTATCTCTTCAAAAAGCAGATAGAAAAGGAGGCATGACATGTGTGGTGGCGGCGGAGGTTCTAAACCCCCTGATTATACAGCTGAAAGAAATCAGCTAAAAGCGGATACGCTTGCAGATTATCAATCTCAAGCAGATGCGTATAACCAAAGTTTGGCGGCTTACAACGAAAGTGTGCAAGACATACTAGATCAAGGTAGCGAATTGCAGAGTTCATTTGCTGGCGCAACTTACGATCAGTTGTATGATGACCCAACCACTTCTGTAAACGAGAGCCTTCTCGCTGGTGATCCTTTAAATACAGCCTCAGGATTGCAAGCACAGTTCGACGCATTGCAAATGCCAGAAAAACCTATATTCGATCCTGTTGTTATGGGTGAGGGAGGTATAGGTTCTGTCAGCATTGGCGCAAATGAAATGCCAACCCTTAACGAGGCAATGAATATAGACTCTTCTGGTTTTGGCGCTCAGTTAGATGAACTCGGTTCTACGATTGCTAATTTGCAAGCGCAAGGCGCGGCAGAGGAAGCGCGGCTTCAAGGTATCTACGATCAATACAATTTAGATACCGCAAACACAGCATTTGATATTGGTCAAATGGGAATAGGTAGCAACCTTAATAGCTCATACAGAGATTTAAATACTCTTGAAGCTACCCTTGGCAATGTAAGAAGCCCAATCGCAGGCTTCATTGACTTTGATGGTGACGGCATTGCTGGTAACGAAGCTCAAAAAGCTAGAGATGCAATAAAAGGTTACAGGAGTTCTCTTGACGCTATAGGTGCGCAAACTGCGGCAGAGAACCAACGAATAGCTAATTTTGGTTCTGATCTCTACAGCGCTATTGACACGGGAAGAACAACCTTTGGTGGTTTAGCTGGTGATTATACTAAGCAAGCTGAAATTGACGCTCTTATGAATACCATCACGCAAAAAGAAAGAGAGATAAATAGGTTCAGTTCACCACTTGGGGGCGATTTTAGCGGTCAAAGGGCCGAGTTAAATGCTCTCAAACAACAACTACAAGGGCTTATAAACGAAGGAAACGTAGAGAGAGAAAGAGTATCTGACTTTATAGAAGATCAAGCTGATGCTTACGAAGACCTTTTTAATACTGCTCAGGATACAGGTATTTACAGTCAGGCTGGGTTAGATGCTTTGGGCTTGGCGAGAGATAGGCTTCAGTATGACATAGACAACTTTAGTACGCCTTTTGGTGATACTCTCTACAATCCAGAAAACGTAGGCGGTTTTTATAGAGACCAAGCATTAAACGCAATAACGGGTCTGGGTACTCGACGTCAGACCCAACTTGATGCAATATCAGATGCAATAGGTGGCGCGACTGCTGGTCTGGCTGATGTGCCTTTGTATGATGAAGACGCTATACGTGATTACTACGATGCCTTAGATACTGCGGCTGGAGACTTTAGTAGGTTTTCTGGAGGCAGAGTAGATGAAATCCAAGCTGAAATTGATACTCAGAGAACAGCCATTGATAACCGAATCAATGAACTGAGGGCATACAGAAATACTCTTGAGGAAAACGCACAAACACTTCTTGAAGAGATAGAAAGTGGATCGTACTACGCCCTTTCAGACCTAGATGATCCTGATGCTAGAGCTTTACAGATGGAAAAAAACATCGACCTTTACAATGCTCAACAAGCCTTGGACGAGATTGCAGTAATCGAACAAAGGTTACAAGCGCAGAGATCAAGACTTGAACAGGACGCTCAGAATGTTGCTAACAGAACAGCAAGCGCTCAAGGTGCAATTCAAATTGGGGCAGGCGGAACGCCAACATTCGGAAGGGCCGCTTTCTCAACGCCAACAGCCGCTTCAAACGTGGCTAGATATAACCCAACTGAGGAGGAAGAGGACAACTACTTAGGTGGAAGAACCCCGTTTAGTTCGTCACTTGGGGCTATCCAGATAGGCGGCTAAGGAGTTAGGATATGGGTTTTGGTGCAGTAGTCGGAGCGGGAGCAAGTTTAGCAGGCTCTATTTTTGGCGCTTCAACAGCGGCGAAGCAGGCTCAACGTGATCGTGAGTGGGCGAACTTTCGTGCCTCACAATCGCAGAACCTTGCTGACGCTCAATTTAATTTAAGTCTTGCTGACAGAAGATTACAGCAAGAAGAAAACGCCTATCAAAGAGTTATGAACTCATTGATGAGGCGGCAGGCTGGTCAAGAAAGACAGTTTCAAATCAATGAGCTTAACGCTTACAAGTCACAGTTACTAGAAGAGAGGGCCGCTGACATACGCCGTCAGGTAACTGAGGATAGAGCGGCGGCTAAACAACGTGAGTTTCAACTGCAACAGCTTTTGCGAAACCAAGAGTTGAGCGCACAAGAAAGAGCGTTTGCCTTGGAAGAATTGAAGCGAGCGCAAGAGATAGCGTCTGGCGAAAGAGAAGAAGAGCTTGTTCGCTTCTATGAGGACAGGGCAGAAAAAGACATCGAAAGAGAATTTTATATTTCTCAGATGGGTCAAGCCCGCCAGGACTACCAAGACGAGCGCGAATACGACCTCGGCATTAGAAATCGACTTCTGCAAAGAATGGACGAACTAAGCCAAACGGCTCAAATGGCATACGATGAGTTGCCTATGGTCCAGCCACTAGCACAAGTAGATCAAAGAGATATTATGTCTGAAGCTCTGCGCAGAGAACAGCAGTATGTAGCTGATGTTGACAGAGCCGCAGATCGAGTTGCGTCAGTTGGCGAAGCTGGCCTTATCCGCAGAGCTATGGATGAGAGTGACACCGCCACAGACGAAAGAGCTAGAATTGCCGCTCGTCTTGCGGGTGAGTATGCAGATGCGAGAAAGAGGGCTAGGGACGAAGCTACAAGTTACATTTCGGGGATAGCGGCGGCAAGAAACGAACCGATTATTCAACAGATGGCACAGAACCGAGACCGTATGGCTATGGCTACTGGAGCCGCTGAGGCTGGGATGAATTACTTTGCTCAGTTGCCTGGGGTTACATCTACTGTTGGTCAATATAATTTATTGGGAGCAACGCCTACTGGAATACTTGATAGGGATATTATGTCGGCAAACAATTACCGTTCGCCTGTAAACATTACCTCTGCTATATATGACGATATGAGAGTTGGTACAGGGTTAGCTGATTATAGAAGGCCATCCACCGCTAGTGACGCTGGGTTCTTTAATGTAAGGTCTGCTATTTATGACCCATATAAGGCAACAGTTGGTAATTACAGCATTGGAAACCCAGCAGGCATTTATAACAATCTTGCCAGCGAGCAAAATAGAGTTGCTATATCATCAGCGGAAAATGCTAGAGAAGCAGGCAAAGGCGTAGGGTCTGCTATGAAGAACTTCTTCGATGAAGCAGGGTTCGAGCAAAGTCTCGACAAATGGTGGTCTAACAGAAATAAAGCAGGTATGTAATGGATTTTTCACAATGGTACTCAGGCTGGGAAGAGCGCGAAAAGTATAATACTCGCCAACGGCGAGATTTTGCTAAAGCGTTTGAGACCTTTAAAAAAGACAACCCTTACGCTACGTTCAAGGACTATCAGGATTATATTGACCAGATGGCGGGTGGGTCTAACTACATACGTGGTGGCGCACCAAGCCAAGACGTTCTAAGAAACATGGCTAGTGAGAACGCAAGAAATCTTGCCGCAAAAAGAGCAAAAGAAGCGCATGACGCAAAGCTCCGTGAGTTTGATCGTTTAAAATTATATCAAGAAATGGCACAGCCATTCCTTATGGGTGGCAAGCCAGGCGAAATAGATAAAAGAAAAGAAGAGTTTTATGGCTCTATTGGCGAGGTCAGTCCGTTAGTCAAAGGCGCATTGGACAATTACTTTTCAGAGAGCAACTATATGGGACAGCAGGGTCAGATGTTGCTTGGCAAGGTAGATCAAGCGGCAAATTACCTAACTCGTGTTGGTGGTAAGGTTGAGAACAAAGAACAGTTTGCTCAGTTGATGGGAGTGCAACCTCACTTTGTCGATCCGCTAATTAATATGGCAAACTCAGAATATGAAAAAAGAAGGAACGACCACTGGTTAGATAAGACAGGTGTTCTTGAGGACAGGGTTGTAAAACTTGCCGCAAGAGGTGGGGACATTGACGCATTTATAAAAGATACTGAAGAAAATGGTATCTATAAAATGACAGAAAACTTAAAAACAAATTTAAGGTCTATTTTTGATTCAGAAGAATCCAGACTAGATGACGAAGTATCGCAAAAAGCGGCAGAGGCGTTTAGGAATATCCGAACTGGCATGGACACAGATCAAGACTTTATGGTTGGTTTATTAAACGATGGATATGATGAAATTCTTGCGAAAGTAAAAAATCGTTTTGTAAATCAAATGTCGCCAGATCAATTTATGAAACACTTTGGTTCCCCGCCAAACGAGGTAGGCGACACAAAGTTTAAAGCCATTGCCGACGAATTAATTAGAATTGCTCAGAATACTCAGTCGGCTCAAAGAACAAAAGCCCAAGACGAAGTTAAAGCAACAGTTACAGGTGATGTTACTGAAGCTATTAATCAAAGATTTGACCAGGGCGTGAAGGAACTTTCTAAAGCTAACATCTATAATAACGACGAAAGCCCTGCAAAGACTGTTCAAGTCTTTCAACAAATCGCTCAAACCTTTTATCCCAGCCCAGCAGTGCAGAGCAGATTGCTTGAGATAGTAACCGAGTTTGAGGATCGTAGTGGGGACAACTGGTCTGCACAACAGCTTTATGCGAAAGCTTTGCAAGATAGCAGTATGCAAAGACTTCTAAAACGCCAAGACCAGTACAGTCAGGAAAGAGTTGATAAAGCTATAGAGTTACGAGGTGGCTACGACATCTCTACGTTTAAAGAATGGATAGACGGATTTTCTGACCTTCAAGACAAAAGACTTCAAGCATATGGTCAATATGACACCATGATTGAACAAAACGCAATGGCTAATATTCCATTGCCGCCCGCTGGTTCTGACAGAAAAGAAGTTCTTGATGCAGAAATGAAACAAATTGCATATAAAGTCCAAGAGTTCGAGAAATTCCAAGCCGAGATTGAAGAAAAACTTAGAGAAGCTAACATGGATTGGAACAGCAGAAGAGAGCGCTCTCAGGGTCCAACATCTTGGCTCAAGACTGGCACAAAAGATTCTCGATGGAAAGACAACGAGGCTAATGATGCAAGGGCCACATATCAAAGAGGGTATGGAGAGTTGCTCGAATTTATCAGAGCAAAAAAAGAAGAGATGAAAAACCAATATCTACAGCTAGAGGAAGAAGCAACCGATTTATTAGAATTTAATCCTGAGATGAGACCGAACGCTATAGTTAGATTATTAAGTGATCTGTTCAATTAAGGACGACAGGCAACCCATATAAATATATTCTTACTCCAGTAGACGGAAACTGGAGAACCGCTCATGGCAGACAGAGACTTAGGGATTAAGTACAACCCTGGTCAAGCTGATGATCCATTCACAGCTGATAATGACTATACAACAGACCTTCGTGGTAAAAATCCATTATATGACCCCCGCGTAATTGCTGATCTTCGCGCTCACTACAATGAGTTAGGTCACAATGTTCAAGGCATGACTGACGAGGAAATCGTTGACGAGTTTTATTCTGATAAAACTTGGGGAAGCCTTAACACTATGGGTGGCGCAAAGCGTTTGTATGAGTCAACCCAACTAAGCGATGAAGGTAAACATCGCCTTATGCGGTTAAATAAAGTCTACGAAAGAGCGCCACAATTCTGGGAAGAAGGCGGACGAGGCTGGCTTAGTGCCTTGTCATCAGGTGCGGGTGCCATCCTTCTCGACCCCATAAATTTAATTCCTTTTGGTAAAGCGTTCCAAGCTGGAGCAGGCGCATATAAAGCGGGTAAAACTGGTTGGCAAGCGGCGAGGGCTGGTGCTGGAAGAGGCGCAATATACGAGGGCGCTATAGGTGGTGCGCATGAAGGCATCATGGCAACAATGGAGGAGAACGAAAGGAAGAACCTCGGATACCAAAGAGAAGTAGATTTAGGAAATATAGCAAGTCGAACAGCGTTAGGTACAGCTTTCGGTATGGGAACTGGTACGGTTCTCGGTGGGATCGCTGGGCGAACAGGATATGATAGTCGTGTTGGTGAAATTTTTGGAACAACAGGCGCACAACAAGCGGAAGCTGGTCGTTTTGCTGGAATGACAGACGACGAAATCGCCCGAATGACACACAAAGAGGGTGAAGAGTTAGTCAAAAAATATAAGTCTGGAGAACTTGTAGAGGGGTCGGCACGTTCAGCAGATCAAGCTCTTGACGCTGACGGTACGGACCCAACCGCCCCAACAGAACCAGAGTTGTCCCCAGACGAAATAAAAATGGTGGACGAAAAATCTCAGATTGAGGCCGCTATTGCAGAATATGAAACCGCTGAAACAAACTTAAGGCGCGATAATGTTGACGGCTCTCTCGATGCACAAATCCAAGAAGCAAGAGAGCAGATCGCGGCTCTACAAACTCTTAGTAACTTTGGTCAAAGAGTTGAGTTAAAGAAAAAACAAATAGATGACCTTGCAACAAACGTCCCCAAAGAATCTGCTGAGTTCCAAAAACGTGTTGCTGAATATAACGAAGCGTACTCCAATTACAGATACGCTATAAGCTCTATTGGTAAGCCTGAGTTTAACGATGTTATGAAAGACATCGTTCGTGGCCTAGACCTTGAACCACCAAAGGTAGATGCAGAAGGACCAGAAGTACCCAAAGCTCCTGGGGGAGAAACAGAGGTAGGGGTAGAAAAAGGAACTGGCGGACAAGAAGACCCCAAAGTTGGAACAGGAACGCCAGAATTAGGAGAGGCTAAGGGTGGCGGAGAAGGTAGCCCAACTCTGGAGGGTGGGATTGATAATCCTCCCGAAGTGCAAGTGGATATTCCCTACCTCAACACGAAACAAGTACAAAAAGTACAAAAAGAAATACTGGAGCCATACGGCATTACCGAAGCCGAGCTTAAAGTTATTTTAGATGACCCTGCTAACGGTGTCGTGTCTCGATCTGGAGGCAGTGTAAACTCTGGGAAGATAACTAATCAGACCATTAAGGAAATTAAGGAGCATTTGGATGGCAAGAAGAAACCTGTTGTTGAGGATGCTCCTGAGATTGATGCTACGCCTCCTAAGGAACCTGAGCCGTCAGCCGTATCCGCAGAGTTAAGAGGATACGCTCTTGCTCAAGGGATAGACCCAAACAAATTGAAACCCGCTGGGAAAAGAACAGTTGTTTCTAAGACTCAGATAGATAAGGAAGCCGCTAAAGCTACAGCAGAAGATGATTACGCAAGGAAAGCGTATGAGGAGCTTGCCAGAATTAGCGACATGTTTGGTGACGGAGAGGTTGATGTAAATGTTGCAGAGGCGGCAATCAGAGCTATTGCCAACGATGACAGCATTACGACACCAGCCGACGACCTCATTGCGCTTCGCAGGCATTTAGACAGTCTCCCAGACGAGTTTGTTGAAGAGAGCGTACCGCCGACAGAACTTACACAAACACAAAAGAAAAAAATTAGAGCAAGGAAATCGACCCTTAAAAAGCAATTCCCTGGCCTTACAGATGATGCGGCAGAAACAATGGCAAGATCACAAGTCTTGTCGCAAGGTCCAGAGACACCAATTCGCGGAACAGGAGAAGCAATAGGAGAAGCCGCTAAGTTTACAACGGCAGGCTTGTCAAACAATGGTCGTATCCAAGGATTGCTTAGACGCGGAACTCGAATAGGTAAAGGCTCTGACTACACTGTTACAGGTAAAAGCCCAAGACGAAACGAGTTTGGCTTTGAGGCCGCACTTATTCGAGCAAGGTCTGGCAATGGTCCTGATGTTGTTGAATATGAAACAATGGGTAAGGAAAAAATACTTACTCGAAGTGGACCAATAGAGGTTCCGAAAGGGACTGTTGCTTATGCCGATGCTGTATCTGGCAGAGCTTTTGACACTCTTGAGTTTGCCTTAGAGTTTAGGGATGGCGGAAAACCATCCCCTACTCGTCTTGGCGAATACAATTCTACAGCGCCAGCAGATCAGCCAACAAAAACGCCAATAGACTTAGCTGGAATACTTGAGAAACATAAAGATAATCCAGCCGAGCTTATAAAAATATTGGAAGCGGCGGTAAGAAAAACCGAGCCTACATCAGAAACACCAGACACCAAGACGATAGCAACGATCCCGCCACAGAAGGGGGATCATATTGCTGTTGTCAGAAGTATGGATGATCCAAATGATGTAAGGATGCTTAATCCAAACACCCAAGAAGGTCAGGATATAAGTGTTGTTATCGGCAAAAGCGGACCAAAATCTGATCCATCAAGATGGGAGGTCAGATATGCGCCAAGAGACCGTTATACAAATAGACCAAAAGACAGAGCGAGATTATTTGACAGTCTACCGCCAGAACCTAATCAGGGTGCAACATCAAAAGGCAACCCGATAAGAGGGTTTAGATACGAAGCTGGTTTGGCTACTGGCATGGGTGAGCCAGTATCTATGAGTGATATGGGCAAGATTAAGCTAACCGAAGAAATGCTTACCCCAGCCCTTCAAAACGCAACTATATATGCGTATGGAAGCAGAGCGCCAACATTAGATACAAACACTACTGCTTCAGATATTTTCTCTATTACCAAAGCGATTGAGACCCAAAGGTGGCAGAGAAAAGTAGAGTCAAATGCCAAGACAGCTATGCACCTAGAAAACCTCTACGGGGTGTTACATAGAATGGCCCCAGAGGGTTTTATAGCTGACAGCACAACAAGAGCGCAGTCTATTGAAGAACTTAAAGCAGTATTTTCAAAAAGATCACAACCAGAGTTAGATGATGCGCTAGATTTTTTAAACAGTCTCGGTGGTGATCGAGGCATAGGACCGAGTTTTAAATCTAATAGGTCTGGCAACTATCATAATACTGAGATAACTAGAGGCTCTGGTGTTAGAAGCCATATAAACCTAGATCATAAAGAAGGGTTGACTATCAACCCGCAAAACACTTTTTATCATGAGGTTGCTCACTGGGCATACGACAACATTCTGACCCCTTCAGATAAGATAGACTTCTGGAAGGCGATGAACAAATACTATGATGAGGGCGGAAACCTAGATAAAGACGCTATCCAAAACAAATTAGCAAGTTATGGTGGCATGGAGTATGAACATGAAATACTCGGCACTCAAAAGTTTGGTGGCGGAAACTCTATGTCAAGTCCGCAAGAACTTTTTGCAAATCAATTTGATATTTGGGTAACAAGAAAAAGACATTTTGCTGGGACAGATACATTCTGGCAGAAAATAAACAGGTATGTGAAGGCTATTATTCAGAGATATGCCAAAGATGCTGAGATTGACCCAGACTTAGAAAAATTATTTTCTAAAATATTACCTGATACAGAACGTCCTAAGTTTAAGTTGGGGGCAGATGCTAAACCAACAACTGATTATACCAAGCATATTAACAAACGCTGGACAGAACTTAGTCTTATAAGGGAAGACCTAGAGGATGCTCTGCATAGGGACAGTGCAAGCGGTATTGTCCAAGCAACGAGAGACCTTGTAGGTTTTATGCTGTCTGTAGCGCCTCGATACAGCAAGAAAAAACTAGCTGAGATGAGTGCCGCTGGACTTCCTGTGTCCAGAACCTTTGGCCCATTCGACGGCAGACGAGGTATGCGCAGAACTATCCATGATCGGATAGACGATCTTACAGAAATACTGTCTGGCAAGAACACTGACTGGGACGGAATAACAGGCAAGACAGACGAGACTGCTGGCTACTACGATGATGGCCTTAGTCTTGGTGCAGACGAGCAAGATGTAGCCGATCTAATCAGAGACTTCTGGGAGAATGGATATAACGGTAAGTACAAGCCAAGCCGAGGTATAAGTCCTGGGGCTGAGAAAAAGATGGAAAACACATCTCTTTCTAAAACTATGGACAATATGAAAAATGCGTTAGAGGCACATTACAACGCTAAAGAACTTGGCAAGATGCCTGGAGACAGGCCCGCAACTGAACCCAAGACGACTCCTAGAGGAAAGGCAAACTCAGCGGTTCGTAAGAAAAAGAAACTTGATGCTAGATCAAAGAAAGCTGTAGACAACGAGGCAAAAAATATAGCTAAAACACCTCCGTCAAAGAGGAAGAAAACAAATAAGCCTAAAGTTACAGACAGCAATGCCCCTGACATTAAGGAGAAAAACCCTGACGAACTCAGGAAGTTGTATGTAGAACACAGAGGTACAGAGTTTGGCGACCAGATAGCAATAGAGTTGCTACGAAAAGAAAAAGCTATTCCGCCACCTAAAACTGTCAAAGTTACTAGGGAGATAATGTCTCTGGGCAAAGCTGACCTAGAACAAAGATACCTTGACGCTCTGGAATTAAATAACTCCAAAGACATAGACATGATTTTGAGTGAGTTGCGCAGACGACACGCTAATAAGGGTTTGAAGAAGGGCGACCCAGGCAAGATAACAGCAACATTTATCCAGAAGAGCGGACTGCTACGAACTGAAATCAATGACAATAGAGGTATCTCTACTCATGACGGCGTTCCGTCTTATGCGCGGGCATCGGTTAGAGAGCTTCTAGGAACCATTACCCATAGAGACCCAGAGATAGAATATACAGCGAGAACCATGACCTATCGTATGCTGAATATGATGGGCAAAACACAGCAACAAGCTATCGGAAGAATGAATATATTTAGTTCAGAAGATTTGGCTCGTCTTGCTGGCGAACAGCCTGGGGCAACAGATACTCCTTTGTTTGCTGATTTGCGTGGGCCTCACTTTAAAAAATTAAGAAGTGATATGCGTAGGTTAAGCGTTGGTTTAACTAAAGGAGAAACATCTCCTTACGACATTATTCATGAAATAGGGCATATGTTGGTTCGTGCCAATGTCATGCCTGACGAAGAGATGACTGCTATTCGTGAACTTTACATGAAAGCAGATGATCCTGTTAAGAAAAGAGTGCAAAGCAAATATGGTGCTAAATATGTAAACAGAGATGACCAAACTCAGGACGCACTTTTGGCAGAAGAATGGTTTGCAGAGAGCCTTACAGAATACATGGCTGAACGTGTAGCTAGAGGCGACATAATAAATTCTGTGGTTACTGGCGATGTCAGTAAGATTAGGCTCAGAAATACTTTTGAACGAGCGTTAGACCGTATGGTGGAATACATGGCATACACAGTTAACGGTCTTATCGGAAGGAACGACATCAAACAACAATTCAGAAGGCTGGCGCTTTATGGAGATATGTTTGAAGCTGATGATAAATTCCCTCTAAAAAATATGGTCCGATCTGGTCCAGCCATTCACCCATCTTTAGCGTCAGACGCGGTAAAAGACTATGTGATGGCTACCCCAAGAGCGAAGCGGGAACAAATGATGGATTTTGTCAGGGGCGGTATCAGTCACAATGAAGGTATGGATGACATCATTCCATACTATCACGGCACACCTAATGGTTATGCCTTCAACAGAAATACAAACCCTAATGTCGTCTTGCGTCCAAGCACTATAGGCTTCTATGGACCAGGGACTTACTTAACCGACAGTCCTGTTGCGGCTTCTGGAACTTACGCGAAGAAGCCAACGCCAGAAAGTATGCGTCAGCAAATTATGGATACTGATTTAACAGATGAGCAAAAAGAAGAGCTTATCTACGAAGCAATGGATTTGCATGAAATCAGAAAACAAATTTCTAAAGCAAGACGAAACTACTGGTTAGCTGAAAGTGTTGGCGACAAAGACGCGATCCAAAAGTATAAAGAAGATTTGGATGAGATGGTTGATGCAGAAGAAGCTATACAAGATGCGCTTGGAGAAGCAGGCATAAAAGCTGACCCTATGGTTATTCCAACCGTTGTTAACGTGCGCAACCCAATAGACTTTAGAGAGACCGCATCTTACACAACTGCTGACGACAATGCGGTTAGGGCAATCCTAGATTACCTTAATATGACAGACAGCCTTGAGCAAAATGCGTTAGGAAAATTTGCTTCTGCTTTTGAAGATGGTCCACTTAACGGTAAACAAATGTACCTATCTCTTATCGAGCTACTAAAAGGCTCTGGCAGAGGTGGTCGTAGGGCGCAATCTGAATTGAACGGAGTTCTCGAAGACGTTGGTTATGACGGCATGTTGACAACGCATTACAATACTCAAGATGCGGCTGGTAACATTCCTAGAATGGCTAATGGAGAAACATATGAAGGTGTGCAAATACCCCACACTGGCGTAGTCGTCTTCGATATTGGAAACGTCAAGCATATTGATGCGAATGAATTTGACACATCCGATCCTCGTTTATTCAAAAGAGAAGACATGGCTATCCCTAAAGGTTTAAATGGGGAAGTCCTTAATATGATTACCGAGGGTGATATAGATGGTGTCGCAGACATACCTTCTGGCATGGTTGGGGACATTCTTGAGGTAAACCATGTAGATAGAAGTATTACATCCGCTATTATGTCTATCGGAAAGAAGAGACCGCTAGATGTAAGAGAAGAACAAGCTCTCAAAAAAGCTACACCTATGGGGCTATGGAGTTCTCAGTCTACAGCCATGAGAGATATTGGCGCTAAGTGGACTGGAGACTGGTTTGAAAACCATTTCCCTGATGTCCACCAAAGGTTTGCAAAAACATATATGCCACTGAAAAGATTGATGGAAGAGCTTCCTGACGCAAAAGGATATGTAGGATCATGGTTCGAGCGTGGCCCAAGAACGCTACTTTCACCATTGTTGCCTAGACAACTAAAAGCTAAACAACCAAAAAGTCATGCAAAGATTGTTGGAGCTTTAAGATTTGGTACTGGCTCTCGTCAATACGCTGAACTAACCAATCAAGAGAAGAAAGTTTACCAAGCTGTGCGCGGTGCTTTCGATCAAGAGTGGGTTAAGATGAATGAGCTTGGGATATTCGTTGGTAAAAGAGAAAATTATCTACCTCAAATTTGGGATAAAGAAAAAATAGTTAGCAATGAACCCAAGTTTATAGCGGACATGATGGAGTATTATCAATTAGAAGGCACGAGCCTTGGCATTGTTAGAACCTCAGATGAGGCAAGAAAATTCGCGGACGAAATTTTTATACGCCTTACAGCCGACGATGCTGATGGACACTTTATGCCACAAAAAGCTGGATCAAGAAATTCTGTATCAGACCACATAGATCATGGGCGTGTACTGGAGCTTGAAAAGTACCCACTTAGCATGGCAAAGCTACAAGATTTCCTAGAGGATGATCTTGACGCATTGCTTGTCAAGTATTTTGACGGGACATCAAGACGAGTAGCGCAGACAGAACAGTTTGGCGTAAACGCTCATGGTTTCTATGACTACATGTTTATAGCAGAAAAAGGTAGGCAAGCGATAGCAGACCTTCTCAGCAAAAACAAAACATTTAGAAAGAACTTCAGCGCACTGGGCGAAGAAGGACACATGGAAGATGTCACCTTGGACGATCTTGTTGTAATGCCTTTCGCTGGCAAACCCATGATGGCTACAAGGTTTGTATCCGCATTGGTCGCAGAGCAGTTGAAGAACGGATCAGCTGGTGTGGAGAAAATGCTAGACGATGTTGCTGTTACAGGATTTGGCGGCGTAGTTCCTCCAGCATACACAAGACGAAAAGAAGCAATCGTCGCGGCACTGAGAGATTTTAATGGAGAAAAGGCTCAGTGGGATAATGGCACGTTTGACTTTATGGAAAATGCTCTTCGAGTTGCCCAGAAGAAACCTCAGGTTGGCGGTTTCTCAAACAAACTTAACAGAACGTCAAAGGTACTAAGAGGGATTAACTCTGTTACATTGCTTGGTTGGACAACACTTACATCGTTGCCTGACACAGCCCTACCAATAATCCGATCTGGTTCAATAAAAGATTGGGCAAAAGGTATCTATAAATATAAGAATGATCCAGAGTTTGCCCGCATGATACAGAATGTCGGTGTGGCTATAGAGAATATTGTCCACGAAAGACAACTTCATATGTATGGCGCAATAGATGGCAAGATGACTAACGCCTTCTTTAACGCAACAATGCTTACACCTTGGACCGATCTTAACAGAAAGATTGCCGCCGCTACTGCATACGAAAGTTTCAAGTCGATGCAAGCAAAAGCCGCTAAGTCATATCGAAAAGATTTAGGCAACCTGGCAAACCAAACAACGGAATACAAGACGGCACATAGATACTTAATGAAGGTTGGTCTTGGAGACTTTCTCCCAACGGGTTCTCGTCGTGGCGAAAACATTAGCAATCCTCGCTTGCTAGAAGATGATCCACAAGTAAGAACAGCGGTGATAAGATTTGCAAATCAATCCGTATTCCAGCCTAACGTAGATGATATGCCGTTGGCGTGGCAAACTCCATTCGGGGCTATTGTAACTCAGCTTAAATCGTTTCCTCTTATGATGCACAGATTGTTTATGCACACAGTTAACGAAGCATTTGGCGTAACAAAGGCAGATGGCACAGCGGGTAAACTCACACTTAACTTTAATAAAGCAAACAAAAACTTTGCACCCCTCGCTTATCTACTAACACTTGGACCTCTTGCTGGTGCGGGAGCTTTGGGTGTCAAAGACGTTATCCAAATGAGAGGTGGCGAAGAAGAAAAAGAAATGGCGTTCAGAAAAAGATCAGCCGCGAAGTTTCTTGGCTTCAAAGAAGAACAACATGGAGACATTGATAAGTTTCTCGGTTGGTACTTAGAGGGCATGATGGCGATGGGCGGTCTGGGCATCTTAGCTGACCTCTTCCACACTACGTCACAGCAAATAGATAACGCCGCCTATGGTCGTGAGCGTATAATGAGTACGCTTCTAGGTCCATCATACGGTCTTGCAACTACGGGTATAAACATTACCGCAGGCATAACTGATGCTGTGTTTGACAGAACAAAATCAAACGCAAAAGAACGCACAGCGGTAAGAGATGCGGTAGCAAGAATACCAGTCCTCGGAGGAAATAGAGCCTTTAGAGAAGGAACGGTAACTGCAATCGCTGGAGAACCAACGGGCAGAAAAGGGAAAAGAAAAATACCTGATTGGTATTAATTAAGGAGCTAACTATG
>CEPU01043416.1_pt1 | contig 23161 bp, 8 predicted proteins | sample 530471 | NCBI WGS metagenome assembly CEPU01 (sample SAMEA2620194, study PRJEB7988) | marine metagenome | biome: marine biome (ENVO:00000447); feature: surface water layer (ENVO:00002042); material: "saline water (ENVO:00002010), including plankton (ENVO:xxxxxxxx)" | depth 5 m | reverse complement strand
TTGATATGAAGTTAATTCAAACTTATGGCTAAAGGATTTACTGTTAAGGCAAATGCCCCCACAGCGCCTAAAGAGGAAGAGTGGGACTATGACGCGATTAAAGAGCGTATGAAAGGGAAGACGATTGTATTCTGTCTTCCAGGAAGAGGATGTTCGTATACCTTTCTAAAAAACTTTGTACAGATGTGTTTTGATCTGGTACAGAATGGAATGGCTATTCAGATCAGTCAAGACTATTCATCCATGGTGAACTTCGCACGTTGTAAGTGTTTAGGTGCAAATGTTCTCCGTGGTCCTAATCAAGCACCATGGGACGGTAAACTGCAGTATGACTATCAACTGTGGATTGACAGTGATATTGTCTTTAACTCTCAGAAGTTCTGGCAACTTTGTGATCTTGCAGTTCCTGCTGAAGGTGAAGAACGTGATATCACCGCTGGTTGGTATTGCACAGAAGACGGTCAAACATCTTCTGTTGCACACTGGTTGGACGAAGAAGACTTCCGTGGTAATGGTGGTGTCATGAATCATGAAACACTGGAAACCATGGCAAATCGTCAGAAACCATTCACTGTAGATTACACAGGCTTTGGATGGGTCATGATTAAGAATGGCGTATTTGAGAATGACAAAATGGTTTATCCATGGTTTGCGCCTAAAATGCAGGTATTTGAAAGTGGTGAAGTTCAAGACATGTGCGGCGAGGATGTCTCATTCTGTCTAGATGCAAAAGAAGCAGGTTATGAAATCTGGTGCGACCCACGCATTCGTGTCGGTCATGAAAAGACTCGTGTAATTTGAGGTAAAGACTTATGGCAATGCGTTCAAAGACCGGAGATCTGATTGTTCCAACTCCGAAAAACACTCGTCAAGGGACGGGCAAACATACCAAATATGCCGCAACGTCTCGTAATAAAGCGAGAAAGCGTTACCGTGGCCAGGGAAGAGGTTAAATAAGAGAAGAGTTTATAAAATTTAATATATGTCTTGTTTAATCTCTAACTTACCTTCAGAAGAAGTATGGGTCCGAAAAGAGTATCTTACGGATCATCAGAGTGGACACGGACAATTTGTAAAGGGCGTTTGGGTATCTGTTAAGTCGATACCTGGACGCGCTTTTTATTTTGAGACATATTTGCCAGAGTATGCTGCGATGTATGATAAATTACCAATCGCCGCGTTTCTCTCGGAACCAAAGACACCAGATCCAGATATGGATCTTCCAAACTTACAATTCTGGAATTGCATGGACTACGGTGTAGTGACCGTAGATAAGAAGTTTATAGGTTCTATGGACTTTGAGTGCTACACAAGAGATCATGGACCTCAGAGGGGATCCTACGTATGTACCATAGACAATTATCATCATGATCCAGACTACGTTGACTATGCAACAAGTGAAAATCCTGCAGAACATAAATCACACAATCTAATTCAACTAGATAATGGTCAGTTTTGTTTATATCCAAATAATAGACTAAGAATATATGACAATAGTTTAACTCCGAAGACTCCAAAAACTCCAGACTTCAAAGTGTCTACCATAGAATATCAAGTTGAACGTGGATATGATCGTTTAGGAATGGGTAATGAAGAAGAATATTTCTGGAAAACTTCGAAAGAGAGAGAAAATAAATAGTTTACTGGGATAGAACCCCTAAAAAAGTTCTGATTTGTTCAAATCAGAGGAAAATCTCATGGCTAACTCTCCTGTAGATAAGAGTAAAGATTTCATCAAGTCTGGCATGACACTAATTACAGAACTTGCAAGCGATAAACATTTAAAGAAGTCAAAAAAAGTTGATAAAACTAAGATAAATAAGTCAGAATAATAATATTTCATGCCTCTAGAAAGGGTAAGTCAAGGTTTTAAAGACATAAGCATGTCGTTTCAGAGTAACCCTCTGAACAAAGATCTTCTTGCCATCAAAAATGAGAACGCAATTGCAAGGTCAATCAAGAATATAGTTTTCACAGAACCCGGAGAAAAGTTTTTTAATCCAGATTTCGGGTCTAAACTCTATTCGATTCTATTCGAGAATATTGATGACATCTCAGCAATTAAAATTAAAGACCAAATTGAACAATCTATAAGAAACTTTGAACCCAGAGTTAATTTAATTGAAGTCGAAGTGTTCCCAGATTTTGACAATAACGGTTTTGATGTGAAAATCATTTATAGAATCATAGGAGTTGACATTGCTCCACAAGAATTACAGTTTATCTTGCAACCAACCAGGTAAAAATGCCATTAGTTAACTTTTCAAACCTGGATTTTAATCAGGTAAAGACATCTTTAAAAGATTATTTAAAGTCAAATTCAAATTTTACTGATTATGACTTTGAAGGATCAAATCTTTCGTCTATTCTTGACGTATTAGCGTACAATACATACATTACTTCATATAATGCTAATATGGTTGCGAATGAAGTTTTCATTGATAGCGCAACTTTGAGGGAAAATGTTGTATCTTTGGCAAAAAATATTGGATATTTACCAAGATCTAGAAAATCTGCAAGTGCTGTAATAAGTTTTTTCGTAGATACAACAAATATTTCTCCACCACCCGCTTCAATTACCCTTAGAAAAGGTCCAATAGTAGCATCTTCGTCAAAATTTGGAGGAAGCTCTTTTGTTTTTTCAATAATTGAAGATATAACGGTGCCAGTTTTTGATGGAATCGCATCTTTTAATGATGTAATCATTCATGAAGGAGTCCTCTTAACTTCAAATTTTACATTTACATCAAGAAATCCAAATCAAAAGTTTATTTTACCAAATTCTGGTATAGATACGGACCTGATTAATGTTGCAGTAAAGAGTAATGAACAATCTACATCCAGAGTTAAGTACACGTTAAAGGATAATTTGCTGGAAATTGATTCAGATTCAAAGATTTTCTTCTTACAGGAGATTGAAGGTGAAAGATATGAGATTTTCTTTGGTGATGGCATCTTTGGGCACTCTTTAGAAGAAGGTAATTTTATAACAATTGACTATATTTCTTCAAATGGAGACAGTGCTAATGGTGTCAGTCAATTTTCATTCTCTGGAAGACTCTCATATAATAGAAATGGTGTAGAATATACGGTAACAACGGGTATTTCTCTCGTAACTACCATTTCTCCATCCTCTGGAGGACAAAATATTGAAAGTGTGGAGTCGATTCGTAAGTTTGCACCAAAAATATACGCGACTCAGAACAGGGCTGTCACTTCTGATGACTATGAAACTCTAATTCCATCAAAAATTTACCCAGAAACAGAGTCAATTTCGGTTTTTGGTGGAGAAGAAGTAGTTCCTCCACAATACGGTAAGGTTTTTATCAGTATAAAACCAAGAACAGGTGATTTTTTATCAAATTTAGCAAAAGAAAACATAAAACTCAAATTAAAGAAGTATGCGGTTGCTGGAATTGTCCCAGAAATCTTAGATTTGAAGTATCTTTATGTCGAAATCAACTCAAAAGTCTATTACAACTCAAATTTAGCTCCAAATGCATCTTATGTGTCAAGCATTGTTCAAAATAATGCAAATAAATATGCAGAATCGACAGAATTGAACAAATATGGTGCTAGATTGAAATATAGTAAGTTTTTAAAGATAATAGATGACAGTCATGAGTCGATAACATCAAATATTACGACTGTAAATATCAGAAGAGACCTTAGAGTCGCTCTCAATACGATTGCAGAGTACTCAATTGGCTTTGGTAATGAATTTTACGTTAAATTTTCGGAAGGATTCAACATTAAAACATCTTGTTTTAGAATTAATGGATTTGCGGAAGATGTTTACATATCAGACCTCCCAAATTTTGATCGAAAAACAGGATCTCTGTTTCTTTTTACTGTGCCAACAGAAAATTCCCAAAATCCGACCATTGTAAAGAGAAATATTGGTAAAATTGATTATGTGAGAGGTGTGATAACAATAAATCCAATTAATATAGTATCTGGAAAAATCAAGGATGGTCAAACTATTGTTGAAATATCAGCTTGTCCCAAATCTAATGATGTTGTTGGATTACAGGACCTTTATTTGCAACTAGATATTAATAATAGTAACTTCGAAACCATTATTGACGATATTTCTTCAGGTTTGGACCCATCCGCCTCCAGTTACATTGTATCTTCAAGTTATCCTGATGGAAATCTTGTTAGACCTGGAGGAAAATCCAATATAACCAATACAAATACACAGGGAGGAAATATATCTCAGACAAACCAAACAATTTCGAATGTAACAATAAATACCGGATCAAGATCTTCCGGATCATCATATTAAAGACGGATAGATAAAAAATATGTCAGAAAAAAGAATCCAATTTAATAATATTGTTCATAATCAGTTACCAACCTATGTTAGGAACGATTTTCCCCTAATATCGGAGTTTTTGAAGCAATATTATATTGCTCAAGAATATCAAGGAGCACCAATCGATTTAATTCAAAATATTGACAAATATATCAAACTTGACAATATTACGAATCTGTCTTATTCAGCAAAATTAGCATCTAACATTGATTTTGATGATACAATCATCACCGTAGATGCTACAGAATCATATACTGGAACAAATCAGTTTCCAGATTCGTATGGCCTCTTAAAAATTGGAAATGAGATCATAACATATACCGGAAAAACTGATTTTTCATTTACTGGGTGTATTAGAGGATTTAGTGGGGTAGAATCGTATAGAGGAGAGGTAAATCCTGAAGAACTTGTATTTAAATCTACAGAGGCTTCTTCTCACGAGTCTGGATCGGAAATCGTAAACTTAAGTTGCCTTTTTCTCAAAGAATTTTTGACAAAAACAAAAATACAACTTATTCCAGGACTAGAAAATAGAGAATTTACTCAAAATCTTAATGAAAACATTTTCATCAAAAATGCAAAGGATTTTTATCTAAGTAAGGGAACTGATAGGGGTTTTGAGGTCTTATTTAAATCATTATACAATGAAGAGGTAAAAATTATTAGGCCATCAGAGTTTTTGTCAACTCCATCAAATGCCCAGTATAAAATAACAGATAACCTTATTGTCGAACCCATAGAGGGTAATCCAAATGACTTAAAAGATAGAACTTTATATCAAGGTAGTTATGGGAAAAATATAAATTATGCATATGCTCCTATTACTGACGTTGAGGAAGTAAGAGTTGGTGTTGGAGAAACTTATTACAAACTCAAGTTAGATGCTGGATATAATAGAGATATTGGTGTTAGAGGTGCTATATACGGCGAATTTTCAGTATATCCTAAGACTCAAGTAATAGATCGAGTATCTTCCGGATCAACTGTTATAACCGTTGATTCCACTGTTGGGTTTGATTGTCCTGGAGAATTGTACTTAACGTATGATGATGAGTCTATTGGAATAGTTTCATATACATCAAAATCTTTAAATCAATTTTTTAACTGTACAAATGTATCTGGGACTATTTTAGATAAATCTGTAGTCGGAATAAATACGTTTGCTTGTGCGTCATTTGATGATCAAGAAATTAAAGTTAGAATAAATTCTGTTTTAAATGAGATAAATTTTTCAGACAATTCAAGATATTATAAAAGCGGAGACGTTGCTCAAATAAAAACACTTGGCGCATCAGTTGATAACGCACTAACAAAAAATTGGTTTTACAATGTATCACCAATATATAAGGTAAAAAATATTGTCCTTGTAGATAGTTCTGACAATACATACAGAGTTAATCTGAATGTCGATCATTACTTTAAATTAGGAGATATTGGAACAATTACTTCAAATGATGGTATATCAAAGTATTCATCTATTATTGATATTCCATCATCTAAATCTATTGTTATTAAAGGACAAGGAAATCTTTCTTTAACCAAGAGATATACGTTTAAAAGAAATTTATTAAAGTTATCTTCTAGTTTTTTCCCAGAATCTTCTTTCTATACTACAAATGTACAAAATGTATATCAGTCGAAAGTCGATAGAGATGAGTATATTATTGCATCACCATCAATTCCTCACTATGAATCCCAACCTATAGAAACTTCAGATAGATCTGTTACATTTTCTGGAGTATTTTTTGGTGAGGAATTAAAAATTTCTTCAGGAAAAGACCATGGATTTTATACTGGAGATGCTGTTTACTATGTACCAGAAAAGATAATAACTACAACAACTGATGATGATGGCCAAGAAGTAACAAATACTGCAATTTCTTCATCACTTTTTAATGAAGATTCTGGTGGCGAGGGATTATATTTTGTAAAAAGAATTTCTTCAACAACAATAAAACTCTCTAGGAGTAGGACAAATATCTATAAATCAGAATTCATATCTATAGATTCTCCATTAACTGTAAGGAATAATAGTATAAAGCCATTCAAACTAAAATCAAAAACTTTAGAATCACAAAAAATATTCAGAAAAATATTAAAACCAACAAATAATGGATCCGTATTTAAAACCGATCCTGGATTTACTGGTATTTTAATTAATGGTGTAGAAATATTAAACTATAAGTCCAACGATTTTATTAATTATGGTAAAATCAATACTATTGATATTTTATCGTCGGGATTTGACTATGATGTCATTAACCCCCCTCCAGTAAAGATAGAAGACCCTGTAGGAGTGGGTGCTGAAGGATTTGTCTCTTTATCAGGATCTCTGAGGGAAATTAGAATTTTAGATTCTGGTTTTGATTATGAGGAGATCCCAAAAATAAGTATAACTGGTGGAAATGGTGAAGGTGCAAAAGCTTTTGCTAATATGAAATTAATTAATCATTCATTATCATTTGATTCACAGTCTCAAGTTAATGTAGATATTTCATCATCCACTATTGGATTTTCTACATATCATAAATTTAGAAACTCTGAGAAAGTAATTTATACTACAAATAATCAAAATCCTATTGGTGGTTTAGTACCAAATGAATCATACTTTGTATCAGTTCAAGATAATTTTTCCGTAAAACTTCACAAAAATCTTGAAGATGCTATTTCTGGAATTAATGCATTGTCCCTTCTTTCATTTGGTGTAGGAATTCATGAGTTAAAGTCGTTTAATAAAAAATCGGTAGTAGAATCTATCAACATAGTTTCTCCGGGATCTAAGTATCAGAATAAAAAAAGATCTATAGAGCCTGTTGGAATCAATACTTCATTGAATACTATTAATATTAAAAATCATGACTATGATACTGGAGAAATAGTCAAATATACATGTGAAGGAAATGCCGTTGGTGGGCTATCCATTGATACTGAGTATTATCTAACGAAAGTAGACGATGACTCATTCAAGTTGTCGAGGATAAACACTGAGTTGAAATCTGAGAGAGAAGATTATTTTTATAGAACTGGTCAATATGAAAATTTAACAAGTTCTGGCATAGGAACACATGTTTTCAATTATCAAGATATTTCTGTAAAGTTAGTAGGGAAAGTCGGAATATCTCCCATCAATAATGAAACTTTCGAGGCCAAGATTGAACCAATTTTCCGAGGAGAAGTAACATCATTATACTTATCAAATGGTGGAGTTGGTTATGGATCGTCTGAGGTCATAAACTTTGAGAGACCCCCAGAAATAAGATTAGAATCTGGATATGGGGCTCAAGTTAAACCTATTATAAGAAATGGGAGTATAGTACAGATTATAATACTGAATTCTGGTAAAAATTATACTCACTCGCCAGATTTGAATATCGTTGGTAGTGGTGTTGGTGCTGTTTTAGTGCCCATTATAGTAGATGGGAAATTATCATCTATAAAGATAAACTCGGGTGGATTTGGATATGATCAAGAAACATTTATAAACATTTTATCTTCTGGTCAAGGAGCAAGTTTTAAACCAGTACTACAATCTTGGAGAATAAATCTTTTCGAGAAAAACTTTTCAAGAGTATCTGATGACGATGGTTACATCACTGAAGGTGTGAATAAAAATCTAGGACTTCAATATTCTCACATATATGCCCCTAGAAAATTGAGGGAATCCGTATTTTCAGTTGATCAAGATGGAAAAATTTTATATGGCAAAAAAGATTTAAAACGTGTCAATAGTTTAGAAGTAAAGTCAACGGATCACTCACCAATTATTGGATGGGCTTATGATGGAAATCCAATTTATGGTCCTTATGGATTTGCAACAAAATCTGGTGGAATTGTTCTTCAAATGAAATCTGGATATGATATTGATTTAAAAGAATCAAGACCCCCAATATCTTTGTTCCCAGAAGGATTTTTTGTAGAAGACTATTCTTATCGTTATGTTGCAGGTGAAGATATTCTTGATGAAAATAATGGAAGATTTTGTGTCACTCCAGATTTTCCTGAAGGAACGTATGCCTATTTTGCAACTATTAACGATAGTTCTATAGATTCTTCTGGACCATTTGCAAAATACAGAAGACCTACTTTCCCATACTTAATTGGAAATAATTATAATGACAACCCAATCGATTTTAATTTTCAGAGCGAATCGAATCAAGATTATATTGATATAAATGATGAGAATTGGTGTAGGATTATAAATCCATACAATTTAATTGAAGACGATATTCAATATGATTATCTTTACATACCAGAAAATTTATCACAAAAATCAACTATAAATTTCACATCTAATGGAAGCATAGATTCTATAGGAATTACCAGTGCAGGAGATTTTTATCAAATCGGAGATTCGGTCTCGTTTGAGGATAAAAGTATATCTGGGAACAGAGTGTCTGCAAAGATCTCAAGAGTTGGCGGCAAACAAGTAAACAATATTAGTGTAGCTACGAGTAGTATTGGAAATGTTGAAATATACCCATCATCAATACGAGGAGAGTACGTATTATACACTCCGAGTCCACATGAGTTTAAGAATAACGATGTCATTACAATTTCTGGAATATCCACGACAACAACTAAAATTGAGGGGACATATAAAGCAAACGTAAAGAATAATCTTTTATTCTTGGTCGGATCTGGGGAAAATATTGAAGGAATCGAATCATCAACATCAACAGGATTAGTAACATACCTTAATGTTTCTGGAGATCTGACATATCCAAATATTAGAGAAAATGATATTCTTAGCATCGGATCTGAAAAGGTCAAAGTCTTGAATATTGATCGAAAACTATCAAGAATAAGAGTCTTAAGAGGTATTGATGACACCGTTGGATCTTCACATCCACCATTTGAAGAAATTTTAGAAGTTTCTAAAAAAATAATCATAAAATCAAAATCAAACGAGGGAGTTGATTATAAACTCAATAAAGAGTTATATTTTGATCCAAACGAATCAATTGATTTGGGTACAAACTCAATATACATAGAAGATCATAATCTTAATACAGGGGATGTATTAACGTACTCTTCAAATACTGGAAGTCCAATAGTAGTTTCTAGAGAAGAAAACCTCTCTTCCCCAACTCCCCTTTTAGACCAACAGGAAGTTTTTGTTGCAAAAATAAACAAAGACTTTATTGGCATTTCTACAGTTAGAGTTGGTCGAGATCTTTCTGATACTTTTGTTGGTATCGCAGAAACTCATAGGGATTCCAGAACTCTATATTTCTCTGGAATTGGAACAGGAGTTTATCATAGTTTTTCTACAAATTATAAAGTCAATACAGGAAAAATTGCAAGAAATATTGTTACAGTAGCTACTGCTCAGACGCATGGATTAATGGATGGCCATGATGTTTTTATTGACGTTAATCCATCAACACCAACAACATTCTCTGTTAAGTATAATGATTATAATAGAAGAGTTATTATAAATCCCAAAGAATTTTCTTCTGAGGATGTCAATATAAATGATGATACTATAACCATAACAAGTCATGGATTCTCTACCGGAGAAAAGGTAATATACACCTCAACATCTCCTTCGCAAGGTCTCGAAGATAATGGTATTTACTATGTCATATCTGTGGACGATAATATTTTTAAATTAGCATCTAGTTATGAAAATTCTAAAAATATTAATCCAGTGGCTATTAGAATATTAGAAGCATCTCCTGGATCAATCAATCCAATAAATCCACAAATAAAAGTATATAAAAATTCTACAGCAATTTTTGACTTATCTGACAGTTCATTATCATATTCAAATCTTTCAGCATTATATCCAGCTTTTGAGTTTAATGTATACTCCGATAATAGTTTTACAAAAAAATGGAATAAAGTCGAAAGTGGGACATCATTTAATATTAAAAAAATAGGATCGATAGGAGTCACTACAGACGCTAGAGTTATTTTGACTGTGAACGATCAAATCCCAGAGACTCTATATTATAAATTAGATCCGGTATTCGAAAGTAATCTTCCAGAAGAAAAACAAAGTGTGGTCATAGACTTAGAAGTTACTTCTGGATCTGAAATAAAATCAGTATCTAGTCAATATAACGGTCAACATGTAATTTCTATTAAATCACCAACAGAGTTCACTTATACTCTCGATAAAACTCCAGAAAGAGTATCTTATGCGTCTTCAATATCAAATATTTCATATACAACAACATGTACTGATGCCTATGGTCCAATATCTGAGATAGATATAAAAAATTCTGGAGGCAACTATAGTTCTTTACCGGGGATATCTACAATAACTTCAGCATTTGGAGTTGATGCTGTTATTGAAGCTTCTAGTAAAACAATTGGTAAAATTAAAAAGATATCAATTGACAATATTGGATATAACTTCCCTTCAGATAAAACACTGAGTCCGTCTGTAATGATGCCTCAGATAGTTAAAATTGATCCCCTGTATTCTATAGAATCTATAGGAATTTCTTCTGTTGGCAAGGGATATGTTAGCTCACCAGATCTAATTGTTTTAGATAATAGAACAAATACTGTAGTCTCAGACTTGGATCTTAAGTATTCTTTGGGAGATTCTGAAGTATCAATTCTTAAAAATACTAATGGAATAAGTAACCTAATTCCAACAATAATTCCAACAAAGAATAGTAATGGTGTAGGAATTAGTTCATTATCATACAATCTCAATAATAAAGATGTAACGGTAACATTATCATCAGGATTCAGTGATACAAATTCCTTCCCATTTAAAGTAAATGATAAGGTTCTAATTGAAAATGTCAGTATTGGTGTTGGGTCTACCGAAAGAGGATATAATTCAGAAAATTACAACTATCAGTTGTTTACCATCACTTCTACAGACGAGAATATTGGTGGTATAGGAACAGTAACTTATAGTATGTCAGAATTTTTTGAGGGAACCAATGATACCCCAGGATTATTTGATGATATTAATTCTGTAGGAAGAATTATACCACAAAAACACTTCCCCACCTTCAATATAGTATTGAAAAATAATCAGTATTTTACTGACGAATCTGTAAGATCGGATTCAGCAACTGGACTTATAAATGGGTGGGATCCTAAAACAGGTATTCTGAGGATCTCATCAAAAGAAAACTTTGTTGTTGGAGAAATTATTGAGGGAGTAACATCGAAAACTAAAGGGATTGCAAAAAATGTAGAATATCCATATTCATACTTCAATTTAAAAAGTACCTCAACAGTGGTTGATGGTTTGCAAGTAAAATCCGGATTTTTGAATGAAAATACCCAAAGAATTCAAGATGGTGATTACTATCAAAAGTTCTCATACTCTTTAAAATCTAGAATTGATTATGATACTTGGAATGATCCTGTTTCGATATTGAATCATAGTGTTGGATATAAGAAATTCTCAGATTATCAACTGGAATCTTCTCCAGATAATAAAACTTCTTTGGTCGTTGGACTTTCAACAGATTTAACATCATATGAAACTATTAATGATTTGGTAGGAGTAGCCAATCTAAATTGTGTTTATGATTTTGATTTGGTGAAGGAAAATTCTTTAACCATAAATTCAAATACAATATCTAATGAAGTTATCTTTGCAAATAGAATTATTACAGACTTTTCAGAATCTGTTGGAAATAGAGTTCTTTCAGTTGATGATGTAAGTAGCACTTTCAACAGTAAACCAAGACCAACAACATTTAGCATCATTGATAAGTTTGATTCTAGAGAAAAGAGAGCACGCAAATATATTACATATGTCAAGGATAGGAGATTTACTCAACAAAGACAATTAATGATTATCGATCTTATTAATGATCGATCATTTGGATATATGAATCAATATGGAAAGGTTGGGACATCTTACGATCAAGGATTCTTCGATTTTACTATGTCCGGAAACGAAGGTCAGGTACAATTCTTTCCCACAAAGTTCTCCATCAATGATTATGATATTACTAACATATCATACAATCTGGATGATAACTTACTCGGCGCTGGAAATACTGTTATTGGACAATCTATTATAGAAACCAGCAGTACTGCTATTTCTTATGGACATTCATCAAGGATTGTTGGTATTGATAGTGGATATAAATCCGCAAAAGTCCTTGTTCAAATATCACCAAACTCATATGAGGGAGATGAATTTGAATTTACTCAACTCAATATTGTTCACAATGGAAGCGAGGTTTCTATTTTAGAATATGGCCAATTGACTACAAGTTCCAGTCCTCATGCAACATCTGGATTTGGTACTTATTTTGCATACTTGAGTGAATCGAGTTTAAATGTAGATTTTATTCCAAATGCTGTTGGTGTCGGATCTACTGGAGTAATTAATACAATTACTGTGGGACTTGCCAACTCAACTTCAAATCAATCAGAATCGGTAGATATGAAGCACTCTAGAATAGAATCTAGGATAACAACAATCCCATCTTCTATCTTGCCAGAAGAAAACGTAATATCAGAATATCCTTGTGATGGTACTTATGATGTGGGATATTTTATGGTACAAGTTCATGATTCCACAAATGATGAATATCAATTTTCAGAGTTTGTTGTTGTAGATGACTATCAACCAACAATTTCAAATTATGACACATATGATACTGAGTTTGGTGAGATTACTACTCTATCTGGTTTAGGAACAATCGGTTCAAGAGTAGTTAAATCTCCAGTCGGAACAGAAGCAACCACTCAAGTTTTATTTACACCACTACCAGGTATTGATGTAAATGTAAATGTATATATGAATGCGCTCAGAAACGAAGACGATGAGAAAGATCAAATTTATTTTAATAATGGATCCATAGAAACCGGTTTTGGACTTTATGAAGGAAATGAAAAAGATATTAAGAGATCTTTTGATCTAACATATAAAAATGATCCGATTTTTGAGAAAGTATTCGAGGGTAATAATTCATCCATTGTTGATGTGGACGAGGATACTATTACAATACCGAATCATTTCTTTGTTTCTGGAGAGTCCATAAAATACTATAATACGGGAGTAGGAACAACAGAATCAATTGGGATATCAACTGAAAACTTTGTTGGAATAGGACTTACAGATAAATTACCCGGAGAATTATTTGTTGTTAATATTAGTGATAATAAGATTAAATTAGCATCTAGTGCTCAAAATGCTTTAAAATCTATTCCAGAAACTTTAGACATTGTTGATGTTGGTATAGGAACTGAACACAGATTTGTGTCAACAAATCAAAATTCTAAAGTAATAGTTTCCATTGATAATATTATTCAATCCCCGATTGTATCTGTTGCTCTAACAACAACTCTATCCAGTGATGTTTCAACTACTGATGATCTAATAAATTTCACAGGGATCACATCATTCTTTGGTGGAGATTTGGTGAGAGTTGGAAATGAAATTATGATAATTGAAGGTATTGGTATTGGAGTTACTAATAGACTTAGAGTTCGTAGATCTTGGCTTGGAACAACTGTTGGTAGTTATTCTTCTGGAGAATTAGTAACTAAGGTTATTGGAGATTACAACATTGTAGATAATGTTCTGACCTTTATTGAAGCTCCATCAGGAAATGTTCCTCTGGGTGGAGAAGAAAATAGACCGGATGAAAGAGATTGGACTGGAATATCGACAGGATCTAGTTTCCATGCAAGAGTATTTTTGAGATCTGGTATTCCGAATACTTCAAATGAAACATATCATAAAAATTATGTTTTTGATGATATATCTCAAGATTTCAATGGAACAAATAATGAATTTGTATTGAAATCAAACGGAATTGATGTAAGTGGGATTTCTAATGAAAATGCCATCATTTTGGTCAATGATGTATTTCAGGGTCCTGGTGAAAGTAGTGACTATACATTGTCAGAGAGTGTTGGAATAACCACTCTTACATTTACAGGAAACTCTCAAACTATAACCAACGATGTTGGAATAACGAGTTTCCCTAAGGGTGGAATCATAGTATCAGTAGGATCTACAAATGGATTTGGATACCAACCTTTAGTATCGGCCGGGGGAACTGCTATTGTTTCTACTGGAGGATCAATAGAATCAATAATTATTGGAAATAGTGGTTCTGGATATAGACCAGGAGTGCAAACGGTAAACGTTGGAGTAAAGACTTCAGATTATGATCTCCCCTTTATTGTTGGATCCGCATCTATAAGTGAAGGTCATGTTTCTAGTGTATTAATTACAAATCCTGGGACTGGGTACACTAGCGAAAATCCACCTATTGTTATATTTGATGATCCTCTCTCATATGAGAATATTCCATTAGTTTTTAGTGATTCTAGTTCTTCATCCGGAATAGGGACAGGATCATCAGTAGATATTATTGTTGGCCAAGAATCAAGTGTTATTGATTTTGAAATAAAGAATACTGGATATGGATATAATGTTGGAGAAGTTTTGACTGTTCCATTCGGCGGTCAAACTGGAATTCCAACTACTTCAGAATTTAGGGAGTTCCAAGTTACAATAGACAAAATATTTGCCGATAAGTTTACTGGATGGTCTTTAGGAACTTTAGAAGTATTAGACAATATTGAGAGGTTCATAGATGGCGAAAGAACATCTTTCCCACTATCTTTATCTGGAAATATAGTTTCTATCATAGCTTCTAAAGGATCGAAAATTAATGTTCAAGATGTTCTTCTCGTATTTGTCAATGAAATACTACAAGTTCCTGGAGAAGGATATATCTTTACAGGCGGTAGTGTTCTGACGTTTACTGAAGCACTTAAGATTGGAGATAGTGTAAAGATCATTTTCTATAAGGGTACAGGAGGAGCTGACGTTATTGATAGAGAAATTCTTGAGACTGTAAAATCTGGAGATATGCTAAAAATCAACAATGACTCTTCAATAAATCAATCTAAGTTTTTAGATGAGGATCCAAGAACTATTAATACAATAGAATCGACAAATCTCGTTAATACTAATCTATACTTTGGTCCAGGAAATACTGGTGATGAGAACTTACTAAGGCCAGTTGATTGGTGTCGCCAAACTGAAGATAAGATTATTGACGGCAAAGAAGTTGGAAAGGATAGGGAAATTTATGAACCAATTGTCAATCCAATTGCATATATCATATCGCCCATAGGAATAGGATCTACCATTCTTTATTGTGATGGAGTTAGACCAATATTTAACGCAAAGAATGAGAATGATACTTCTCTGGATTTTCAAAATAAAGTAACATTAATATCTCAAGAATATGCAGTTACAGAAACCAATAATGTACTTACATATGATGGAGATTTTGGTGTAGTGGTTGGATTTGGAACTGATGAAAAAGATACGGGCGAGAAACAATTTATATTTGATCTGTATATACCATCAAATTCTCCATTAAGAAATACTAAATTAGTCGATAACGAAATTACTATCAGTTCTTTGGATGTTGGAGATTACTTCACTATCAGTAAATCAAGCATTGGTAGTGAAGACCTTTCAATCACCTCATTAGATGAAAATGGAAATTCAATTAGTACTGAATCATCTTTTGTAGATAATACTTATAAGGTTGATACAGTTGAATCAGTAGAAGTTCCGATTAAAGTTGACTCAGATGGAGTTTCTACCGAAAGTGCTCTCTGCAGAAGAGTGTATGTCAATGTAAATGAATTTATTTCTGGTTTTTCTGATATACAAATATCAAATCAATTTGCAACCTTCAGTTGGGGCAAAGTAACTCTTGATGGGAGATCAAAGTCGATTTCTTATCCAGTAAACACTATTCTGCAGAGAACCAAACAACTAAAGTATAAGAACTATATTGCATAATAGTGTGATAAATAGATAAAAAAACTGTGTGCAATGGCTGCAATCGTAACTGATCAGATTAGAATATTAAACGCAAAAAACTTTGTAAATGAAGTTAGATCTTCTGGCAATTCGTATTACTCTTTTGTTGGATTACCAAATCCAACGGATTATCAATCGAATTGGGATGTAGATCCACCTTCACCGAAGGATAACTTTAATGAAGAGAATAATTATTGGGATACAATGATTGCTCTCAAGAAAATAAACTCTTCGGATGTGAGAAGAGTGGTCTCTAGAAGACTATGGTCTTCTGGTACTACTTATGACATGTATCGTCATGACTATAGCAGAACAAATACGGCAAAGATTTCTGGTTCAACCAGTTTATACTCTGCATCATATTATATTTTAAATAGCGATTATAGTGTGTATATTTGTCTGCAAAATGGAACCGATCCAGATAATCCTACAGGAAGACCGTCTCTGGATGAACCAACATTCACGGATTTAGAACCAAGATCTGCAGGCAGTAGTGGTGATGGATATATTTGGAAGTATCTATATACTATAAAACCAAGTGATATTGTAAAATTTGAATCTACAGATTTCATTCCCGTTCCGCAAGATTGGGAAACTAGTTCTGAAAATTTTGATGTAAGAAATAATGCTGTTGATGGATCTATAAAAATTATAACAATAACAAATAGAGGAGATTCTGTTGGTCCAATTGGCGGAACTCAATATACTGGGATTCCTATTTCTGGGGACGGAGTTGGTGCTGAATGCACTATTATAACAAATAATGATAGAAAAGTTGAATCAATAAGTGTTTCAAATCAAGGATTTGGTTATACTTATGGAACTGTAGATTTAGAATCCTCAGGAATTACTTTTGGCGCATCAAAACCAACATTTGATGTAATTATTTCTCCAAAGGGTGGACATGGGTCAAATATTTACAACGAATTAGGATCATACAACGTATTACTTTACTCTAGAATAGAGAATGATATATCAAATCCCGATTTTATAACAGGGAATCAAATTGCTAGAGTGGGACTGATAGAAAATCCACAATCAACGGATTCGACTCTCCTAAACTTAGATAAAGCTAGTGCTACATTTGCATTAAGGTTGGTTGGCGCTGGATATAGCTCCGCAACATTTACTCCAGATTCTTTTGTAAGCCAAACTGTTTCTTCTGGTACTACAGCTGTTGGTAGAGTTATTAATTATGACCAAGTAACTGGTGTATTAAAGTATTGGCAGGATAGAACTCTTGCAGGATTCAATAGCACAGGAATAGGAATTACAAATCCACAATATGGGTTTGAAATCAATGAGTTTACATCTACTCCAGGATCAGGTGGGGATTTGACAATTATCCCATCATCTGGTTCAAATCTACAGATAGATGATTCATTTTCCGGTATATCTACCGTAATAAATAATAGAACATATTATCTTGGTCAGGAATTTTTTAATGGTTTATCCAACCCAGAAGTGAAGAAACACGCGGGTAATATCATTTATGTTGACAATAGACCATCTATTACCCGATCTTCAAATCAGAAAGAAGACATAAAAATCATTTTGCAGTTCTAAAGAATTATGCCAAAGCAAACTAATCTAAACGTATCCCCCTACTTTGATGACTTTGATTCTGACAATGATTATCATAAGGTCTTATTCAAACCAGGATATCCAATTCAAGCAAGAGAATTAACGACTTTACAGTCAATACTGCAGGATCAGATTGAAAAGTTTGGGCAGCACTTCTTTAAAGACGGTGATAAAGTAATACCAGGTAATATTGGATATTCCAGACTTTATCAGTGTGTGCAACTTAACAATTCCTACCAGGGAGTCCCAGTTTCTGCCTATGCAGATCAATTGATCGGATCAAAAATTACAGGACAATCTTCCGGGGTAACTGCTTATGTTGATTATGTTCTTTTTCCAGAAGATTCTGAAAGGGGAGTTCTAACTTTATATGTAAATTATCTTGGATCAAGCACGCAAAATAACTCAACTCAAACTTTTAGCGATGGAGAATTTTTGGTATCGAATCAAGTAATTAGCTCTGGACTTCTTGGTAATACTACTATTCAGTCGGGATCTCCATTTGCATCAACAATTTCTGATTCTAGTTCTGCTACAGGATCTTCATTTAGTATAGACGCTGGAGTTTATTTTATTAGAGGAAGTTTCGTAACTGTTGATAAAGAAACTTTAGTATTGGATCAATATTCAAATACACCCAGTTATAGAGTAGGGTTATTTGTTAATGAGGAAATTGTTACATCAGATTCTGACGAATCTCTAAATGACAATTCTCAAGGATATAACAACTATTCAGCTCCTGGTGCAGATAGATTAAAAATTTCTGTAAGTTTAACAAAAAAACAATTAGATGATTTTGATGATACAAATTTTGTAGAGTTAGCTACTGTAAATAATGGTGTTTTAAAATCAAAAAAGATTATTGGCGGTGCAATTTCTTCCGGCAATGGTGGATTTAGGTCCAAGGATATCTCCGATACTTTGGCAAGGAGAACATATGCGGAATCCGGAGATTATTATGTTAAACCATTTGGTGTAACTTGCTTAAATTCCTTAAATGACAATATTGGAAATGGTGGCATTTTAAATTCAAATCAATTTACTCCTAGTGGAGGAGTTCCCTCAGATGATCTTGGTCTATATAAAATCTCTCCAGGAAAAGCATTTGTTAGAGGATATGAGATTGATGTTACATCACCAGTTTTCTTAGATGCCCCCAAACCGAGAACAGAAAAAGTTGTTGAAGATCAATCATTATTTTACAATACTGGTACCACTCTTAAGTTAAATAGAGTATTTCGATCACCAACAATTGGACTAGGAAATGATTATATAATCAGTTTGAGAAATAGTAGAGTTGGTGAAGATGTAGATAATGATGGAGCTCCTGGAGAAGAAGTAGGTCTAGCTAGAGTTTATGATTTTAGATTGGAATCTGGAGCATATGAATTATCAGACTCTAATTCGAATATTTGGGGAATATCATTATATGATGTGCAAATCTTTACCAAATTAACATTAAATCAATCAATCACTTTAAGCACACCAACATTTATTAAGGGAAAAAATAGTGGTGCTACAGCATTTCTTAAGGATTCCGCTGATGATACAAATACCTTAACGATATATCAAGTATCTGGATCTTTTATTAAAAATGAATCTCTGATTTTTGATGGAATAGAAAATGGGAGAATAATCACCGATGTATCAAAGAATGATATTTCTAATGTAAAATCTTTATTTGGAACCACTGATGGTGTCATTGGCATCAATACCTTTAGTGCGGATACAATTCAATCAGTTTCTTCTAATGTTGGAATAGCTACCGTATCAGAATTTTCTGGAGGAATTAGTACCGTTAGAAGTTCTGATCCATCATTTTTGAGTAATGTAAGTGTGGGAGATATTTTGCAATATAGCGATCTATCTTCTTCACAAGATCCAATTATATCAAAAATAGTTTCTATTGGCGATGACACAGTATCAATTGTTGGAGTAACTACGGTTGCCGGGATTGCTGATGGAAAACTTCCAGAAAATCACCTAAACATTACCGATTTAAAAATTCTCAAAACCAAACTCAGCGAATCTAGTGATAATACTTTGTTTACTAGACTCGATAAAAATAATATATCAACAGTAAACCTATCAGAAGCATCTATAACAGTAAGAAAGGTATACACTATAGATATTGTAGGGAGAGAAATATCATCCACGACTATACCAACTTCTGGAGATAATGAAATCTTTTTACCATTTACATCCAGAAGATATTCTTTAATAAGATCAGACGGATCAACAGAAATTTTAACATCAGATAAATTTACATTTAGTACTGATTTAAAAACTATTCAAATTTCAAATTTGAGTGCCGACGATGTCGGGGCTACTCTAATAACAACGATAAGAAAATCAAAACCAAAATCTAAAGTAAAACGCAAGAATAGGGTTAATTCAATTTTGATTGATAAATCAAAATATTCTGCATCCGGAACCGGAGAATCTACTTTAAATGATGGATTACAATATGGAGATTATCCCTTTGGAACTAGAGTTCAAGATCAGATTTTATCATTAAATGTTCCGGACATTATCAATATTCATGGTGTATTTGAGTCTTCTGGAACTGAAGATCCATCTTCTCCCAGAATGGATTTGACTTCTTTGGATACCTTTTCAACAACAACCAACGATTTATTATTGGGAGAAATTCTGGTCGGACAAACAAGCGGAGCTGTAGCTGTATATGTAGAAAAAATATCAGATTCTATAATATCGTTTGTATACAAAAATGATATTAAATTTATTGAGGGAGAGACTGTAAGTTTCCAAGAATCTCTTGCAAGTGGCATATCAATAAATTTAGAGTCTCCAAGTTTTGAAATATCCTCAGAATTTAGTTTTAGTACAGGTCAGCAAAAATCTTTTTATGACTATGGTTATGTGAAGAGAAAACCAGAGTTTAAAGAACCAACAAAAAAAGTAAAAATATATTTTACTAGTGCTTTCCATTCTTCAGATGATGACGGAGATATCACTACTGTAAATTCGTATGATTCTTTTGATTATTCAAAGGAGATTAGATCCATAGATTCTATTCCCAATTCAGACATAATAGATATTCGACCTAGAACGTCAAATTATGAGGTGGAGGAAGGAAAAAGATCTCCTCTTGAATTCTTGGGAAGGTCCTTCTCACAGTCTGGAAATTCTTCTTCAAATATATTAGCATCTAATGAAACTCTTTCAATAGATTATTCTTATTTTCTGGGAAGAATAGATAGAATTTTCTTAACAAAAGGAGGAAAGTTTCAGGTTGTTTATGGAGAACCTTCAGAGAAACCAGAAAAACCAATTAATATTGATGATGCTTTAGAAGTAGCTACTATAGAATTACCACCTTATCTATATAATCCACAACAAGCATCAATAGAATTCTTAGAATACAAAAGATATCGTATGTCTGACATACGTGCATTAGAGAGAAGAATAAAAAATCTAGAATTTCATACAGCTCTTTCTATTCTTGAGACAAATACTGCGAATATGTATATTCCAGATTCTGAGGGTGCTAACAGACTAAAAACAGGATTTTTTGTTGATAATTTTAGTTCCTTTAAAACTCAAGAAACTTTATCAGGAATTAAGAATAGTATTGATAGGACTCTCAATGAATTAAGACCCAATCATTTTACAGATTCTATAGATTTGATTGATGGTCCTGTAGCTAATATTGACCCATCTCAAGATTTATTATTCTCTGGTGTAGAAGGAAACAATGTAAGAAAAAATAATAACATACTAACACTTAATTATTCCGAATTAGAGTGGCTGAAACAACCTTTTGCTACTAGAAGTGAAAGCGTCACTCCTTTCTTAATGAATTTCTGGCAAGGCACTATTGATCTTACTCCAGCTTCTGATAATTGGATTGATCCAGTAAAAATTGACGCCAAAATTATAAAGAAAGAAGGAAATTATGCTGAAACTCTCGCTAATGCTGCCAAGACTTTGAATGTAGACCCACAAACAGGATTTGCTCCTGCAGTATGGGATGGATGGAAAGAGAATTGGACTGGAAAAACACGAACAAGACCAGATACAAGAACAAGACAATCATTTGATTCTGATGTCTTTTGGAGAGATGCTGGTGGCGGCATGAGAAATCTTATAGAAGTAACACGCACTTCAACAATTCAAGAAGAACTGAATTTAACCGTAGAAAGTGGTACTAGTACAAATGCGGGACTGCAAACAACTGTAGTGGAAGATTTTGAAGAAACTGTCGTTGGTGAAAAGGTTGTAGGAAAGGACATTGTTCCTTATATGAGATCAAGGAATATACAGTTTGCATCAAAAAGACTTAAACCACTCACAAGAGTATATGCATTCTTTGATGGAGTAGATGTATCCAAATACTGTGTTCCAAAACTTTTGGAAATCTCGATGATTAGTGGAGTATTTGAGGTTGGGGAACTTGTAGAAGGAGTCGTGCAAAGAACCGGTTTGGATGAAGATACTAAGAGTACATCACCTAGAATATCATTCAGGGCTGCACAATTGAATCATAAGGAAGGTCCATACAATTCTCCGACCAAAGTTTTCCAAGAAAATCCATATACAAACAATACATTACCTTCTACATATTCATCAACATCTTCTGTGATAAATGTTGATACGTTCTCACTTTCTAACGAAGTTCAAGGAGAATATTTTGGATGGGTAGGCTTGGATATGGTATTGACAGGAAAAACCAGTGGTGCTCAAGCAACTATTACAAATGTCAGACTTTTATCAGACCTGTCATCCACTCTAATAGGTAGTTTCTACATACCAGATCCAAATAATGCAAATTATCCAAAATTTGAAACAGGAACAAAAAACTTTAAGTTAATAAATGATGCGGATAACGATAAGAATCTTTCCACAACTTCTGCAGAAGAGTCGTATGTCTCATCGGGAATCATAGAAAAAACTCAAGAGACAATTATTTCAGTTAGAAATGCCAAGGTTGAACAAAAACCCGTATTTGATAGTAGACCGATAGAAAGAACTCTCAATACAGAAATTGTTAGTAGTACACAGATAGGACCAACATTCACCTCAGATGAGAGGGTTGTTCGAACGAGAGCGTGGAGTGACCCCCTTGCACAGTCATTCTTGGTGGAAGAGGATGGTGGAATATTCCTAACGAAATGTGATGTATTTTTTAGATCTATTGATGACATGGATATTCCAGTCACTCTTCAGATAAGAACAATGAACACGGGTATCCCTACTCAAATAATTGTTCCAAATTCTGAAGTTGTTTTAGATCCAGGAGATGTAAACATATCATCTGATGGTTCTATTGCAACGACTTTTCAATTCAAGTCTCCAATATATCTGGAAGGGAACAATACTGATTATTGCGTCTGCTTGCTCTCAAACTCTACAAAATACAGTGTTTATATCTCCAGAATGGGAGAAACAGATTTGATAAGCGATGTGTTCATATCAAATCCAAATAAACAGTACATGGGATCTTT
>CEPU01023067.1_pt1 | contig 23292 bp, 23 predicted proteins | sample 530471 | NCBI WGS metagenome assembly CEPU01 (sample SAMEA2620194, study PRJEB7988) | marine metagenome | biome: marine biome (ENVO:00000447); feature: surface water layer (ENVO:00002042); material: "saline water (ENVO:00002010), including plankton (ENVO:xxxxxxxx)" | depth 5 m | reverse complement strand
AACAGAAGCATTTAAGAAGTATGTATATGACCCAGCACCAAATGTGATGGATGCTAGTGGGCAAACTTCTGGTGAATCATTATTAGAAAGTTATTTAAGCCCATCACGTACTTCATTAAGCCCAGAAGCGGCAACAGTAAGAGCCGCAGAAGGCGCACAACAATCAATTGATGTGGCAAATCTAGCTTTAGAAAATCGGGGTCAGCCACCGTTAACCCCAGATCAGCAAACAGACATGATAACAAAAGCTATTACTAGTGCTTCTACTAAATACGAAGATCCTAGTTTGCTTAAAAAACTTGCTCCGTTAGGTATAGCAGGAGTCGGGGCATTAACAGCTTATGATTCAACACGTCCACCAGTGGATGAAAATGGCGATAATATAGATGATATTACAGGGCAAATGATTTTAAATCGAGATATAGAACAGGGTATATACCAATATGGGTTTGACCCTAATACTTTCTATGGTGACAATCCATTTTATCAAAGAATACAGGCGGCAGATGGTGGTGAAATCGTTGGTCCTGGAACAGGAACCAGTGATTCAATACCAGCTTTGTTAAGTGATGGTGAGTTTGTTATGACAGCAAATGCTGTAAAAGGAGCTGGAGGGGGAGACAGAACTAAAGGTGCAAAACGTATGTACCAAATGATGAAAGAATATGAGGGCAGAGCATAATGGCAATTGATACTATTATTCAAAGAGAAGCCCCTGAAATAGAAGCTTATAAATTAGGGTTACTTGAACAAGCGAAAGATTTAACTTCTGCACCTCCTGTTGGTGGTCTACCAGAAGTACAAGCGCAAGGAGCTACTGATTTACAACAACAAGCTTTTGCCGATGCCTCACAACTAGGTGTGGGTGCATACCAAAATTTTATAAACCCAGCATCTCTTATGATACAAGCTGGAGGATTAGCCCCCTCACAGGCCATGATAGATCAATATATGAACCCTTACCAACAAGCGGTGCAAGATGAAATTAATAGAGCGTATGACATACAACAGAATCAAGCGGCAGATCGTGCGATTGGCGCAAATGCTTTTGGAGGAAGTAGAGCAGAGATTGCATCACGTGAAGTTGACCGTAATAGAGCTTCAGCATTGGCTCAATCACAAGCTCAAAATTTTTTACAAGCGCAACAAGCCGCCCAAAACCAACTCCAAAGACAAATAGAAGCAGGAACACGTTTAGGTGGTCTAGGCGAGTTAGCGCAAAGAATGGATGTGTCAGGGTTAGGTGTTATGTCACAGCTTGGTGAACAGCAACGTGCTTTACTACAACAACAGTTAGAAGCACAAAGACAAACAGATTTACAGAATGTAATGGAGCCTATGCAACGTCTAGGTTTTTACAGTGATATTTTAACTGGAGCACCTAGCACACAGATGCAAACACAAATAAGCTCTACCCCTCAACCAAGTCTCTTAAATCAATTATTGGGTGCAGGGATAGGTGGTTTAAGTTTATACGGTGGATTTAATAGGGCATTTGGCTAATGAATAATATGAAAGATCAAGCTTTAGCAAGACCAATGTTCGCACAAATGGCACAGTCTATAGATAATTTAGAACAGCAGATTGATAATGCTGAAGATTATGCAGGGATTATGAATGCTATACGTGGTGATGAAGCTACTGTAGCTGAACGTCGTCAGGAACTTGGTGGATTGGTTGGTAAAAAAGATGCTAATAAAACACCTGAGTCTGTACTAACTTTAATACAACCTACTCTTGGTATTATGGAAACAGTGCAAGAAGGTGGTGTGTCAGCTGATGGTGTAGGTATTACTAGCGGTTTGACTGAACAAGCTCCAGGACAAGCAGAAGCTAAAGCACGTATCGCTATGGGTGAACAACCTGTAAAGCGAGCAAGTGGTTCTACAGGTGCAGAAGATATCACAACAAAATTATCTGGTTTGACTTCTCTTATACCTGAACCTCAAGGATACGAAGCTTATCTCAAACAATATCAAGATGTGCTTGGTGATACACCTACAGGTTTTGAATTAAATCCAGTTATATCAGGATTAAACCTCGCCGCCATAGTAGCTAATGCACCCCGAGGAGAATTATTATCAACGATTTTGAAAAAAGAAAATATAAAAGATGTCAGTGATCCTATATTACAAATGGCACAAGCTAGAAGTAAACAAGAGCAAGCTTTAAAACTTAAAGCATTAGATGCGCAAACTGCCGCTAAAACGAGTGCCGCAGAACAAAAATCCGACTTATTAAAAACAGCACTACCTAAACTATTAGAAGCTGATGATATTACTGTTCAAACAGATGGTACAGGGCAACCTTATATTGTCAATAAAACTACAGGTGAAACCACTAAATTCGGTGAACCTACTCCGACTAAGTATACAACATTCACAACTACTGATGGCACAGTATATAATTTTAATGAACAAACAGGTGAATATAAAGCGACAGATATTGCTAATGCTCCTGCTCGTAGTGCTGTTAAATTAGGAGATGGTCGTACTGCTTTAATAGATCTTACAGCCACAGATCCTACAAAAAATATACAGTATTTAGGCACAGAAAAAGTTGATGATAAATATGAATTTAAAAACGTAGGCGGTGGAGTGCTTGTTAGTAATAAACAAACTGGCGCAACTGAATTTAGAACAGTTGAGGGTATGCCTATTGATTTTGAGGTTTATGGTAGTGCTGAAAGTGGTTTTTTCAAAGTAGATAAAAATGGCACTGCCACACCACTTACAGCTGATGAGACAGGTGTGACAATACCAGATACCGATTTTCAAAGAGAAATAAAACAATTTAAAGAGGTGCAAGCTAAATTGTTGGGCATGGATCCAACAGATGAAGGTTACGCTGAAACATTGCTTGAGTTTCAGGCATTCTCAGAAAAATACACACCAGTTAAAGATTCTGAGTTTGAAAGAATAGCAAACGCTAATGCTGAAAGAATTTACAAAAACACAGAGGGTACAGAGCAGGATAAGCAAGCGGCTAAAAATGAGTATTTAGCTAAAACATATAACGACTATGTCGTAGCAAAATCAACAGTCAAACAAAATTATAACCCTAATGAAGCACTGGATAAAGAGTTTGCGACTATATTTGGTAAACAAGTAGAAGAAATAGGTAAAGGAGCAGAAAATGCTGAAAAACTTGCTAGGTTATCTAATTTAGCTCTTGCCGCTTCTGATAATTTTAAGACTGGAGCTTTTGCTGAAACTCGTTTGAATATTATAAAAATGGCTGAATCTCTTGGTATAGTAGATACAATGCGATCTGCACTAGGAGAAGATAGGTTTAACAGGTTCTTTCAGCAAGATTTAGATAATGTAGCATCTGGTGAATTATTACAATCAGTTGGATCACAATTTGCTATTATGATGGCAGAAGCATTTCCTGGAAATCTAAATCAATCAGAAGTTGACTTGATTATTAAAGCCGCACCAAATATAGGTGTTTCACGAAAAGGTTTAGAAACATTAAACTCTGTATTTAATGCCGCAAATAAGAGAGCTCAGTTAGAGGCAAAATACTCAAGTGAATTTTTACAAGACCCAGCAAATCAAGGTCTCGGAGCAGAAGCAAAATACGCTAAATATAATGAGGGGTTACGTGAAATACGTGCCGCAAATAAAGTAATCACAGAAGAAATGGTCAGTGCAATAGAAGCAGAAGCACAAGGCGCATTAGATGTCCCAGAAGGTGGTATACGTATTAAAAAATCAGACGGTGGTTTTGATACATTAACTGCAACCCAAACACAAGTTTTTGAAGTTGCTAAAAATAATGACTTAAATGACTTTTTAACAAAATGGCCAGATCTTACTGCTCAATATCCAGAGTTAAAAGATGATGATCCTCGGGCAACTTATAATTTATTAAAAGGTTTTACTAGAGTAAACTGATGGCTATTACTTTTCCAAAAAAAGGTGGGAGTACAACTACTCAACAAGGCGCGAGCACGACCACTCAACAAGGTGGTGGTGTTGTTTTTCCAAAAACTCAAAGTGCTACACCTGATATAAAATTTACTCCTGGAGGTGCTAGATTTACACCTTTTGGCTTAGAAGAGTTTGTTGATCTACAAGATGACACACTTAGTGAAGCCATGTTTGAACAACAAATAGCTGATGATTTGTTGCAACTTGGTTTACCTGATCCTTCAGTAGGTGACTTTGAACCATTGTCTCCTGATATAACTGCCGCTAGAGATTCTGAAATTTTAGCTAATTATAATACATTTAAGAATGCTGAGATTGATAGAATAGATTCAGTATTGACAGAAAAACTTGGTGATAAATGGCAAGGATCACGCACCAAAGGTCCAATAGGATTTACTGTTACTGATGGTTTAGTGAGAAGACAAAGTGCTGGTACATTTGAAGACAGGCAATTATATTTTAAAAAACATCATCCCGAAGGTAAATACTCTCGCATACCAACAGGGGGTGGGAAATTTATAGAAGTTTATAGTCTTACACCAGACGGTGATGTTTTTGCTGTAGATAATGTAGGGCTTGGCACATTACCTCAAACAACTGGAGCAATTACCGCTAACGTAGGTAATTTTACAACCGTTGGAAGTTTAGTAGGTACTGTTTTTAGTCCTTTAATAGGTACTACTGTTGGGGCTTCATTAGGAAATTTAGTTGATCAGGCTATTGCTGATGAAACTTCTTTAAATAATCTCGAGCTTCTACAAGGTCTTGATAAAAGTGATGCGGCTACAATAGGTATAGTAGATGGTTTGATAGCCAAATTTCTTCCTGGATTAGGAGGTAAACTAAAACAAGGGATCACAGGTGAAAGTGGAGCTTCTATTTTAGCTAGAAAAACTTCAGGTCCACAGGCATTGAAAGCGCAACAAGCCGCAGAAAGATTAGAGTTGCCTTTATTTGGTGCGGCACAATTAGCGACTGATAATAAATTAATTCAAGCCGCATTTACGCAAACAGCAGGAACATCTAGTATTCCTGGACGACTAATAAATAAACAACAACGAGCATTGTTTGAAAGATTAAAACAAAAAGCACAAAGTGATTTTGACTCTTTTACAGCAGAAGAATTAAGCACCTATACAAAACTCCAACAAGATGAATTAGCAGAGCAAGTATATCAACTTGTTGCTAATAAATTTGGTGGTACTTTACCAGAAGGTATGACATTAGAGGGTATTGAGCGTAGTATAAGAGATTCAGCCAGTAAATTACAGGTATCTCATAATGAGCTTATTGATGAGGCCTATAAAAAAGCTTTTAATACTGCTGGTTCAGATAGTGTTGTATTTGATCTTACACCTTTAAAAAGCATAGCAAGAGATATACAACTTGGGACACAAATAAGAACAACCCCAAAACGAGTAGACAAAGCTGGTAGGGCTATTGATGCACAAGGAAGGTTAATACCAACACCTACAACTCGTGCTGAAGGTGAGTTAAGCGGTGAACTTAAAGAAATTACAAATGCTTTAATCAATGTGCTTGAACCAAAAGTTTCTAAACTCGTTGTAAAAGATCAAGGTAAGCAAAAAAGTTTTGATGCATTAAGTCAGCTGAAAGGTTTGCGTGATAGAGCAAGTAGATTGATGAATGACCAAAATGATTCTAAATCTGCAAAACTTATTGTCGACGCTATAGATGAAATTTTAGAGAATCCTGTGGGGGGTAGTAAAGAATTTTTAAAATATTATGATGAAGCAAAAACATTAGTTAAACTTAAATCTGATACTCTTAATGCTTCTAATATTGCAAGTATGTTTTCTCGTAAATCTGATGTAATGCCAAACGAGCTTGCCGAAAAATTTTGGACAGGTCAATTTAGTTCTCGTGATTGGGATTATTTTACTAAAATGGCAAAGGGAGCGGCTGGCAATAGACCAGATGCTAAAATAGCCGCACAACAATTAATAGCAGATGTGCAAGATGGTTTTATAACATGGTTATATCAAAATCCAGCTAAGACACAAGAACGAATACGGACTATTATGGAAGCAGATAGCGATTTATTTGCAAAAATAGTTCCTGATATTGGTGACCGTAAAGCCTTAGAGAATATTTCTCAGAAATCTTCTTGGTTACAATCAGATGGTGTACAAGCCGCTATGAAACGTGATATGACAGTGGGTGAAAGAGCGTTAAAATCAATTGAATCAATGACCGAAAAAGAAATGATTGACTTCATTAATAAAAATGGTGGTATTGATGGTAAAGCCGCTACTCAAATGCGAGCGGCCGTTTTTAATAGAGTATTAGAAAAAGTTTCAGACCTTGATAAACAAGATCTTAACATAGTAGATGTTACAAAGTTACGTGATGAGTTTAATAACCTCTTAAATTTTAATCAACAAGCTGGGTACGGTAATCTTAAGCCTTTGTTCCAATCAGCCACAGTAAAAAATGATATTCCTACTTATGATGGAAAAACTAATGAGTATATAAAAGATTTGATGGACAATAGAATTTATGCATCTTTTCTTGCTGGTTTTCAAATAGATGCGGGAGGTCAAATACAAGCCGCCTCAGCTGTAGCTGGTTTAGCAAGATTAGAGTTTCAGGCATTTAAAACTATTTTTACAAATAATGTTATGGCTAATATTTTTGCCAGTCCACCTTCAGTCTCTCAGTTGAAAAAAGTACATGGTGGGGGTGCTAAAACGGGAATACAAAGGTTTTGGAACAGACGCAAAGGAAATGTATTCGCTAATATTTTGGGTCAGTTAGGTGATAAATTTAGTAAAGATGTGGAAACACCTAAAGAAGAAGTTAAACGCACAGGTCAACCACCACAAATGGGAGATGATTTAAGTGAACCTACAGCTAGTGTTTCGCCTTCAATCACACCAACGCCTCCTGTTGTACCTACACAAACAGTTGGATTAAACTTACCTCCATTACCTTTGGCATCTACTCCCACTCGCTCAGGAACAAATTACGATTCATTGTTTCCACGTGATGATATAGGTAGTGCTATCGCAAATAGAAACAGATCAGGAATAATGGCATTAACATAATGAATATAAAACAATTACAAGCAGAACTAGAATTAGACGAGGGTTGCAAGTATGAAATATACTTGGATCATTTGGGTTATCCCACTTTTGGTATTGGTCATCTCATACGTGATGATGACGAAGAGCATGGACAACCTGTTGGAACAGTGGTCTCAAAAGATAGAGTATCAGAATGCTTCACTCGCGACATCGACATGGTGCTCAAAGACTGCGAGATCGTATTCCCCGCTTTTCAAGTACTGCCCGATGAAGTCCAATTAATCATAGCTAATATGATGTTTAATTTAGGAAGACCAAGATTTTCTAAATTTAAAAAATTTATTTTAGCTGTGAATATGCATAATTGGCAAGAAGCCGCAGACCAAATGGTTGATTCAAGATGGTATACTCAAGTTCCAAACAGAGCGCAAAGACTTGAGCAAAGAATGAGAGCAGTTATCTAAAATGGTTGATCCAGTATCAGCAATGGCTATTGCTGGAGCGGCTTTTTCTGCATTGAAAAAAGGAGTTTCCATTGGTAGAGATATTGAGTCTATGGGTCGTGATCTCAGTCGTTGGATGGGTGCTGTATCTGACATAGACCGCGCTCATCATGAAGCAAAAAATCCTCCAATATTCAAAAAATTATTTAATGGTGCTTCTGTTGAACAAGAAGCTATAGAGTTATTTACGCAAAAGAAACAACTTGAAAACCAACGTGACGAGTTACGTAAATTAATTAGTGCGATGTGTGGTCCAAACGCTTGGCAAGAGCTACTTCGTATGGAAGCAGAAATTAGAAAACGAAGAAAAGAGACATTATATGCTCAGCGGGAAGCTAGAAAACATTTAATAGAAATTATTAGCATATTTATTTTAATACTTACTGTATGCGGATTTTTTATGTTTATACTCTATCTTTGGTATAACAGGGGTAAATTTTAAATAATCCAATCCCTAAAATCTTCCGCTAATACCTGACTTGCTATATTGATCTTATTACGTAATGCTTTCAATACACGTTCATCTGTAGTGTTCTCAGCTATAATATCTATATAAGTTACTTTACTAGTTTGACCTATACGATGTGCTCTATCTTCACTCTGTAACCTAACTTCTAAATCAAAATTATTACTATAATATATAACTGTTTTAGCCTGTGTAAGAGTTAAACCATATCCACCTGTCCTTGGCTGTCCAACAAAATAATTTAGTGGACTATCTGGGTTTTGGAAAGTATCTACAATCTCTTGCCTTTTATTACTTTCTGTTTCACCATAATAAGTAGCCACTGTATTTTCACCATACTTATCAGCTATAGCCTTTTGTATCGAAATAATGTCATGCGTAAACGTAGCCCAGATTATCACCTTATCATCTGTTTCTTCTAATATAGACATAAGTTCAGGTAATTTTGCTGAATCAAAAGTTTTTATAACACCTTCATCAGTTTTTACATGACCTGAACAAACTTGTTGCATACGTAACAGTTGAGTAAGTATGGTATCCGTGGTAACATTACCTTCTTCCATCATAGCAAGTGCAAAACTTTTTAAACTATCGTACACTGACCTTTGTTCTTTTGTGAGTTCTACACTACGTTTTACATACACTTTATCTGGTAAATCCAAACAATCTTCTTTTTTAACTCTGAAACTAAATTTATCTAATAGTGAGTTTAGTTTTTGTAAATTCCTATATCCTACCACTTGGTTAAAACTATGCGACCCCATAGTTCTACGTTGCACTACTGCATACTCATGTTGAAAACTAAAGAAACTACTATGCCCTAATAACCAAGGATCAAGAAACTCACACTGAGAATACAAGTCCATAGGGCTTTTTGTTACTGGAGAGCCTGTAAGTATACGCCTGTGCTTCGCGTGTTTTCCTAGAGAAACCACTGTTTTTGTGCGTTTTGCGTCTTTATTTTTAATAGTGGTGCTTTCATCTATAGCCATAAGTGCATCATGAGCAACTAAAAATCTTTCCGCTATGGTCGCCCCTTTCTTGGTACTTAGGGCTTCTACATTCATAATAAATATTTTTAAATTATCATCTGGGAAAAATAATTTACGTTGTTCATCTAACTGTTTTTTAGTTTGGTTAGGGTTCCACAAAACAATATCTGAAATTACATGCTCAGGTAAATGATTGGGTAACTCACCACGCTCCCAATTTCTATACACACCTTTTGGTGCGATAATTAATGCGGCAGTTATTTCTCCACGATCATACAATATGCACATATTATCTATAAGAACTTTTGATTTGCCTGTACCCATATCCATAAAGTAAGCAAACTCAGATTTGTTCCAAGATTTTGTGAGCGCATCAAGCTGATGCTCATAAGGTTTGTGTTTAAATTTGTAACGCATTTCACCACTTTCTGACTGGTTATTTATAATACACCCAAAACAAAATATCACCTAAACTTTTTTAGTCGCCAAAAATGTCGCGCGGCCAGTCAAAGATATCAGATATCGTATATTATAATATCAGATGGATAAGTTAGATAACTTTTTTGTTTTATTACTATATATAAAAGTGCATACTGTTTTAGTGGGCAATCATGCCTACAAGAAAGCAACGGAGTAGAAAGCCGTGACGGTCTACATAACACAAGAAGTACGTGGTAGGGATATCACAGATGCAGTTGCCTTCGGTGACTTGCAAATACTTGTTCCTGCAAAGGAGCAAGTGGCTTTCAGCACACAACCAACAGTGCGTAGGATTGCAAAAGGTCTGCAAAAATTTAATGACAATGACTTTTTATTATTATCAGGTGACCCTGTATGCATAGGCATAGCTTGTGCTCAGGCGGCTAAGAATAATAATGGTAAGTTTAAAGTATTAAAGTGGGACAGGCTTGAAGGTAAGTATTACCCATTGTCGGTTGATTTATATCATAGGAGGAGCCTGTAATGCAGGACTTTGAAAGTGTGGCTAGTGACCTGACTAGCCTAGATAAATCAGGTATAAGCACTATCAGTAACCTATGCAAACAGCAACTTACGTTAGAACAACGTATAGCTGACCTTGAACAAGAGCTCAAGGATGCAAAACAAGAGCATCGTAAAATAGCTGAGGATTTACTTCCTGCCGCTATGGACGAATATGGTGTTGCTGAACTTAAAATGGATGATGGTTCTAAAATAAACGTATCACCCTTTTATAGTGCGAGTATACCAAAAGCTAAACAGGATGAAGCTTTTACATGGCTTACTGAACAGGGGCATGGTTCATTAATAAAAAACCATGTGACTGCGGCTTTTGGTCGTGGCGAGGATAACCTTGCTAAAGACTTGCTTGCCGAGCTGGATCAGCGCGGTATGGCAACGCAAACAAAGACGTGGGTTGAACCCATGACACTCAAGTCTTTTGTTAAAGAGCAAGTAGAAAAAGGTGAAAATTTACCATACGACTTGCTTGGCATATTCGTGGGGCAGAAAGCTAAAATAACAAGGAGCTAAAAATGGCAAATGAAGTGACTAAAAGAAGTGCTACAAATGTAGCGTTGTCGGACTTTGAAGAGTTTGGTTCGTTAGGTTTTGAGGAGACACGCACAGAAGATATGGCTGTACCTTTCCTAAGGATACTTGCACAACTAAGTCCACAAGTTAATAAACGTGAGGGTGCTTACGTTGAAGGTGCTGAAGCAGGAATGATTTTTAACACTGTTTCTAACAAGGTCTATGATGGAGAAAAAGGTGTACAAGTTATACCTTGTTATTATAATCGTAGGTTTGTTGAGTGGGCTCCTAGGGAAAAAGGTGGGGGATACTTTGGCAGTTACCACCCTGATGACCCCATAACAAAAACTACCACTAAAAACGAACGTGGTGAAGATGTATTACCGAGCGGTAATTTACTCACAAACACAGCACAGTTTTTTGTAATACTACTGGATGAAGATGGTCCTCAGCGTTGTTTAATTACAATGAGTAGTACACAATTACGCAAAGCTCGTAAGTGGGTAACGCAAATGAACTCACTTACATCAGTGGGTAAAAATGGAAGCTATGTCTTACCCATGATGTCACATAAGTACCAACTAGAAACAGTGGCTGAATCTAATGATAAAGGTTCTTGGTTTGGTTGGGATATAAATAAGGTAGGTATGCTTGACCTTAATAAAGAGCGTGATCTATTTGATATGGCAGTAGAGTTTGCAAAGTCTGTAAAAGCTGGAGAAGTAGAGGTTAAAGAAACACCGGAAACTCCAACAGCGCATGATGATGACGACTCGCCATTCTAACAACGGAGGGGGTTGATCGCCCTAATGTTGCAGGGACAAACACTATACACACTACTCTAGTGTTTGTCCCACCTTTGGAGGTATATATGAGTTTAGCAGAAAATTTCTTAAAATTATTTGAAGGCAATAAAAGAGCGCACGGGATATTCAATCCTGATGAGCAACGTGCTGATGGTAAAAAACTAGGTGTCTATAAAATAATTAAACAGCCTCCCACTGTGGAACTATGGCAACAACATTTAGATGGGAAACAGGGTTTAGGTATTATACCCATACGTGATGATAATATGTGTACGTGGGGTGCGATAGATATTGATAATTATGAAGTTGACCATAAAGCTTTAGTAAAAAGATTAAAAGAAGCTAAGATTCCTGGATGGGTTGGTAGGAGTAAATCAGGGGGAGCACATATATACTTCTTCTTTACTGACCCTATAAAAGCAGGATTTGTACAATCTAAACTTACAGAGTTAGCGGCTTCATTAGGACATGCAGAGGGGGAAATATTCCCTAAACAATCAACCATTCTTGTGGACAGAGGAGATACAGGTAATGGTTTGAACATGCCGTATTATAAAGGTGATTTAAGCACTCGCTCTGTTTATAATTTTAGTGGTGAAATTATGACACCAGAGGAGTTTGTACAACAAGCACGTAGGTTTCGTATTGGTCCAGATAGTTTTAGAGATTTTAGGATATCTAAACCAGAACCAAAGTTAAAAGATGGTCCTCCTTGTTTGAATGCACTTTGTGAGCAAGGGTTTGGTGAGGGGTCACGTAATAATGCGTTATTTAATCTAGGTGTCTATGCTCGTATGTTTGATGGAGATAATTGGGAAGCTTTAGTTCAACGCTATAATGTAGATTATTTACATCCACCTTTGAGTCATAATGAAGTCGGTGCTGTAATAAAACAGTTACAACGAAAAGATTATCACTACAAATGTGAAGATCAACCCATCAAACCTTTTTGTAATAAAGATATATGTATAACTCGTAAATATGGTGTTGGTCCAGCTGGAGTACAAAATCAGATGTCCAGCTTAACAAAAATAGATGGTGACCCACCGATATGGATACTTGATGTTGATGGTCAACGTGTTGAGTTAAGCACCGATGGGTTGATTAGTCAAACACGTTTTCAAAAAGACTGTGTGGCTCAAATCAATAAACTGCCTATTGCTGTTAGCCAAAGAGCATGGCAGACTAGAATACAACTATTACTGGATAACTTAACTATTGTTGAAGTGCCACCAGATGCTACAATAAAAGGAGAGTTTGAAGATTTATTATCACAGTTTTGCACAGACAGAGCAAAGGGTACAGATCGCGAGGACATACTACAAGGAGTTGCTGTTTGGGCAGAAAGTAAAGTTTATTTTCAGGTCAAGGATATAAAGAAACATTTGTCTGTAAATGACTTTAACCACTACACTTCTAATAAAATAACCTTAAGATTACAGGGATTGGAGGCTGAAAAAATGTTTTGGAGAGTAAAAGGTAAAGGCATACATGTATGGTCATTACCACAAGATTACTTTGCAACAAATGATGAGCCTTTAGCTTTACCTGATATGCCTATGGAGGATAACATATTATGATATTTAGAAATTTATTAAGTAAAATATTTCCTTGGATACAACCAAAAGGTTCTGTATCTGTGCAAGTACAAGGTGCTTCTTCTACCACAGCTAAAAAACCTAGAGGTCGACCTAAGAAAAAATGAATATAATAATAGGTCCTCCTGGAACAGGCAAAACTACCTTTTTGCTAAATAAAGCTGAAGAGTATATGCAGAAAGGTGTGCCACCAGATCGTATAGGCTATTTTGGATTTACACGCAGAGCGGCTGAAGAAGCTATGAATCGAGCTATTTATAAGTTTGGATTGCACAAGAAAGATCTGCCTTTTTTCCGCACTCTTCATAGTCTGGCTTTTATGCAGATGGGTGTAAATACTTCACAGATTATGACATCTGATAAATTTAGTGAAGTAGGCGAATGGTTAAAGATAGGTGGGTTTTTTGGTAATGCGATGAGTGATCAAGGTCCTTATAAAGATTTTGGATATGGGGATAAGTTTTTAGAAATTATAAATATAGCACGTATTCAGCAACAACCTTTAAGGTCTGTATATAATGCTTCTACTGTACCACTTAAAACAGATTGGGCTAGGGTTGATTATGTTGATCGTGGTTTAAAAGCATGGAAAGAACACTACAACCTATTTGATTATACAGATATGTTAGAGCAGTTTTGTTATAGACAGTTAGCCCCAAAACTAGAAGTCGTTTTTATAGATGAAGCACAAGATTTATCACCTTTACAATGGTCTATGGTGCATCAATTACAAGCTAATTCCAAGGAGATGTTTGTAGCTGGAGATGACGACCAAGCCATTTTCCGTTATGCGGGAGCAGATGTAGACTACTTCATAGGGCTCAGTGGTTCCGTTACCGTTCTCAACCAAAGTTACAGGATTCCCTCCGATCACCATGCACTTAGTGAGAAAGTTATTCAAAGAGTCGTTAACCGTAGAGCCAAACAATTCAATCCAAGGCAGGATAAAGGGGGTGTTTTCTGGCATAGACACTCCGAAGAAGTTGATATGTCCCAAAGCGATTGGCTTCTACTGAGCAGAACAACAAGAGGTGCTAGGCAAATAGAAGAGGAAGTTCGCCGAAGGGGACACCTTTATACTTATAATGGCAGTAAATCTATAGATGGTAAAGTGCTAGAAGCTGTAAGGCTGTGGGAAAATTTACGCAACGGTCAATCAATCAATGCAGAACAAGTGCGTACTATATATAGCCAGATGATTATTGGCACTCAAGTAGAGTATGGTCATAAAACTTTTAGTAAAGGGCAGATTGACCAAAGATATTCGTTACAAGATCTACAAGATTTTTATGGGTTATTGCATAATCTTCCATGGGATGAAGGATTGGGTAAGATATCTGACAGTGATAAAAGGTATATTAAGGCATGTTTAAGAAAAGGTGAATCACTTACAAAAGAGCCGCGCATACGAATATCTACAATACACTCTGCTAAAGGAGCTCAAGCAACAAATGTTATGATGTTAACAGATACCATGCGTAGATCATACTCTATGTGGCGCAAGTTTGATAACGAGCATTTTGATGAAGCTCGTGTGTTTTATGTTGGTTTAACAAGAGCATTAGAAAACTTACATCTAATACACCCAATGTTTAGTAGAGGATATCAGATCCCTGCTTAGTTGGTCGCCATGAGTATATTTTATTATACTTGGTGCGTATCTACAGGCATAATTTAATATAAGTAAATTGCTATAGAAGGAGCACACATGGAAACAGTAAAATACTTAACAAGAGACTTTATTATAAAGTTAAACAACAGAGCTATTCAGCGCAATGCTAACCGTACTCTCAAGGCTAGATTTGTTAGTAAACTTGCCGATAATTGTAAATACCCTATTATTGAGCAGTTATTACACAATGATGTTGAGATGCGTTGCCATATAGCTTACAATGACAAAGGCGATGTTTGTGTACTTGACATACCTTTGTCTGACTATAATAATTTACCTACGGTTGACGTAGCTATGAATGCCTAGTTTTTTAGAAAGGAGAACAATATGGCACATCAAGTAGAAACAATGGCTTATGCAGGAGAGGTTCCTTGGCATGGTCTAGGTAAAAAAGTTGAGCACAAACTTACACCAGAGGAGATGCTCAAAGCCGCTGGTCTTGACTGGACAGTTAGCAAACGTCCTGTTTACTACGCGGACAAACCAAATACATGGGACTTAAATGACCCAAGAGGTGAAGCAAAAATGCTTCGCGCTCAAGATGACTACCTCATTGTACGTGACTCAGATAACCGCGTACTATCACATTGTGGCGAAGGTTTTGTACCTTTTCAAAACCATGAGACCATGTCTTTCTTCAAAAAGTTTACTGATGCAGGTCATATGGAGATGGATACTGCTGGTAGCCTTAGTGATGGTGAGCGTGTATGGGGTCTTGCTAAAATTAAAAAAGGTTTTAAGTTAGCAGGAGGCGACGACATTGAAGGTTATTTGTTAATGGCTAACAGTCACAAAGTTGGCACGGCAATGACCATGATGTTCACACCCATACGAGTTGTGTGTAACAACACCATAACTCTAGCTCTGGAGTCAAACGGTATCACTGGTAAGTTTAGAGTACTACACTTACAAATGTTTGATGAGGAAATTATGCAAGCCGCTGAGACTGCACTTGGTATTAGTGGTGAGCAAATGAAAACATTCCAAGAGCAGTCTGAGTTCCTTGCTAATAAAAGAGCTACTAGGGATCAGGTAGATAACTTCATAGCAGAGTTATTCCAGCCTAAATTACTTATTGAGCGTGGCAAAACTAAAGAAGCAGACTTGCCTCCCTTGCATGAGGAGTTTAGTAAAACTTCACAAATGGTATTAGAAGCTATTGAAACATCTCCTGGACATAGCAAAGCTTCTGCTAAAGGTACTTGGTGGGGAGCACTCAATGGTGTGACATATGTTATGGATCACCAGAAACGTGCAAAGAGTCGTGACCACGCACTTAACTCCGCATGGTTTGGTACAGGTGCAACGACTAAACGTAAGGCTATGACCAAAGCTCTTGAGTTTGCTAAAGTATCATAAGAGCAAGTAATACTTTATAAAGTTCCCTACATAGGCTATGCTTATGTAGGGAGTAGTTCATAGAGAGGAACAATCATGCCACAAAATAAAACATATGTCGTATTACAAAACGACAATACTTCTAATAGGAATGAAGCTTATAGCTTTTTTAAGTTTCCTTCGTTACGTGACACTAAAAAGTGTGATGAGATCAATCAACACAGTTTAGTGTTTTCCACTGTAGAGCAGTTAACAGAACATTATAGTGAAGAAGAATTAATTTCTATAATGGATGCTACATATAAAAAAGATGTTAAAGAAGCTTTAGAGGAAGAGTCATTAACCACTATTCGTAAAATAGGAACACACGGCACGTTCTTTAATTTTGTAGATCTAGTTGCTCGTAATTATAAACCCATCAGTAAGGAGAAACCAATGACTGATAAAACTGTAGTACACATCGATCAATTCAATAATAAAACGCAAAAGCATGAAGCTAGTAAGTCGCCTATTAAAAAGTCGCAGTATAACCCTGATGCTAAGATACTTGCTATTAATGGTGAGTCTGGAGTTTACGTAAACCCTTATCGCTCAGGTAGTAACCGATGGCATAACTTTGAAGCCCTTATAAATTCTGGTACAGTTGGTGAAGCACTAGCGGCTATGAAAAAATTAGTTCCAGGAGGCAATAGCGTAGACATTAAGTTAGCACTACAACGTGGAGTTATAGAGTTGGAGGAGCCTAGTAATGGAAAATAAAACAGAAAGCCAAGTTAAAGATTGCGTTATATGTGGTGGTAAAATAGAGCCACATGTAGATAAATCTGGTAATCCATATTGGTATGATGGGCATAATGCAGAGCCTGTAGCAGAAGGGAGATGCTGTAATACGTGTAATGAGTATGATGTAATCCCAGCTCGTATAATGGCTATTACAGGACACCACTGAAATGTTAGTAGAAAGTTTTTATAGCTGGATAAATGAACGGCATAAGATATATTTGCAAAGAGTGGAAGGGCTACCACCACCATGGACAAATGACCCTATTTTACAAGAGTATAAATTTACTAACCCCTTCCGTGAAAATGATAGGGTTACAATTTGGCTTCGTAAAAAATGGACTGATGTACATAATAATGCCCCTCATGGTGAAATTATATTTAACTGTTGTTTGTTCCGTATGACTGGCACAAGTGAGTTTGCTGAAGATCATGGTTGGGTATATGAAAACGAAGGTTGGGATGCTGAGCGCACTAAAGAAATATTAGAGCGTCGTTTAGCAAAAGGTTTACGAACTTTTACAGGAGCATATATAATTACTAATCAAGGTGTCAAAGCAAAAAAGTCCGAGGTAGTAGTTGATAATTTTCTTAAGCCGATCTGGGAGAATAAGGACAAGGTGGCGGAAGTTGCTTGCCAAACCAATTCGCTCCAAAAAACCCACGAGGAGATGGCTAGGTATCGAGGGTGGGGAGGAGGAGGTTTTATGTCTTACGAAGTCGTTTCCGACCTCAACTACACACCTGTCTTGGACAAGGCAGAAGACCGTTTTAGTTGGGCAAACGCAGGTCCAGGAGCAAAACGAGGATTAAACAGAATACATGGCAGAAACCTTAAAAAAGTTCTACCACAAGATCAAGCTAATTTAGAAATGCACCATTTATTGAAGTTAGCTCCACAGCATGTAGAATCATGGGTTCCGTTAGAGCAAGTAGATATGCGGTGTATAGAGCATAGCTTATGTGAGTGGGATAAATACCAAAGAGTATTTCTTAAACAAGGCAGACCACGAAGTAGGTTTACTCCCACAAACACAGATGTACCAGAGGGGAGAGTAATGTAATGATACCTATTTATATACCCACTAGGGGAAGAACTAACAAACAAACTACATGGGAAAGTATAGGCTCAAAAGTTAGATCAGCGGCTGTTTTAGTTTGCCCCGATAATGAAGTATCCACACATGAAAGTTTGGGTAGGAAGACATTAAACAGAGGTTCTATAACAGGGATAAATAATGCGCGACAGTTTATACTAGAACATGCGTTGGAGAAGGGACATGATAAAATTATTATTTTGGATGACGATCTTATATTTGGTCGTCGCATATCTGACGTAGCACCTAATCTACGTAAAACCAAACCAGAGGAAATGCATGAGCTATTTGATACTATGAGTGAATATTTAAATTCATATGTGCATGTTGGTGTAAGCCCAAGACAAATGAATGATAAACATTTTCCTGCTCGTTGGAAGGAGTGTATGAGGCAAAATGCTGTTCATGGTATCCAACCAAAAGTATTAAAAGAGGAACATCTACGTTATGACACAGTAGATCTCATGGAAGATTATTATATGACACTTAGTTTATTTAAACTAGGCTATCCTAATGTTATGATTACTGATTGGACGTGGGATCAACGTGGGGCATCAGGTGCTGTAGGAGGATGCAGTTCGTATCGTAATGCTGAACTACAAGAACGTGCAAGTAAAAAACTTGAAGCTATGTTTCCTAAACATGTGAAGGCTGTTAAAAAAGAAACTAAAACAGGTTGGGATAACATGAAAGTACGATGGGATGTACGTGTACAATGGCGAAAGGCGGCAAGTGATGGAGACTGTATCTAATAATTACCAAGACCCCCCTAACGCTATACAAGTAGAACTTGTAGAGGGTTGTAATTTAGCATGTTCTTTTTGTGGCATCCAGTCTATACGTGAAAACGAAGCTGATGGTCCAAATGATAAACATGGTAAAAAGTCAGCACCATATAAAAATTTGACAATACAAACAGCTGAAGCGATTTGTGACCAAATCATGGAAGCACATTGGAACCCTCGTATTGAGTTCGCTATGCATGGTGAGCCAACTATGCATCCTTTCTTTATTGAGATGATAAGTTTGTTTAGAAAAAAGTTACCAAAAACCTCTCTTATGATGACGAGTAATGGAGGAGGTTTGTTGAAGGACACAGAGGAAACAGTCAATAAACTTATGGATGCAGGGATAAATGTTTTATTTCTTGACAATTATGAGCGTATAAAAATAGTTGATAAAATTAAAGAACGGTACACAGGTCCTCATCCCGTTTTTGAATATCCAACAGATCGTCGCGCTAACCCACATCGTAGAAGAAAATATGATGAGCATGATATCGTAGTTGGCATGGATCTTACACTAGCTACAAATGGCACACATGCTCAAGTTAGTAACCACGCTGGATCAGCTTTTCCACTTAACTACGATCAGTGGGGTAAAAGATGTGCAAAACCTTTTAGAGAGTTAAGTATTAGATGGGATGGTAACGTAGCTCTTTGTTGTAATGATTGGCCTGGATGGTACAAGTGTGGCAATCTTCATAGCACGAATTTACAAGACATCTGGCAAGGTGATGCTTTCCATGCCGCACGTCAAAAATTATATCATGGACAACGTGACTTCGGTCCATGTAATGGTTGTGACAACGTAACACTTCGTAACGGTTTGTTACCAGACCGCATGGGCAGACAAAGTTTACCCGAGCCAGATGAACATACAAAAGAGGAAATAAATAAAGCTCTTAGCAATGGCACATATACACCCAAAGTCAAAAAGCATTTTGACTTTATTTAAAAGCCGTATAGCCACTAGAAGCTTGCTTTTAGTAGTTGTACAAGTAATAATAAACTCGGCCGCTCGAGCGGCTTTAAAACCCCATAGAAAGGCGGTAAAAAATGGCAACATTTAGTAGCACTATTGTGAGAGGTGCTCATACTATCACAGCTAGAAATGTCAGTGATGCTCTCTGGCTTGCAAAGCAAAAGTTAGAGAACAGTGGTACAAAGGTTGAAACAAGGAACGGCAAGGCTATTGAGTTAAGAGAGCCTGTAGCCATTGTATATAATCAACCTATGGAGCGAGTATTATTCTACCCTGAACGTGATGCTAACCCCATCTTCCATTTTATGGAAAGCTTATGGATGTTGGCAGGACGTAATGATGTTGAGTGGATTGCTAAGTTTAACAAACGTATGTCAGAGTATAGCGATAACGGTAAACAACTTCAAGGTGCGTATGGTTATAGATGGCGCAAATACTTTCATTTTGATCAGTTAGTAAAAGTAATTCATAGGCTACGCACATACGAAAATGATAGACGAACTGTTTTAACAATGTGGGATGCTGAGGAAGATTTGCGGTTGGATAATGATTGTAAAGATCATCCTTGTAACACTCATATATATTTTAGTATCCGTGATAGAATATTAGATATGACAGTATGCAATCGTAGTAATGATATGATATGGGGAGCGATGGGTGCTAATGCTGTGCATATGTCAATCTTACAAGAGTATGTAGCCGCTAAAGTCAATGCTAAAGTAGGTATCTATACTCAGTTTAGTAATAATCTACATGCCTATTTAGATACCCTTAAAACTCTAAAAGATATGCAACCTGACTATGACTCTTATGGAGTACGTGGTATTTATCCTTCACGAATCGTAACTAGAGCAACTTCCTTTATGGAAGAGCTAGAGTTGTTTATGGAAGACCCCATGAAAAAACACCCATATAACAATAAAATATTTCCAGAGTTAGCTCAACCTATGTGTAGAGTTTGGGAAGCTTGGAAACAAAAAGAAATATTTTTAGCATTAGATTTATGTAAAGAAATAGTTCCTGATGATTGGCACATAGCTGTACATGAGTGGTTAGAAAGAAGAGTTAACAATGGATAAAAAGTATAGTGATATTATAGAAAAGGTAAAACAATTATCATACGAGGATGTGTTTGGTTTAGATGAAGCTGAAAAAAGTTATGGTGATAGTTGGAAGCAACGTGGCGGTGTTGGCGCATTTATGATGTTAGCACGTAAATGGGATCGCCTTGAAAAACAAGTAGAACAACAAAACTATGATGTTTTTAAAGCGGCTGAACTAGACATGCGTGACGAGGGTATCCTTGATGATATTAGGGATTTACGTAGGTATTTGTTTTTAGTAGAAGCTGAGATACGTATGCGTAATGAAAAGTAAACTTGATAAAACTGTTGTAGCACAATGCGAATGTTTAAGAGATAAGAAAGTATTGACGTTTAGGCAACTAAAGAATAAGTGGCCTATGTGTCGCTACTGTAATCAACCAATGAAAGTAAAGGCAGATGATGCAGTTCCCCTTGTTCACACCACCGACTGAGTGGGTAATGCCAGATGGCTACCCAGATATATCGGAAGCACGTGAAGTAGCCATAGACCTTGAAACAAGAGACCCTAACCTTAAATCTCTAGGAAGTGGTTGGTGTCGCAAAGATGGTCACGTGATTGGTATAGCTGTAGCAGTAGAGGGTAGTTCATGGTATTTCCCTATACGACATGAAAACGGCAGTAATTTAGATGCAAAGCAAACACTTCGTTGGCTCGCTTCTGTTTGTTCAGTAGAACGAGATTATATAATGCATAATGCAATGTACGACCTCGGATGGTTGTGGGCAGAAAATATAGAAGTAAAAGGTCGTGTTGTTGATACTATGATTGTAGGTGCGTTGCTTGATGAAAACAGATTTAGTTATGCATTGAACGCACTTGGTAAAGATTATTTAAATGAACGTAAGAGTGAAAAAGAGTTATATGAAGCCGCAGAATCATTTGGGGTAAATGCTAAGTCAGAAATGTGGAAGCTCCCTGCACATTTTGTCGGTCAATATGCTGAGCAAGATGCGGCACTAACACTTAGATTATGGAATAATTTCAAAGGCTTAATCGTTAAAGAAGACATAGCTGACATATTTGATTTAGAAATAAATGTTCTTAAAGTAGTTTTTGAAATGCGTAAGAAAGGAGTGCGTGTAGATATAGCTAAAGCTGAAGAACTAAAAGAACAATTAGAAAAACAAGAGCAAGAAGTATTGTCCGCTGTTGGTGGTAGTGATATAGATATATGGGCGGCATCAAGTATAGCTAAAGCATTTGATGAACAGGGGTTACGATACCCAAAAACAGAAAAAACTAAAGCTCCTAGTTTTACTAAAAACTTTCTGGCTAACCATGAACATGCTCTTCCAAAAGCAGTGGTAAGAGCTCGTGAACTTAATAAAGCACGTACGACTTTTATAGATACTATACTAAAACACAATCATAATGGGCGCATACATGCTGAAGCACATAGCCTCCGTAGTGATGAAGGTGGCACAGTCACAGGTCGTTTTAGTTATAGTAACCCGAACTTACAGCAAGTTCCTGCTCGTAATGCTGAAATAGGTCCAATGATTCGTGGATTGTTTTTACCAGAAGAAGGTGAGCTGTGGGGTGCATTTGATTATAGTAGCCAAGAACCACGACTCGTTGTTCATTATGCGAGTTTGTTAAAGTTAGATGGCGCACAAGCTTTTGCTGATCAATACAATGTAGATGCTAATACAGACTTTCATCAGATGGCGGCTGATATAGTGGGTGTACCTCGTAAACAAGCTAAAGATATAAACTTAGGATTATTCTATGGCATGGGTAAGAACAAACTAGCAGAACAGTTAGGTTTAGATTATGAAGATGCTAAAGAACTATTTGCAGAGTATCATGGAAAAGTACCTTTTGTCCAACAACTCTCTGAGTATGTAGTAAATCGTGCTTCTAAAAAAGGAGCTATCCGTACTCTTTTAGGTAGGCGATGTAGGTTTGATAAGTGGGAGCCAAATGCATATGGAACTTATAAACCTATGAGTCATGCTGATGCACTAGCAGAACATGGTCCAGCTATCAAACGTGCTTTCACTTACAAAGCTTTAAATAGATTGATACAAGGTAGTGCGGCTGATCAAACAAAAGCCGCGATGGTTGCTTTGTATAAAGAAGGGATTATACCTTTAATACAAGTACATGATGAACTGGATATATCTGTATCTGATCCTGAGTTAGGTAAGAAAATACAGGAAATAATGGAGACTTGTGTTGATATGCAGATACCTAGTATTGTAGATGCAGAGTTCGGTCCAAGTTGGGGTGAAGCCAAAAAAACATTTAGTGATAAACCTTGGAGTAGAGGAGTAAAAGATGGGAGCACAAGAATGCAAGACAACACCGAACATTAAAACTTTAATAACCGCATGGGACGCACAGTTCTTAGTGAGATATCATACCGTTCCATTACAAACAGAAAGGCAAACTGTGGGAGCTCATTCATATGCTGTAAGTGTTTTATTAGATCAACTTTGGCCAGATAGTAGCAAACAATTAATCTTATCTGCCCTGTACCATGACGTAGCAGAAGTAATACTTGGGGATGTCCCTGCTACCGCGAAATGGGCATATCCAGATCTTAGAAAAGCTTTTGAAAAAGCTGAAGATGAAATAATGAAAAATTTAGAATTAAATTTTGTTTTAACTAAAAAAGAAAAAGACCGATTGAAAATGGCCGATATGTTAGAGTTAGTGATGTATTGTAATCG
>CEPU01001043.1_pt1 | contig 23500 bp, 21 predicted proteins | sample 530471 | NCBI WGS metagenome assembly CEPU01 (sample SAMEA2620194, study PRJEB7988) | marine metagenome | biome: marine biome (ENVO:00000447); feature: surface water layer (ENVO:00002042); material: "saline water (ENVO:00002010), including plankton (ENVO:xxxxxxxx)" | depth 5 m | reverse complement strand
ATAATCTAATTTTGTAGGATTTAATATTTGTAATTTTTTCTGGAATTCTTTGTTATTTACTATTTTTAAAGCATCTTTTACTTTAGGTTGCACATATGCATAACGCAAAGAATCATCTATATGTTTAGTCATATAATTTAAATTTAACGATAATGGTTGTGCAAAATTTTCATTACGTTCTTTTGTCATGCCGTTTTCTACCATAGGTAATGACAATCTGAACTCTCTTTCTAATTGTTCAACAGTTATTTCTACGTCTTGTTTAGTCATATTAGGATCGCCTTTTGCAGGAACATATCCACCTCTAAAAGTACCAAACTCATTAACAATAGGTGTAGCTTCTACCGTTTTAAAATAATATCCATTAAGTTCTCTATGTGCTTGTTGTAATAGTGGCAACATTTTTTGATTTAAATCCCATACAGCTTGCATAAAGATATAATCAGTTTTTGTTAAAAAACCTTCATCTTTCATACGTTGTACAAAATTATCCCAATGTGTTCTATTTAAAGTGCCATCTTCATTTAACGAACCCCAACCTCTACCTAATAATAATTTTTTTAGATTACTATCATTGCCTGTATGCAACATAGCTCCAAGTAATTCTACTTTTCCTATACCATCAGAATCTGTACCAAATGTATATGGAGTTGATTCTTCAGAAACTTCATTAAATTCAAATGCAGTTATTTTAGTTTCTTTGCTACCAAAATCTAAGGCAGCTACTAACTCAGTATATTCTCTAGTAATTACATATTGTTGTTGTCTATATTCATTTAATGCTTCTTTTATTGGATAAAATAAAGTGTTATATAAATATCCTAATTTACCGTCTTTTAATTGTAGTACTGCCGAACCAAAGCCTTTCATAACTTCATCTGCACCATCTATAAGATCAACAAAACTTTCCATACGTTGCAAATTAGATCCTAATGTCAAAGCAAATTTATGTAGTTTTTGTTTCCAACCATTATTAACTGCTTCTGATTTACCCGGTGGATTAATTTGTCGTTCTCGTGCCGCAGGGCTTTGAGATATTCTTTTATCTAATAAATCTAATATTGGTTGTAATGCTTCTTGAAAAGCGACTAATTTATTACCTTGTCTTATTTGTTCATCTCTTAAAGATTGATACCATAAAGTATCTAGCGTATCTTCTACATTATAAAATTCACTAACTGTTAAAGATGTTAATTCTGTTTTTCCACTTTTTTGACTTGCTTTTAAAATAATTGGTTCTAGTTGTTCGTATGTAAATGGATTGTATTCTTGTATTTGTTTCATCTTTTCTTGTACATTTATTCTTTGTTTTGCAATACCATAGGAATACAAGATAGCTCTACCTGCATCTATTAAAAACATATTTCTTTTTGACTTATTATTTTTATCTTTAAACTGTTTATCTGTTTGTAAGAACTTTTGAAATTTTCCATTTTTCTTAGTTGCATTATCGTATCGTTTTAATATTTCAACTGATTCTTTTGCTAATTGATTTGCTATTAATTGTGATCGTTTAGCTTCTACAGCCATTCTTAAACTCTCTGGATCTTTTTTACCTAAATGTTCTTCTGTTCTTTTTCTTGCTTTTTCTTCATCACGAGTATAATCACTAACTCTTATGTCTTCTAATTTTGTATTAGCAAGTATGTCTAATGCAGCCTCATTTGCTGCCGCAATTTGTAAACGAACTGGTTGTGTAGATTTAGATAAAAATTTAAGTTCTAAAGAAATAAATCTTGCTCGTGCTTCATTGTGTAAAGCTTCTTGTAATCCTAATTGTATTTGTTTTTCATCAACTAATTCAGAATATTCTTCTAACATACGTTTTTCTGTTCTTTCTTTGATAACTTCCTTTATATCTCTTGCACTTAATATTGCGTCTATCATATCTAAACCACTCTTGTAACCAAACAAATCTGCTACATTTTCTATACTTTGACCCTCTTTAGCTAACATACCTGACTTACCATAACCAAGTTCTTTCATTTCAAATTTCATATCGTGAAATGGAACTAGTTGTTTTACGCTCTCAATAGAGATTTTATTTCCAGATTGAACTTTTATTTTTTCGCCTTTGTCATTTCTTGTTTCTCCTTTTTTTAAATAATTAATTAATCTATATACTGTTTCGTTTTCTACTTCTTCAGTAACTTCTGCTTCTACTTTTTTATAAGTTTTTTTATGTTTTCTTTGTAAATCAGCTAAATATTTACTTTTAGCATTTTCAAACCAACTTAATTGTGCCATGCTTTTTTGATTTAATATTTCTTTAGATTCATCAAATGCTTCTTGCAATTGTTGTTGATAATTAGCCCATTCAGAATCTGACATACCACTTTGCTCTTTTGTTTGGAACATTGCTTTCATTCCATACATTTCGTTAGCTAATATTATGTCTTGATTAGTTGAAAGCATACGATCCATAACACTTCTTACTTCATCTGTAAGAACTGGTAAGTCTTTACCAAATAATGCTCTATATGTGTTATTAAGATTATATTTAATGTCTTGATAAACTTCTTCAAGAAATCTTGCAAAGTCTCTAAATATTCTGCGTAGATGTTGTTTTTTAACTGGCACTTTACCTGTATGCAAATAGATTTCAAAATTTAATGCAAATGCTTCATGGTATTCTTTTTTCTGTTCTATAGACAATTTGCTCCATGTATCTATATCTTCAACACCCCAGAAATCAAGTAAAACATTAAAGTCATTTATTATGTCGGCAGGAGCATCACCACTTAAAACAATGTCTTCCATAACTGACAACATATAATGACCAGTTTCATGGAAAAATGTAGATATATCTGAGTCTTTATTTAATAAAGTTGTAAACGATTTTGGATCAAACCTTCCTTTAGGTCCTTTGCTATCTCTTCTTTGCTCATAAAATTCGCCAACTTTTACAGCAATAGACCCGCCGTATCTAAGGTTTCCTTTATCGTCTTGAAGTCTGATGTTGAAATCTTTTCGTCCGTTAGGGAATTCATCATTGAGTTCAAGGATTCTAGGGTCAACCCTGATGGGAACTGCTGTATTACCATATCCAATATCTGTGATAGCTCTGGTGGTAACGTAGACATCAGGTTCTCCAGCACTTCTAAGTTCTCCTGTTGATCTGATTGCTTCTGCGTTTTTTCTACTGGTGTGGTGGTAGAGGGTAACTGTTCCGTCTGGGTTGATGGGGAGTCCTGTTTTTTCGTCAATGTTTGCGTCTTCTGTATCTTGTTGTTGGTAAGTTTCTCGAACTCCCTCGTCAACTCTTCTTCCATCATCATCTCGTTGAATTCCTGTTGACTGCTCATTGGACTGTAACTCATCATCAACCTCCTTTATTGTGCTTTGTATAAGATCATCTGATATACCCATTGTAGCAACAAACGATGCAGCAGCATTAGCATAGTCAGGAGCTTCATTATCCTCATAACCTGTTTCAACAACTGCTTCTTTTAATTTTGCAGAATCATATAATTTTTTTTCTGGATACCATACAAGTGCTTGCAAATCAGCCATTGTTAAATTTGGATATTCTTTATTTAAAATTTCTAAAACTTGTGAAAATACTTTGACAATGTTTCTACGTTCTACAGGACCACTTGGTGTTTCTTTTTGTCCATCATTGTCTTTAGCTAAACCATTACCTTGTTTACGCAATAAATCACCAAGACTTACTGTTTCGTCACCTTTTCTAGGTTTACCCATTATTTCAACAAATGTATCGTAATTTTTTTGATCTTCATCAAATCTTGCTATTAATTTCATTTGCATTGGCACACCTTTACCTGCAGATTTATTTTTAATAGCTAAAGCAACATTATCAATATCTCCTAAAGTAAGCTTTCTACCTATTAATTTTTCAAATGCTTTTTTCTGTTCTTTAGATAATGCTCTTATAATTGCTTTAATATTTTTTCTTTTTTGTTTTGCTAATCTTTCTCTGTCTAAAACTAACGTACCTGTCATGCGACCCCATGTACGCATAGCCCATCTATCTACAGTTAGTTGTTCATAATTACCATATAGATTTGCAAAAAATCCATTACCAATTTTAGGACCAATAATTGCAGAACCGTAAACTATATCTCCTAAACTAAAATCACTTGGTATTTTTATTTGTTTTCCATCTCTATCTAAACCAACAAATTCTTGCACTTCTTTTCCTGTATGTTTAGTTCTCATAAATTTTTCTAATTCTGCAAAAGGTTTTTTATCTAACAAATCATTTAACCTTCTAAAAGATTTTTCCATTGCTGCTCTAGATTCACCACCTGTTTCTTCACCTAATTCATTAAGCATTAATTCTGGTAAACGTCCTTTTCCTTCTCCTAATTCTTGTTCTGACATTAACCATTTTTCATAAACATCTGTTGCATATTCAAAGTTTTTATCTACTTTAATACCGTTACTTGTTGTTGCTAAAGCCCATTTAAAAATGAAACCATGTCTTTTATCAGTAGCAACTTTTGGATATTTAAGAGCAAGTATTCGTACTGCTTTAGTTACTTTTTCGTCATACCAACCAACAGCATTTGGGTTTTCTATCAAAGCATATCTTGCATCTGCTAATAAAGTTTGTACAAGATATTTTTCTGCTTGTACTGTAAATTTAGAAAGATCAACATTATTTTTCTTTGCTTCTTTTTTAACACGGTTTTGTATTTCTAATTTAAATTGTCTGTTAGTTTTAAAAGGTTTACTTTTTGCAAATTCAAAATTTTCTACAATTTTTGCAATTTGATATACAGCTTGCGGTACAACATTACCTTGTTCTTGTTGACCTCGTTGTTCAAAAGTTTCTAATTGTTGTTCATATATATTGTCAATTTCTCTAGACCAATTGTCTTTATCGTTAACTGATTTAACTGCATTACTGTCAAATACAACTACTTCTGTCACCTCGTTAGTATCAGGATTAACAACTAATACACCATCATGTCCTTCTTGTATTAACTTTTTTCTGTAACTAGTTTTTGCTCCTTTACCACCTTTTTGCAATTGTTCTTTAATGTTTGGATTGGTTTCTCTGTATGGGTTTTCTAAACGCACATACGAGGGCATAACATCAGGATCTAAATTCTTTTGTTGTTTGTATGTTTTAGCGTCATTTTCATTTAATGAAAGATATATACCTCTACCAAAAATTCCTATGTCAGGTCTATTTGTATTTTTTAAATTGTAACGATCAAAACTACTTGTAGTACCGTGGTATAAAACTTGAGGAGTACCATCGGCATTTTTCATTTTTGATTTACCAAACCAATTTTTAAACAAAGCACTATCAGTTTTTACAGAACCATTTTGATTAAAAAAGTCATTACCAAAATCTTGTGGTTTACCTTCATAAATTACGTTATAAAAATATTTATTTATAAAATCCTTGATATTCATATTATTTCTTTTTGCAAATGTCAAAGCAAAAGCTAAAGGTAAATGTGTTAGCTGTGTGGCAACTTCTTTAGTGTATTTACCTGTAGCTACTAGCTGTTCTTTTATTTGTGCTTTATATGCGTTAGCTTCTCTTTGTGATTCTTTAAATTCTGCTGTTTTTGTTTTTATATCTTTTAATGTTTGGTCTAACATCTTATCTTTAATTTTATAAACTTCTTGAAATTCTTTTTGACTATATGTATTATTGCCAAGACGTAGATGTGGCCTTAATATATTGTGGAAATCTGAACCTGCAATATTAGCTAAATAATCACCTTGAGTTATTTTTATGCTTTTACCAACAAGACCTTCATCAGTTGCTTTTCTTAATTGACTACTTAAATTTTTATCAAATAGTTCTAATTGCTCCATTGAAATATCATTTTCATCTAATTGCTGTTGAAAAGTTTCTGCATCTACATACCAATCTTTAACACCAAATCTGTCTCCAACTAAATCCATATAGTTTTGCCATAAATTTTTGTTTCTTTTTTTTGTCTTATCATCTTTTGTTATTTCAAGCATTTGTTCAATATATTGTTGATCACTATCTGATTGCCTAACATTATTTGCTGTACGCATATATCCACCACCAGAAGTCACAATTCCAAATGTAACCATTCCTCTAAAAGTATCCCACATGACTCCTTTAATCCTGTCCATACCTTCTTCCATATCAACAGGATTTGTTTCATATGTAGCCATTTCTGCAGCTATGTTAAAACCAATAATATTAATTAATTCTTGAACTACTTCAGTTGAAGTTTCTGACAATATATTAGTTGCTATGTCTTTAAATATATCTTGTGTAGCAGAATAAACTGTGAGTTGTTGAAACTTATCACTTAAAGAATCTTTAACAGATCTTCTAAGAAATCTTTTATTTAACATAACCCAAGAAGATTCTAACTTAGGACCTAATCCAGATCTTCCTAATGAACCTTGCAACCATTTATTAGTTCCTATTTTTACTAAACCTTTACTAGCTATACTAGATGTACCTTTAAATAAAAATGGCAATCCAATACGTTCTACACCAGCCGCAAGGAATCCCACCATATGAGCTTGCCTTGCAGCATCTTCATGAGATAATCCACCAACTCTGGTTATAGCATCTAAATAAGAATTACCACCTTCAACCATGTATGAATTAATCGCCATATAATTAAATGCGGCTGGTAATCCTGTAGTAGCACCAAGAACTCCACCTATAGCAGTACCTTTACCGGGAACAACACTACCTGCTATTGCACCAAGCTTTGCATTAATTTTTGCAGTAACTAAACCTGTTGTTGCAGCCGCAGGTAGTTGTCTTGACCATTGACCCGCGTAATACGCACCTGCTTCTATCCAATTAACACCATCCTCGTTATACATTGCAATTTTTGCATCAATTTCTTTTATCCGAGCTAATTTTTCTTCTCTTGTTTGTTTTTCACTAAAAGCACCAAATATGTCAGCTGCTATAAATTTTTTAATTCTATCGCCTTGGTGATATTCATTATCTGGATCACCTGTCATTAATTGATATCCTAATAATCCTCTTTCGTTAGTTAGCCAACCTTTATGTATACCTTGTTGTAACCCAACACCTCCACCGTATATCCATCGGAAAGGCATAGTTAAAGCTCTACCAGTTGTGTAATATTCTTGTAAATGTTCTATGTTGTCATGTGCTAATGCAGCAAACCGAGGATCTTCTAATTGTCTTGCTAATATTGGATTTATTTTTGCAAAATTTTGATTAAGAATATATTCTTCACGTTTTCTTTTTTTTATATAATTGAATGTTTCGTCATCATTGTTTAATTCAAAATCTGCTGGTAAATTAAATTGTTCTTTAAATTTTTGTATTTCACCAACTTTATCACCGTCCATTTCACTAACGGCTTTTAAAGTTTGTCTTATATTATTCCATTGCCTATCTTGTTCAAATTTTGCATATTCAATATCTAATGCATCACCAGTTTTATTAAAAACATTAGATGAATTATTATTTTCATAATCACCTAGATCTTCGTACTTAATTATTTTGTCATCCATATTTAAAATCCTCTCATCATATTTATTTTTAAAGATTTTTCATAACTATCTGTATCTTTAGGTCTACCTGTATCGTAATATTCTTGTGCCATATTTGCATATGTTGGAGCTATACCTCTATTTAATAAAGCTTTTTGTATTCTAGATTGTAAATTTGTTGGTATATCTTTTAAATAAACTGTTTCTGTCAAACCATCTCCTTTATCAACCTTTATATAAAGTTGTTCAAAATCTCCTTTTTTATATTCAAAAAATGATTTTGTATTATCTTTAAACCTTCCATCGTAAATAACTTCATCAGTTAATATCTCTTTAATTATTGCTTTTCTTTTGCTGTAATCTATTTCTATACCATTGTCATAATAAAAATTTAAACGATCTCTATAAATTGTTTTTAATCTATGATATTTTTGTGGGTCTTTATCTTTCATATCTAACATATCATTTTCAGCTAATGCTGCTTCAAAAATTTGTGGATCTATTTTTAAACCATTAGTTTTTGCTTTGCTTGATTTGTTTTTATTAAGTTGATTTACATAATATTCAAATTGTCCTTTACTTAATTTAGGCATATAAACTTTTAATTTATTTTCATCTGTCAAAATTTCTTCTTCATTTTCTTCTATTTCTACAAGTGCATTAGTATCTGACTCAGGTGGATGTCCTCCTTTTAATGCAATTTGATCTTCTTTTGTAAACATATTTATATCGATACCATTTGCTTTTAATAATTTCCAACCATCTGGTTCTGAAAAAGCAATGTCTTGTGCATTTAAATATGCACCGTTATATCTATTTAATCTTTCTTCTTCTTTCTTACGGTAATTAAATTTTAATTCTTCTAAAGCTACTTTTTGTTTATCGGGATCTTTTATCGTTGCTATTATTTTCTTTTCAAAAAACTCATATGGAGGTAATTGTGTTTTTGGATTTACTTCAACATAAGTCTGACCATTTACATGATCATAATTAATTTCTTTATTTATTATTAATAAATCATTAGTTGTTGTATCTATATATTTACTTGATTGTTCTTTTGCAATTTTTAATTCTTTTTCAGTTTCTGCAATTTTTAGTTTTAACTCTTTTTTCTTTTTTACATAAACACCTTTACTTTTCATTTTACTGTTTTTTGTCTTTAGCTTTTCTAATGTTTTTGTTAGTTCTTGCACTTTTGGAGTGTATGCTTTATCTATTTCAGCAATAAATGATTTATTAAAATTAGCTATAATTTCCTTATTTTTTTCTACAAAATACGTTTGATCGTTTTCATATTTATCTTGATCTATATCTGCATCTTTAACTGCATTTGAGTAAAGTGTATCAGCTTTTTCAACACCTAATTTTTGTATTGCAAACAAATGTACAGTTTGATGTTGAGGTATAATTCCTCCAAATGATGTTGATTCGGGATTATAATATTTTGATGTTGCTCTAGCTTGTTGTAAAGATTCAATATTTTCACTACTTGTTGCTTCTACATTTTCCATTTGATCAGCATTTTGACCGTCTATAACCGCTGAACCATTACCATTATCAGTTGTATTATTACTGTCTAATGTCATTAAAAAATTTGCTGAATGTAAAAAATCATTATTGTTTGTATCACCTTCATATTCCAAAATGTTATTGCATATTTTTACAGCACAAGCATCGCTTTGTTTTTTTTCTAAAGTAGCTAGAGCTTGTACAGTTGTTTGGCCATCTATAGTTTGTATTAATGTTCCACCTATTGGCATACCTTGTGCGTGCATTGCAAAATATTTTTTGCCTAGTTCTGATTTTTTTTCATCTTGTCCAAACCAATCCAATGCCGAATCATATATACCTTTTGTATAATCTTGTAGCATTTCTAAATATTGATAACTAACCTCACCTTTTGTAGGATCAATGTTCCAATTTTGATCTAATGCATATGCTTGTATTTCTGCTATACCACTTCCAAAACTTGTCCAATAATCACTACCCGGTTCATTAAAACGTGTGATACTTTGTATTGAATCTATTTGATGAGTGTTAATTTTTGCTTTACTTTCTTTTTGTTTTAATAATCTTTGTTGTTTTATAGAATGTTGTGTAATTTTATTTTGTGCAGATTTAATACTAACTTGAGACATATTTTCAAGCATATATTTAACCATTCCATTACTTGATTGGTCTGTATATTTTTTTAAAATATTTTCTATATTTTTATTGGTATCGTCAAAAGCGTTTTTAGGATCACCCTCAATAGTTTTGCCATTAGACAATACAGCACTTGCTCCTTCTAAATTTGTATAGTTATCAACTTCAGCTTGTATATCTTCATGTAAAGCGTTATATAATTTTTTTGCTTCTGCGTCATTTAATTCATCGTCTAATTTAGTAAGTGTTTGTCCTAATTGTGTTTGTGCTTTACCAAATCTTTCTATATCATCCGTAACTACATCTTGCATTGGTGTTACTGTACCACCAGAAAATTGAACTTCAGAACCTGCTTGAAGTTCTACAGATGGAACTGATTGATACGGTACTCGTTTAGCCATTAAGTCTTCTTAATAAACATTGATGAAGGTAAACTGCTTATTACATTACTTGTTCCTGTTAATAAACTACTGGTCATATTCATCCAAGGACTTATTGATGATGCTGTAGAAAACATATTATTAGCACCTACTCCATACATATGTGCTTGTATTCCTAGTCCTACACCTTCTAATCGTTTATCATTTACAGCTTTAACTTTATTTGCATTCATAGTATGTTTATCAATTTCCATCATTATGTCATTACTAAGCATGACATCTTTATTACTACCTACACCTCTTTGACCACCTCTAGCCGCCATTGATACTCTTCCTCTTCCTTTTGCAGCAGCTTGTTGTAACGACAACATTTGCATTCTTTTATTAAAGACCATGTTTATATGCTGTGCCTGACTCTCTTTCATGTCTTTATTAAATAAAGCCATGTCTTTTTTATGCTGTAGCTGTAAAGCCATTGTTTTATATTTATATTTTTCTGCACCTGCACTAAAAAACGAGCCAATAACACCTGATAATGCACCTGACGCTTGCATTCCTATGCTAAATTTTCCTAATCTACTCAGGTCTGACCAACTAGTTCCACCTGTGTTTGCCATATTAAAACACCTATATATTTTTTAAATATACAATTATATTATCGCTTTACGGTTACACTATCCACCCACAGCCACTTCGGTGGTTAATCCTACAATAGTTAATGGTAATGGATCTGTTTGACGAATAAATATTTGACCATTATCTTGCCATGTAGGGGTCAACATAATTTTTATATCTTCTGTTTTTAAATTAGGTGGTGTTCCATATGGTTCTGTAGTACGTTGTTTTGCTTCTATTAATTTATCAGCACTAGGTCCTGCAAAAATACCAGATGATTCTAATACTCTTAACCACACATGATTTAAATTTTTTACTCGACCTTGCCCGAAAGCTTCTATTTGTAATGCCAACGGTAATGTTTGTAAATCACTCTCATAAGGTAAACCAAGATGTACAACACTAGCCGCACGATCTAAAGTAACACTTCCACTAGCAACAGTTTTTTGTGGATGTACTGCACCATCAGCTAATATATTTATTTTTTTTCCCTCTAAAAAATTAAGTCCTGTTATTTTATTTCTTGCTACTTCAAATGTTGTAATAGCTGTATTACGCAAACTTACTGGTAAATCTTTATCTAATTTTGCAGTTGCTACTGTTTGACTAGCAGTAGATAAAATAGTGCAACGATAAAACGTAGATCCGTCTACTAATACAATCGCATCATCTTTATCGTCTACACTTGGCGGTGCATTAAATAAATTATAGTTAGCTGTAACTACAATACTTTCTCCTTTTTTATAAGTTGTACCGCCTGATATAGTTACTGTTTTATTTGTATCTGTATTTGTGCCATCATATGTTGCACCACAATCAACAAAAAAATTATCTCTTTGTGTTTTAAATAATCTTGTACCCATACGTTCTATATATCTTTTATTAGCACCATTAATATTTCTTTGTATAACGCAATATGTAACATCATCATTACCTTCAGAAACACAAGCTACGCTTTCAAATAAACCATCTGTATCATGTTGATGCCATGCACCTAATTGTTGTTCTGGAACATAAGTTAAACCTAACAATTTTCCATTACTACTAGTCATCCATACAATAGGTATTGGAGCTTTAGATAATGCCATATCTATTGTTGTCAAATTATCAAACAAATGAGGTGCCCGCAAAGATAAATCACCTGTAATAAATCCATTAGCTTGCCAGTTATATCCTAATTCTCTAACGTGACCACCACGAGCAGCAGCATATACCAAACTATTATTAACAATTACTGGTTGTGAATTGTTTGCTCCAATATAAGATTGTGGTTTTACAGAAATAGAAGATGGAGTTATAGCATCACTATTAATAGAAGTTATTCTCCATTCTGCCGACCCTGTAAGAAGTAGCAATTGCGTTAAAGGAACAATATGTCTAATAGTATTAGCTTCTCTTGCAGCAACTCTAAACTCAATACGATCATCATCTTGTATTGGTAAACCAAAAGACATATTACTTTCAGTACCTGATTTAGTCATCCAAATATCTTGTGGTCCATTATTAGTACCTGCAAAAACTCTACGTTGTTCAAAGTAAGATACAGCACCCGGATAATTACCAGTACCAACAAAATCATTTTCATGTATTGGCGGTGTTCTAGAAAAATCTGGGGCAACATTATCGTCTACTAATGTAGTTGTAGTTGTCTCTCCTAAAAATCCATATATACCACCTTGTTCTTTGTAAACTCTATATCTTGTCGCACCTGTAACGGCATTCCATGTAATTGTATTTTTTGCTCCAGTAACAAAAATATTATTATCAACAGACGCAGAAGATGATTGGTTGCTTTCTTCTACTAAATTAGTACCTATTGCAGTTACAACGTATTTATGAGTTAAATAAGTATCAGCGTTAGTAGTTGAAGAACTTGGAATATACATAGCAGCTTGCACGTTTGTTGGTGTCGGCAAAGGTGAACCAAAATTTATTACTTTTAATTCCCATTTAGTTGCACCTAATCTTCTTAGTTCTCTTGGTGCATGATTAGGATGCACTAGCGTCATAACGTCAGCGGATTGCACATAATGTACATCAAACAATTCTGCTTCTGTATATGGATGCGGTACTTCATATATATAATTTGCAGGCATTGCATACCAATAAGCTGTATTAGGTGGTGCTTGGTTTGTATGAGCAACTGTACAGTAATAATTAACACCTCCTTGCAAAGCAATATCACCAACTGTATATGCAGTAGCATTGCTCCATGCAGCACCGTTTGAATATAATAATGTTTGACCTTGTGTATGAAACCTAAAATAATTATTACCAAATTCAATAACCATTGTTTGCACAGTAGAAAAAGTAAAAGACAATAATCTTACTTTTGTTGCACTATCTTTTACTTCATTTACATACGCAAAACCTGATCTGTTCTGTGCAGGTCCTTGTGGTTTTACAATAAAATTACGAACTAAGGCTGCACCTTGTTGAAATTTATTATCTCCAATACGACCAAACATTTCTGGTGATATTTCTCCTCCAGAAAAAGTTTGTTTAAAATTGCGTGTAACTGGCATTAATTACCTCCCAGATGTCCAAGGAACTATATGCTCTACTGTTATATCTCTGTGTAAGTTATCTTGTTGTTTTGCAGTACTTAAATATGAAATCATTGTTTGTGTACAGCGTTTAGCTTCTGCTGCTCCTTGATCACCTTTTATAACAGGACCTGCCAACATAGAAGCAAGATGCCAAGACAACGTATTAATAAATAAAGGAGAAAATAAAGTTGGATCAGTTATAAAAGCTTGATATCTCAACATTGCGTTTTCTTGATTTGTATAAATATATGCTCCTTCTACTGCAAATTGTTGTGGTGTATATTGACCTGCCACAATTGTTGGTGCGTAATTAGATGTTATTCCACCCGGTGTATCTCCTGATGACATTCTTGTAGCGTAATCATTTTGTGCTGTTGGAGATATAACTGCAACAGGTGTCATCATATCTGTAGGGGCTTGATACGCATAATCCCATTGATCTAAGGTATTTGTCGTTAAAGCTAAGTTATCTCTTTTAGCTGCAAAGTTCCATGTGTGCATTTGCAACAAAGAATCTCTTGCTATTGGATAAAACCGTGCAGATTTTTCTGCTTGTGCAGAACCTTCTGGTGGTTTTATAGAAGCTATTGTTGCATCATCACCCAAATGTGCAAGGGCAAGGTTGCAAATATCTACTTCGGTTGCCATAACAAATCCTATAAAAAGAGGGAGGTAGCAGTTTTACTACTAGCCCCCCATGAATTAAATAGAAGACCTAGCCTATTTGCTTATTGCTTCAAGTTTTTGTATTAGAGAAACTTTTGTTTGTCTTCTATCTAGCTCAATGCCGATAGTACGACCATATTCCTCTAACTGACGTTTTGTCATAGCTTCATAGTCAATAGCTTGATCTTTAGCTGAATCCAAGGTTGTGTTAGACGGCACAGGTAGTTCAGCTTCAGATCCGCTTATCAACTCTAAATGCTTACAAAATTCACCATTATACTCGAACTCTTCACCTACATCTCGTAGAGAATTACCCACGAAACATTTGGTTTTAGCTTTGTAAATTGGCATAGGTCACTCCTAATTATACTACGGTGAAGCCAGAAGCATAATACTTCCTACCGTCACCTATAGTCTCTACTATATCAGCAGTTATTTTACCGCCTGTGTAAGTACCTGCAACTGTATATCTTGCACCTAGATACTGTTGACCTTTGCCAGCAATTTCTGGGTTAAGACGTACAACTACATTTTTGCCTAATGTAAGTGCTGCTGTAAGGATTGCATCGCTGCTACCAATAACAGTAGGACTAGACAAGTTAGCGTTTGCACTAGTAATAACCTCAAACTTAATGCTTGTACCACCTGCCATTGCAGTTGTTACAGCAAAATTCATATATAGAGGTGTACCTTCACCTATGTCTCTAGCTGTAACTAGATCAATAGTGTCAGTAGATACAGCAGTTGAAGTTACCGCTTGATCTTCGCTCACTCGGAGCAGTTTGTCTGTAATCATTTTAGACTCCTATGTTAATAAACAAATTAAACTACACGAGTTTCTGTGTTAAGCAATGCGTCTACTCTTCTTAGAGGAACACCTAAGAATGATAAGTAACTTTGTGCTGAACCAAACTGTGTTAAACCTTCTTGAATAGCCAAGACGTTTTGTGACTTATCAAGTGCTGAAATAGCCATACCTGAGTGTACAGATCTGTTCATATAGAACGCTGCTCTACCCATAGCCATGTTTGGTATTCTGTACAATGCTCTTGCCATAAGCTTAATTAAAGCTGTAGCTGCAGTAGGTGCTTGTGTACCTGTAGAACCAATTAAGTCAGAAATGTCAATATTGCAAATACGAACAACGTATCTCCAATCTTTAACAACTAGACCATTCTTCCATTGGTAACGAGTAGCAAAAGCTTGTAGCCTTGTACCATCGCTGTTGTAAACAGTTTGCTCGCCTAGATCTTCGTGTGTCAGACCCGCTTTAGATCCTTTAGGAAAAGGACAATAAACAGTATTATCACCCCAAAGAACTAAATAAACAGAAGCGTTATCAGAACCTGTGCCACCTGCATCAAGGATGTTAACTGCGTTATCTGCTGATAAATCGCCATATCTTGGTGCTAATCCTAAAAATTTCTTAGGATCTGTTCCGGGGTTGCCGTAAAACATTGTCTCAGCTTGTGTCTGGTTCATTGCTTCCAAGAACGCAGTATCTTCTGATAAACGGAATTGTGCTGTATTACCGTTTAACATTGCTAAGTCTTTGTCTACTTCAGAACGAGCTTCTAGGATTCCGCAAGCTTCATCAATCTGAGCAGTTGTTGATTTGCTTGATGGAATACCTTGGTTTAATGCTCTCCAGTAAACACCGGGTAGTCCTGTTCTAATAACTACACGTTCACCAGTAGGTAAATTACCTTCTTTGAACACGCAATCGTCTAGGATTTCGTTGCTTTGTGATAATAATTCTGCAACAATTGGAACTCTACCGTCTGGGTCAGATCTTTTTGCCCAATCCGCTAGGGTTAAATTTGATGATGAGAGAGTAGCCATTTAAATCTCCTTACTAATTTTGCTGATTAGAATATAGTGCGTTAGCTATGCCGTTAAAATCTTTTGGTACACCACCTTTGGCATATGCACCTTGAGAATTACCAACATAACTATCTTCACCAATTGCCTTACCTGCTCGGTACATGAACCTGATAATCTCAGGATGATTTCCCAATCCAGATTCTGACAGCAGCGACTTCAAAGCATCAGTACCAAAAGCGTTAAGTGAAGCTTTAGCTATTTCAAGATTAGTATCTAAGCTTTCACCACCAAATTCTTGGTCAGCTTTAGCTTCGTTCGCCCAATCTTGTTTAGCGTCTTCGACAACTTTTGCTTGTCTTGCCTGCATAACAGGTGCAACTTTGTCTAATACTTTTTGTGCAGCTTCCTGTGAAAGGTCAAGTTCTTTAGCGACTTCCCCGAAAGCAGTTAAGACTTCGGAGTCGAGTTCTTCGGGTGCGTCAGCCACCTTACTATTAAACTCGTAGGCTTCAGGTGCACCTTCTTTAGGGGTTTCCTGTTCGCTAGTTTCACTTTCAACAGCGGATTCATCCGAATCTTGTTGATCTTCTACAGTTTCAGCTTGCTGCTGTGATTCAGTAGTTGCATCAGTTGATGTATCTACTTCTTGCTGTGTACTGCCTTCATTGGTTTGGGTTGGCTCTGTCATCAGCGAGTCTGACATTTTTTTGCTCCTTAATCATTGTCGGATACAACTCAGGGCAGAGAGTGTGGATTTGGTTGAGGAGTTGCAAACCATAGTTCCTGTTACCTTCACCAAATGACATTGTCATTGCGTTAGTGTTGAACGATGATCGAAATACACCTGCCATTTCCAGAAGTCTCCAGATAAATCTGCGACCCCTCTTGCTGCTCATGAGCCATTTGATGTCCGACTCTTCATTTTGTCGGTCAATCTTTTCTTCAGACTTTTTATTGTCTTTAGATTTTTGTTGACCTTTGAGGTCGAGAGGATTGTATTCACTCATGTATTAATATATCTAGTGATAACTGGGTTACGGTCACACCATTATGCTTTTTTGCTTTGGCTGTCTCTTAATGCTTTAGCTGTTGGTGCACCTTTCGACCCCGGTTTACGCATTTTTTCACCAGAACCTGCCTTAATTCTTTTACGTTTTGCGTGGATGTTCGCCCAAAGACCTACGTTTTTAGCCATAATTAAAACATTGAAGGATAAAGAGTTTTTAGTTTGTTTAATTCTTTTTCTGCTTGTGGAGAAAGCATTCCTGCTTCTTCCATAGTTTTATATGTTTGTATTTTTCTACGTTGAAGGTTTGTTATAATTCCATCTTTTTTTTCTTTTTTCTTTTTTCCAAACATTAATTTGTACCACCGTATAATTCTTCTGCTAAATCTTTCTTTTTTGTTTTCTTCTTACCTTTACTAGCATTATGACGTTCTAACATTTGCTTGTATTTCATTCTGAAATCAGCCGTCATGTCTCCATAATTAAAATTGTCTGGTGTTTTTTTGTCCATTTAAACCTCCATTGGTGATGGTGAATTGTAGCCACTAAACTGACCGACTATATCCATCATAGATGGATCACCAGTTTTTGAGTCATTTAATTTTACTGCATTTTCTACAGCTTGTTGTTGTCGTTCTGCTTGTGCTGCTGCTTGTTGTGCGGCTGCTCTTTCTTCACGAATCCTAGCTACTTGCTCACCTGCAACTACTAATTTAGGATCAACACCTAACATATCAGCATAACTATCAGCCCATACGTCAGAATCAAACTTATCAAGTACTTCGGGTTTCATTTGTGCAACCATACCTAAATTATTAACATATCTATCTACACTATTTGTACCAATTGCACGTTGTGCCTGTGCCAACATAGAAACAAATTCTACGCTTAAATCTTGTCCTTGCAATTCTTCTGGTGCAGGTGGTATTAAATTAGCTTCTATCATCCTGTTAAATGTGTTGTCTATCAATGGATCTAGCAATTCATTGTGCAATCTTTCCAGTACAGGACCTAACATAAGCAATTTTTCTTCATGTCGTTCTGCTACTTCGGTAGCGGTCATGCGTGTATCGGTAGCATTTGCCAACATTAAAAACAAATCAGCATAAAAACTACTATTAATACGTTGTCTTACGTCTTGTATGTCCGCCAACAAGTGATTTAAATTTAGATTTACGTTAAATGCTGTCTCAATTTTGCCTTGTTGTCCATCAACAAAAGTAACACCGCCCGGTAAACTGTCTACATCTCTGTTTTTCATGTAGCTTGGTACTTGTAACGGTGGTTTTGTTTGGTAATCAATGCCCTGTGCTTTGCGTAATTGCTCATGCTGTAACTGTTTTATGTCACCTAATGACTCCATCCCCGGTGAGTTACCATAAATATCACCACCTGCTAGACCCCATCTAGGAACAACAACAGGAAAATCTTTATATCCACTTTCTCTTAAAGTCTGTTCTCCTTCACCACCTTGTTCAAAGTAACAAGATTTAAATGCCATGTTTAAATTATCTTTTTTACTAAAGTCACGCTCTCTATCACTTCTTGGTTCTATTGCATGAATAATAGTTATCCATGTATCAAGACTACCTCTGTCATACAGGTTCTTAACAGACGTTGAACATTTGTTATATCCAAACTCTCTAACTACTTCACTAACAGTTTTTTGAAACTCTCTGTACAAAGTATTAACTTTACCCTGATAATCTGTAGCAATTGCATATTCTCCTATGGTTACTGGGTAATGATGTATAGCAGTTTTAGGATCAGGCAAAATAATAGAACCTGCAGTACCAAATGCACCCAATTCTTCATACATACTGTGTAATGTTCTGTATGTATTAGACTTTGCAAACACAATTTGCATACGTTCTGTTACATCATCTAGCCATAACTTGACAGGTGTATATCTATTTAACTCTGGGTCATTAGTTCCTAACCGAAACCAAGGTCTTGCAGGTGATGTTGCACCCGCCATCATGCCAGCACCTAATGTTCTTAATGCACGAGTACCAGTATTGTCATATATAGAGTTATGTCTTCTATGTCCTTTGTTTCTGTCTTGTACAAAATAACGTCCGTTTCTTGGTAACAGATATGTTGTCACTTCTTGCCAATGTGACCACCACGTTGCCCTCTCAGTTCTAAGATGACCCCATCTTGTTAACAGATCAGCACGTTTTGTTTTCATTGATTAACCGCCTAATAATGTGTTACCACCTAGTTTAAGTTTCTCAGGATCTACACCTTGATTACCTGTAAGCATTGTACCCGCAGGACCTGTTAATGCAGCCTGTTCCTCTTTTGCAGACAATGCACTTACATCTGCTTTCTTTCTATTTGCTTTGTTTTGATCTATTTGTGCCCGCTCTTTTGCTTCTTTTGCCCTTTGTCTAGCTTCTAAATTAGCTTGACGTTGCATTTCCATCTGCTTTTTCATCTGCTTTTTCTGGTTTTGACCAGTTTTATATGCAGAATATGCACTAATTGCACCAACAACCGCTGTAAATACCATAATTAAAGTTCCTTTGAAAACATGATTTCTTGTACACCATACTTAAGTTTTGGTAGTAACTTTGATAAAGCGGTGTTTTCTTTACCGTGCCATAACATCATTTTGCATCCGATAGATCTTGCATGATCTTCAGTTACTTTGATTAACTGCAATCCTAAACGTCCACCTCTAAATTCTTTTTTGATAAACAAAACGTCATTTTGAGTGTATTTTAGTTCTGCATAATGCAAATGATACGTTATCAAATTAAGAGAATAACCAATACATACGTTGTCTTGCATTGCCAAATAAACAAATAACGCTTGTTTATTATTTAATTCTTCATACAAAGGCCAATTAACATCTAACTGCATTAATTCTTTGTTAAGAGCAATCTCTTGGTAATGCTCTTCAAATAATGGTGATGCTTTGTCCTTCCAATCAGAAAGCGTTGCAAGTTCAATCGTAGGTTTTGACACTCTACTTTTGTTTACAGTACAAGCTGATTCATTAGTTACGGTCACACTAGTCATAAAAGATATAATACTTATAACTATTATTGGAATTAATTTTAATTAATGCAAGTAAGTCTCGATTATACCCCTCGTGAATGGCAGCGACTTTGTCATATAAACAAACAAAGGTTTAGTGTCTACGCATTGCATAGACGATCAGGTAAAACTGAACTGGCAATCATGGAATTAATAGACAAAGCCATGAAAACAGATAAAGATCTTGCCATATTTACCTATGTTGCTCCCTTCTTACGTCAGGCTAAAGCTATTAGTTGGGCGAGATTAAAACAAAAACTAGAACCATTAAGACAACGCTCTGCTATAGAAATAAATGAAGGTGAATTATCTATAAAATTTAAACATAACGGTGCAATTATTAGGTTATTTGGTGGTGATAATCCTGATGCTATGCGTGGATTAAGACTTGATGGTTGTATTTTGGATGAGGTTGCCAATATAAAACCAGAATTGTGGATGGACATCGTACAGCCTTGTCTATCTGACCGTTTGGGTTGGTGCATTTTTATTGGTACACCGTCAGGTATTAATCTATTTAGCGAGTTGTATTACAAAGCACTTGATGAGGAAGATTGGACAGCTTCTAGATATACCGTATATGACACAGATTCGTTGCATCCTTCTGAGGTAGAGCGTCTTAAACGTGATATGAGTGAGACTAGTTTTGCTAGGGAATATCTATGCGACTTCTCAGCACAGGGTGATGATCAGTTAATAGCATTAGCAGATACCGAAGAAGCATCTAAACGTGTGTATCAATTAGATCATGTGAGACATTCGCCAGTAGTGTTAGGTGTAGATATTGCACGATTTGGGGATGATCGATCTGTAGTGTTTCGTAGACAGGGTAGACAAGCTTTTAAACCTGTTATTTATCGTGGTATAGACAATATGGATTTAGCTACTAGGGTTGCCAATCTTATGGAGGAGCATAAACCTGATGCTGTGTTTTGTGATAGTGGTGGTGGAGGTGGTGTAATCGATAGATTAAGACAACTTAAATATGACGTAATCGAGATACCGTTTGGTGGTAAGGCTACATATCCCGATAAGTACATAAACCGTAGAACTGAGATGTGGTGGTTAATGAAGGAGTGGGTAGAGGAAGGTGGTGCGATACCTGATAATGTGGCACTCAAACAAGAATTGGCTACACCCATATACTGGTACGACAATGTGGGTAGGAGAGTGTTGGAGTCTAAGGATCAGATTAAGAAGAGATTACAGGGTGGTGGATCACCTGATCTTGCGGATGCTCTAGCTCTTACATTTGCCCTTCCAGTTGGTAAGAAACAACCCGAAGACATATACATTAAAAGACGTAAAGAAGCTACACAGAAGGCCGATTATGACCCATACAAAATACTTTAAACGTATAGCTCATGGGTTAGACGTTGAACCATTGCTTGAGTTGTTGGATGCTAGACCAGAGTTATGGGATGAGATAACAACAAGGCAAACATTCACCAAGTCACCACATAAAGACACCGAGACTATCTATGTTCGAGGGGCATTGAAGATGTCTCCTTACTATCTTCTTTACGACATTGGAGCATATGACTATCCATGCATGGAATATCTCAAGACAGCATTAATACCATTGATGCGACCAATATTAAACAAGCTACAAGTTAAGGAGTTAGGAAGGGTACTAATAGTTAACTTGAAGTCCACTAGTCAAGTAACAAGGCACATAGATCAGGGAACATATGCAGATCATTATGAAAGGTTTCATATCGTACTAAGAAGCAATCAACATTGCTTTCTAACTAGTGGCAACTGGGTTCTAAACCTTGAAGTAGGAGAGGTATGGTGGTTTAACAATAAAGTTCTTCACTCCGCAGAAAACAATGGAGATAGCGATAGATGGCACATTATCTTTGATGCTGTTATTTCTCAGGAACTCCAGTAAGTACTGTTAATGCAACTCCACCATCATGGTCTACCCCTAGACGATCTCCAAACCGCTTGGGGTTGAACTTAGCAAGCATTTTCATTCTTGTTTCAACTCTGTTCTTTTGCCAATTAATAAAGCTTGGATCGATGCGTGTGTTCCCTTCAGAGCCACAATAAACAGGAGGAGTATCAATTAGCTCTAAACACTCCTCAAATAGAATCTCACACCCTGTATCCCTCGCCCGTGCGAAGGCTGACCGAAACTCCTCATCTTTATCCAACCATTTATAAATAGTTCTCCATTGAACGCTTCCATTTGTACGGCAATATTCCCTCAAAGTTTTACCGTGAGCAATCCAATCACAAATTTTTTTAGCTTCAACAGGATCAACTTTCTCTGTAGGCCGTCCGAGTTTTGTAGATTGTTTTCCAACGGTCTGGAGTTTGACAGCGGATTTGTCCTTTAACGATTTTTGCAATTGTACCTCTGGGTAAATTAAAAACTTTCCCTAATGTTCCATAACCTAAATTAAATTCATCTCTTAACAATAAAATAGAATCAACTACAGATTGGTCTATAGAATAATTCCAATGACTAGAATTAATACGGTAACCCTCAGAATTTACTTGAACATACTCTCTAGTAACCTGAGTAATGGGAATCATTAATAAGAAAGGTAAAATTAACCATAATATAAAGAAATATTAGATAAATCGCAATATTTTTTATTTTTTTTCTTGACATATGTATGACATATGTATACACTTAATAGTAATCGGTATGTCGAACCGATTGTTTCCCTAACTAATTTAATTAACTACAGACAATGGAAGAGACTTTCACACCAAACCAAATAGTAGAAGAAGCTACATTGTGGTTTATGACTTTCAACGGTACATATGCAAGATTGCTAAAGCGTACTAAAGCCGAGGGTAAACGTGCATTTGTTGTATTTTGCGATCAAGCATTACACACAGACTATAGAGATGTTAAGGGTAAAGGAGTTAAAGATGCATTTATTAATGCTTTTATGTCTAGCTCTACTATTGCTAACATCACTAGCAAAGATTTAGTCCAAGGTTCTGTTGAATATAAAGAACTTGTAGACGCATACTTGGGTGAATAATTTCACCCTTTTTTTATTCACATTATTTATTTTTTAAGACCATGCCAATGTCACTTTGCGATTATCCAATAGTTACCGATCAGGTTACACATGATTGGAAATACAGAATAGTATTTACTATTGATTGTGATTATGAGGAATTAGTTCAAGCTATCGACCTCGACTATGTGAGAAGAGGAAACGATTTAAAAGTTTCTTGTTACTCTGATTCAGATAATGAATTAGAAAACTGGTTAGAGCCAGAGTACGACAAATTTTGTGAAAACGTACTCAATCCAGAATTAGCAGAGTCATGCAGTTATGCGGTTGTTTATCGCAAAAAAGGAGCTAAATGATGGCTTTTGCACTATTTCCTTATTTACTTTTATTCCTAATCCTTATTTGACATGACACCATCAGAACTCAAAGACCACATGATCGACCAGTTAAGAGATCTTAATTACACAGATCATCAACTTATAGATTCATTTGTAAGATTTCTCCCACAATCACAATTAGAGGAGTTACAAGATTCAATCCAAAGACAGGAGTTTTAAAAATGACTTTAGCTAAACAACAACTATGGCTAGTAGAACAATTTCAAGCTTACTGCAAGAAACATCATCTACCTAATATGTCAGCGGATGATTTAACTAGCCCTCCATATAGGGAAAAGTTAACTGGTCAGCAAATAGATTGGTTACAGACGTTTATACACGTTTGGGAGGTTGTAGAATACGATGTAAACCAAGATTCTGGCAATACATAATATGTAGGTTGACTAGGTGACATTGTTATCATTAAAGCGTAAGTAATCTTTCCTTAAAGAACCGCCTT
>CEPU01001664.1_pt1 | contig 25178 bp, 22 predicted proteins | sample 530471 | NCBI WGS metagenome assembly CEPU01 (sample SAMEA2620194, study PRJEB7988) | marine metagenome | biome: marine biome (ENVO:00000447); feature: surface water layer (ENVO:00002042); material: "saline water (ENVO:00002010), including plankton (ENVO:xxxxxxxx)" | depth 5 m | reverse complement strand
ACTATGGCAAAACTTAAATCACTATACAATTTTTTAAAATTTAGTTTTCCAAAAGAAATTGAAACATTTTCTTTTTTTATTTTATTTATTTCAATATCAGATGTTATAATAATGAAATTTTTTGGAATGTTATTGATAATTTTTTTTATAAAATTTCTTACTTTTTGAGGATAATTTCCTCCTCCCATTGCAATTAATATATTATTTTTTGAGGCATTTTTATTAGATATTTTTCTAATCGATTTATTAATTATTAAATATTTATGGCCAGAACAAATAATAGTTTTTTTATTAACTAAGTTTTTATAATCTGATTTACAAAATCCAAGATTAGGATTAATCACTAAGTCAGAAAAAATTTTCTTATTAGCAGAGTAATCATATTGAGCCCATTTAATATTATTTTTTTTTAAGAAATTATAATAGGTGTTATTGTGTTCATAATGATCAATAATTAAAAATTTACCATCTATGCATTTTTCCTTTATAATATTTAAATCTTCAACAATTGAAATTGAGTCTTGAATCAATGTATAATCTATTTTTTTATTTGCTACAATAAAATTTCTAATGAAATCGAAATTATCTGACTTGATTATAAACTCAGTATGAATTCCTTTTTTATTTAAAGACTTAGAGAGAACTAAATTTCTTGATAAATGCCCAATTCCGTGTAATTTACCAGCATTTAGTCTAAAAACTGCTTTCATTAATTTTAGACTTAAAATAATATTATTAATAGTTATGGTTTACTAATTAATATATTTCCAATTAATAAGTGATGTAGTCCACATCTTTTAAGTGTATCAATTGCATCAGTTGGCGTTGCAACGATTGGTTCGCCATGAATATTAAATGATGTATTCATCAATGCTCCAACACCTGTTAAATTTTCAAATGCTTTTATTAGGCAATGATATCCAGGATTATCATCTTTATGAACAATTTGAGGTCTAGCTGATCTATCAAATGGGTGAAGTCCTGCAGGCAGATGTTCTTTTGCTAATTCAGTTGAATCCATACCAATAGCCATAAATCTGCAATCAATTCCTTTTTTATTTATCATATAATCTTTCTCCCTCTCAGCCAATATACTTGGTGCAAAGGGCATCCAAAAATCTCTCATTTTAACAAGCTTATTAATATGATGGATTACATCAGGTCTTCTTGGATCAGCTAAAATTGATCTATTCCCTAATGCACGAGCTCCAAACTCCATATTATCTAATCCAAATCTAGCTACAACATCTCCTTTAACTAAAACTTTTGCAACATCATTAAAACTTACCTTTTTAACTTTCCAGCTTTTTGGCACATCGTTTTTGATTGCATTTTTAACTTGTTTTATTGTATAGCTTGGTCCAAAATATCCATTAGAAATAGAAGCAATATTATTAGTGGATTTTAAATGTTTTGTTGATTCAACAAAAGCTGCTCCTATTGATATAGATTCATCTCCTGGACCAGGTGGAATATATAATTGATTTAAATCATCAAGTTCAGTAATTATTTTATTTGCTTTAATATTTTGGGCTACTCCACCCGACATAATTACATTACCAATTCCTGTTTCTTTAATACCATTATAAACCCATTCTGTCAATAATTCCTCACATCTTTTTTGAATTCCCCAAGCAACTGCATCAAATCTTTGACCCTCTAGTTTATCTTTAAAATAAAAAAAGTGATCTTTTATAACTTCTTTGTACTTAAATTTTAATCCATCTACGTGTAATGTATTAGCATATACATTATATGCTTCTTTTCCATATTTTTCACTGTTATAAGCAGCTAGCCCCATCAATTTATATTCATGGTCAGCAGGTCTCATTCCTAATAATAATGTAGCATATCTGTACATTCTTCCAATGTTACAATTTGAAGATCTTGAAATTTCATTTAGCTTTTGTCCAGGCATTCCTATTGAAACAGTACCGTTAGTATTATCACCACCACCATCCATAGTATAAACTAAAGATGGTTTATCTCTATAGGGTGATGTCATGTAACCATAATATGCATGACATATATGATGATCATAAAAAGTTATTTTACTTTTATCAATATCTAGAAAACGAGAAGCATGTTCAATTCTAGCTTCCAACATTCCCTTATCATCTTTTTCATCCTTAATTAACGATAAGTCATATGGTAAATTTTTCTTATTTACACGATGCTTAAATACATCAAGATATTTTGGATTTTTATTTTGATAAATTTTTGGATACCAATAATCATTTTGTTCTTTCCAATAATCTTTAATTGTAAATGTTGAATTTCTTGATGTAAAAAAATATGCAGGAGGAAGAGTTGGGGTTGCCATAGCAACCTTATCAATATCTTTTTTTGTTATCCCACATTGATTTAAAACAACTTCAACTGATTTTGATGGAAAACCATATTGATGTTTGTCTCTTGAAAACCTTTCCTCTGCTACAGCACACTTTAGTTTCCCATTAATAATTAAAGCGGCACTTGAATTGTGTCCGTCATGTATACCTAGTATTATCATAATTTTAAATTTGAATTTTTTTATTATTCCATTCTTTAGCTAATTGAATAATTTTATCTAAGTAATTATCATGTTTTTTATTGTCAAAATCAATTTTTGAGGCGATCCATTGAGAACGAATTAAATCATGATTATTATCGACAGTAAGAGACAAATTATCAATTTTTTCAAAACCTTCATACTTTATATTAATAATTGAAAACTTTGATGGGTTATTGTAAATATATTTTGTTAAGTGTTCCCTGTCATCATGATTCTTTGTCAAACTAATTATTTTCTCTAAAGCTCTTTTTGATATTATTTCACCTGTAAATCCAGCTGGGTAGGTCCTAGGAAACATGTTTGTTACAATATCTACATCATATTTATTATGCTCGCTGATTAATCGATTTATTATTTTATGGCAAAAAAAAGGTCTATCTCCACAAATTCTTACAAACTTGTCAAAGTTATATTTATTACATACATCTAATGCTCTTACACAAACATCTTTAAGATTACCTCTAAACAATGATATATCTTCGTTTTCTACAAATTTTCTTATTGGTTCATCTTCTATCTCAGTTGATGTAGCAACAACAACTTTATCAACTCCTTCAATTAATTTTGTTAAATCAATAACTCTTCCAAGAAGTGTTCTGCCGTTTATTTCAATTAAAGCCTTAGAGGGTAACCTTCTCGAACTCATTCTTGAAAAAATTATGGCACCAACTTTCACTTTTTATTTCTTTTTTAACATTATTAATGTTGTTGGATTTTCAGGTTTTATTCCCAATCCTAAATCAATAATGTCGATATTATATCTAGGATTCATTAATTTTTTACAAGTAGTAATTAATCCCCACAGTCTATCCTTATTGATAATTCGAACAAATCTTGCTAAATCTAAAAAACCTCTTTTAAAGCTGAATATGTAAGCGGGTTCAAAAAATGCAATATTTTCAACATCACTTTTACTCAAAACTGAAACTGGAATTTTAAAAATTCTAGGCATTTCCTCTAATGTGTGCATTGAATAAACAAAACAGTTCTTTTTTAATAAATTATTGTATGATTTTACTTCTGTAAGATCTGTTTGTAAAAAACTTACATTATTGATACCAAATTTTTTAGCAGCAAGAACAGATAATTCAACTGAACTTTGAGATAATTCCAACCCTATAAATCTAGTTTTTGGGTATCTTTTGGCTAAAAACAATAAATTACTTCCATCTCCACTTCCAAACTCAATTACTGTTTCTGCATTTGATTCCAAAAAAATACTTTCTAGAATTGAAAGTTTTCTTAGATGAACTGTTTTTTTTATTCCAAAACAAACTTTATTATCTATAAGACACCATCTAAGAGTATTTCCCCCATGAATATAAGTTTCAAAACTCATTTTCTTAAGACTAATTAATTTATTTTTTCTAATTTTTTCATAAATATCATTAATAAGTTCAGGTGTTCTTTTAACTTTTTTCATTCTCCTTAGTTGAAATTTTAGAAAAACTTTTAATTCATTTAATAGCATCTTCAAACCATAAAATGATGGACTTTGATAATTAATTGAGTTTTTTGACATAATATATTTTTAAAATTTCAAAGACTATTTTTTTAAATAGTTTTAACTAGATTATTAATTAAATGGAAAATTCCCTCCAGTTGAATCTTTCTAAAACTAGGGCTATCAAACTTATTAAACCTTCTTAATTTACTACCATTTTGGAACCCTATTATAGTATAGTTATTTATTTCATTATCTAAAAATTCATTAATCGAATCTACATTATGAATTTTTGAAGATATAATTTCATTATAAGTTAAGTTTTTATTCCAGTTAAAAATATTTGGACAGCCGTCGTACCAAGTGGTTCCAAATACTATTGATTTTTTTCCAAGTAAAGCAGATTCAAAAGCAATTGATCCTGAAATTGTTGCACTAAATAATGATTTATTTAATAGATTGTATGAATCTTCATTTAAATCTACTATTTTAACATTTTTAATATTTTTTACCATATTATAAAAAAGAGGACTTCTTCCTCTTGATCCCTTTGCTCCTACCAGCTTCTGAGACGGATGTTCTTTTAAGTAAATAAAAATATTTTTTGGAACAAGCTTTCGAAGCATAATTAAAGCTATAAGTTGATCATGAAAAAAACCTCCATCAGGATTAGTTGTTCTTTCAGGTTCAAAATGAAGAGGAAAGTAAACAAACTTTTCCTCTAAACTATATTCATCTTGAAATTTGCTTATCTGACGACGAAGATTTAATTTTCTATGTTCTCTAAATCTTAATCTTAATAAGTAACCAGCTCTGTAAGGATTAATTGGATTATATTTTCTTCTTAAAATCATTCCAATGTTGTGTCTTATATCAAGATATTGATCTCTGATACCACCATGACCACGAATCGAATTGCCTTTAATAAAAAAAATATATAATTTGTAATACCATTTAGATTTTAATTGTTGATTTTTCATGTAAGAAAATTCAAACTTTTGTCCTTTTCTAGCAACTGAGTTCACATAATCAACGACATCTTTTTTTACTTTTTTATCAAAACTAGATTTTAAAGGAATTGTCTTTTTGATTTTTTTCCCATCAATCATGTTTTGTAAATAAATTAATGGTGATAAATTCCACGTATTAAATTTATAAATTGGAATTTTCAAAAATTTACAGATTTCATATATGATATATTTAGCATGGTCATGAGGAGCTTCTGCAGCCAATAGAAAATCTGGTTTACTAATTAGAACTTTTTTAAGAGTCCATGCTGTAATTTTATTAAAGTAGACTTCTCTATCAATCCTTCCAAAAAAGCCATATAAATCAAGTCTATCCATCATTTTTAAACATCTATCTTTGGCTCTTAAATAATTTTTGGAAAAATAAAAATCATGATTTTCACCCATATAGTTGATTCCATTAATTTCATAAGGTTTGTTAACAAAAGTGTTCATAAAAACAACATTATCTCCAAAAATTTTTTTTGCTTTATTATAATGACAATCATCACCAAGCCATAAAACAGGTTCAGCAATTTTTTCATTATATAACTTTACTGAAACATCAAACCATTGATCACCTTCAGTCATAAAATAAAAATATTTTTTCATATTTAATTTAACCTCTTGAATCCACCATGACAAACAGGAGATTCCAATAAATCTGTAATATTTAATCTATCTAACTCGCATTTAGATATTAATTCAAAAATTTCATCTAATGCTTCAAAATAATGATTAAAGTGACTATCGGTGTGCTCTGTGCATGCATAAAAATGAGTACTACCTAAAATATTTTTTTTAAGCATTTCCTGACTTATAAGAGTTTTATATTCAAGTGCATTTTTAGTATTAAATTTATATGAAGTAACAGCAGGAATCGCTGAAAAAGTTATTGAAAGATTATATTTTTTAGCTAAAATTTGAACTTCTTTTCTGAATTTAATACCCAAATTTGTGATTACTTCCCAAGACTTTTTTCTTTCCATCACCTCAAGAGTTTTTAGAGCTGCTGATGGTCCAATTCTCTCTGTCCAAAAAGTACTACTTATAAAAGTTTTTTGAGCATAATCCATCACACTTTTTTTCCCAACAACAGCAGTTATTGCATATCCATTTCCTAAAGTTTTACCAAACATTGCTAAATCTGGCTCAATTTCAAACTTTTTAAATATACCGCCAAAAGTCTCACGAAATCCAGATGTACATTCATCAAAAATCAATACAATACCTTTTCGAGTTGCTAAATCTCTAACATTCTTTAAAAAATTATTTGTTGGACCAAAATTTCTCATTACTTCCATTTTAATTACACCAATCTCATTTTTTTCTACAATATTAATTAGTTCATCAAAATCATTGTACTTGAACGGATGTACTGTATTTTTTAAACTTTTTGGAACACCTAGAGGCTCTAAACCTGGCAACAGATGATTTGATAATTGATCTTTAGAATTGTTATGATTAACTGAAATATACCAATCATGCCATCCATGATAACCACAAATGGCAACACCATCTTTTCCAGAAGCTGCTCTAGCAATTCTGATTGAAATAGCATTTGCCTCACCTCCAGATCTGGCAAATCTAACCATATCAGCCCATGGATTAATTTCAATTAATTTTTCAGCCAATTTAACTTCTTCAGAACAATTTAGAGTTGACATATTACCTGTATCAATAACTTTTCGAACAACATTATCAACTTCTTTATTAGCATAACCTAATGAATTAGTTCCAATTCCCATTATTGTCATATCTAAAAACTTATTATTATCTAAATCCCAAACATTACAACCACTAGCCTTTGAATAATATGATGGCCATTTTTCAGGCAGAAACATTTCTGGTCTTTTTGACAGCAACATTGTACCACCAGGAATTAATTTTTTTGCTTTTTCGTATAAATTTTGTCCAGTGTTCATTTTAATCTTTTTTTATGGATTTTAGATATCCTTCGTTTCTAATTATATCTTTATTTAATGAATTGATATCATTGTCTTGAATATAAAGCTTTGTATAATCTAACCATGACTTATCAATTCCAATTTTATTAATTAATAGATTAATTACTTTAAAATCATTTTCTTCATCAACTGTCAATCTTACATCTTTATAATTCTCATTAACTTTATAAGTACCTGATTTAAATAGGTTACCTCCAAAAAAACTAGAGTTTTTTCTTATGTATGGAGTTACATGCTCTCTTTCAGATTTTAATTTTGCATTATGCCACGCGGTTTTTAAAGAGTTGAATTTTATAACCTCAATATCTTGACCATCAGGAAAACATTCTAATAAAGTATTTGAATAGTAATCTAAATTTAAATTAATAGCATTTTGTACTACATTGTCAATTAATATTGGATCTATTAAAGGACAATCTGATGTTAATCTAACAATAAAATTTGGTTTATAATTTTTAACAGCTTGGTAAAATCTATCCAATACATCATCCTCACTTCCCTTAAAATAAAACACTCCGCTTTTTATAGCTATATCACATATAATATTGTCATTTTTTTTTGTAGTTGTTGCAATTATTACCTTATCAATCAATTTACTTTTCTTAATCCTTTCAATGTGAATTTCTAGCAAAGTTTTACCATTAATTTTTTTTAAAACCTTGTTAGGTAATCTTGTCGAGCCAACTCTAGCTTGAGTAATTAATATAACATTCATCTAATTCCAATTTGTTGGATTAAGCAACTTTGTTTCTTTCACAACTATTTTATCAATTTCTTTATGAAAATTTATAATATTATCATTTATATTATTCAAATTTTTTTTCAACTGCGCTAAATTATCAACCCCTATTAGGACTTTATCTATATATTTTTTACTCAAACAATAATTTAATGCAATAGAGTTCATATCTGCTTGTGAAGAAATTTGAATATTTTTTATTTTTTTAATGTATTTTTTTATTGGAATCAATGTCGCTGGGAATGAATTTAATCGCTTGAAAAAAAGACCTTGCAAAAAGGTTGATCTACTGAATATTTTAATATTGTTATCTTTTGCAAGCTTTAATACCTTTCCTCTCCTTTTCTCATTATCCAAAAGATTGAAAGGCACCTGTATAAAGTCAAAATTTTTATAGTTTTTTATGACATTAATTATTTCATCATTTTCATATAGAGATATCCCAATTATGCTTATTAAACCTTCTTTTTTAATTGACTCCAGTTCTTTTAATAAATAGTCACGTTGAATAAATTTTTTAAAATCGTGAATCATATAACCATGAATGTGTTCAATATTAAATTCTTTAATTTTATTTATTAAATGGTGTTTTAAATTACCTTTATTTAAAATTTGTTTAGAGCTGAGTTTTGATATTATATTAAATTTTTTTGCTGGATTTTTTTTTAAGTAATTTCCTATAACAAGACGAGAATTTCCATATGATTCTGCTGTATCTAAAGTTCTAATTTCATTTTCATAAGCATAATTCAAAATTTCATAAATATTTTCAGTTGTAGGTTTTCCAGTAGTATTGTTAATACCATAATCTAATCCAAATTGTACCGTTCCAAGAATTAGCTTTCTAATCATTTCTTAAAAACATTCTAATTGATTCTTTACTCACATTTTGATAAATATCTTGATTACCTTTTCTTTTGAGAATATTAAAACCTAGTTTTTCATATAAATGAATTGCTGCATAATTTTTTTTCTTAACGCCTAATGTTATTTGTGATAATTTTAATGAACTAAAACAGTAATTTATAATTTTTTTTGAGGCTTCATAACCATAACCTTCTCCCCATGTATTTCTGTCTCCAATTAAAATACCATACTCCCCAGAGTTACTTACCTTATTTATTGGATCTATTTTAATATTTCCAATATGAACTTTTGAATTTTTCAAAATAATAGCCCAAAATAATATTTTATTTTTTTCTTGCTTTAATAAAAACTCTTTCAACATCCTGTAAGTATAATTGCCACCAGATTCTAAATGTTTAATCACTATATCATCATTCATCCATCCCAAATATTTTTTAGAAAGATGTTTAATGCCTAATGGTTCGTAAATAAGTCTATCAGATTTTAGTTTAGGAGCTTCCAATATTCTTAATTTAATAAAGATTTAAGTAGTTTTATAACTTTACTCTGATCATCGTTAGTTAATGAATAGTAAAGAGGAAGAGACAAACATTTATTATAATAATCAACTGAATTCCTATAATTACATGTCTTATATCCTAAACTCATATAATAAGGATGTGAAGTGACTGGCATATAATGAACTTGAGTTAAAATTCCTTCATTTCTAAGTTCGGTCATTAACTTTACCCTATTAATTTCAAGGTTTGAAAAATTTATTTCTACAACATATAAATGATGTGAACTTAATTTTCTGTATTTTTTTTGGATTGGTTTTACATTATTAAATGTTGCAAAAGCTTTATCATATCTTAATACCAACTCTAATCTTCTTTCAATAAATTTATTTAACTTTTTTAGTTGTGATTGCCCCAATGCACATTGAATATCTGTAATTCTGTAATTGTAACCTAGTTCTTGCATTTCATAATACCATGGATTCTTTATATCACCAGTAAATGCTAATTCTGTATTAATTAGTTTGTCATCAAGTTTATTTATCCCATGACTTCTTAGCTTTAATAATTTTTTATATAATCTTTTATTGTTTGTGGTAATCATACCACCCTCACCTGCTGCAATTGACTTTACAGGATGAAAAGAAAAACCAGTCATATCTGAATATTTACAATTACCAACCATAGTTCCATCTTTATACTTAGCACCCAATGCATGAGCTGCATCTTCTATAACTGTTATTTTATGCTTGTCGGCTATTCTTTTTATCTCTTTCATGTCACAAGGTAAACCAGAAAAATGTACTGGAGATATTATTTTAATATTATCAATATTTTGTACTTTTTCTTCTAATTGCTTTGAACATAAATTAATTGTTTCCGGATCAATATCAGAGAATATTGGTTTTGCATTACAATATAAAGCAGCATTTGAGGTAGCAACAAAAGTTACAGGCGAAGTTATTATTTTATCATTTTCTTTTAATCCTGCAGCTAAATATGCCATATGTAGTCCTGCTGTCCAAGATGACATTGCTACGGCATATTTTGATCCAACAAAATTTGCAACAGCTTTTTCAAATGCTAAAACAGTTGGACCTTGAGTTAAGTTTTTATTTTTTAAAATATCAACAACTGAATTAATATCATCTTGATCGATATAGTGCTTGCCATATGGAATAATTTTTTTCATATAATAAATTATAGCTTTTGAAGATCTGTAATTCTTTTAAAATATGAATCGCTACTTATTAAATCGAAGTAAGTCCCCTCTTCAATCAAAGAACCATTACCTACAGTAAAAATTTTATCAACATTTTTTATCGTTGATAATCGATGTGCAATAATGATAATTGTAATTTTACCCTTTAAAGAATCAATACTTCTTTGAATTTCTTTTTCAGATACAGAATCTAAAGAGCTAGTTGCCTCATCTAAAATTAGTAACCTTGGGTTTCTAAATAATTCTCTAGCTATAAAAATTCTTTGTCTTTGACCTCCGGACAGTTGAACACCTCTATCACCAACATATGTTTCAAAACCATTTGGTAGTGATTCAATAAAATCCAGTATGTTTGCATCTCTAGCAGAGCTTTTAATTTTTTTTTGTAATTGCTTATCATCTAAATTGGAACTATTCCACATTGAAATATTATTCTTTATTGTGTCATCAAATATTACTGTTTCCTGAGAAACATACCCTATTTGATTCTTCCAACTAGAATGAATTATACTTTTACTATCAATTCCATCAATAAGTAATTGTCCGGAATTTGGCTCTAATAAAAGAGAAATAATATTCACAATAGTAGATTTTCCAGATCCAGAATCACCAACGATTGCAATTGATGAATTTGCATTAAATTTTATGGATAAATCTTTAAAAACTAATTCCGATTCATTATAACTAAAATTAATTTTATTCAATTCAATTGAATTGTGAAGTTTACCCAATTCAATTTTTCCTTCATTTTTCTTGTGTTTTATTTGATCATTAAATTCACTTGATATTAATTCTAAACTTCCTATATATTGAAATGTTCCCTGAAAAAAACTTTGAACACCCAACATAGATCCTAAAGCTCTATAAAAAAGAATTATTGATACTATTATAGGCTCAAATTCTTGATTTAAAATAACAATTTGAACAAAAATTAGTGACATTATAAATACCACTGCAACTGGTTCTCTTACAGATTGTGTAAAGGCAGAAGCAACTCCTGTTTTTATTTGATTATTAGTTAAAATATCTATAGATCTTAAAATTCGAGATTTTAATAAATTCATTTGATTTGTTGCATTTAGATATTTAAACGATTGTAAAGCTTGAATCATCCACTTATTTAATATTCCATTTTCAGTTGCTGTAATTCTTGAAAGAGAACGAACATAAGAATTAAGTTTAACAAATAATATAACCACAATTAAACCAAAAATTAATGCCATTAAAGCAAAGTTCCAAGCAGAAGAAAATGCTAAAAACATTAAAATAATAAAACTAATTAAGTTTCCGAACATTATTGTAATTTGTTGAAAAGCATTAATTGCTCTGTTGGGTTGCTCATTAATTAAGTTAATAAACTGTCCAGTATCTTTAAGCGTATAGTATTTATAAGTCATATTACTATAATTTTCATAAAGATTAGCTTTAAGCTTTAGAAGAAGTTTACCCATTAATCTTGCAATCATTCCTAAAGCAAAAAAATTTACAATTCCTTTTAAAATAAAAACTAAAACGATAAAAATAATAATAGAAGTTACTGAGGCAGACATACCAAAAAACTCTATCAAATCATAAACAATTAAGACAAATTGACTTGTTGATTCTTGATTCTGGGACTGATCAATTGATTCAAAAAGTGGTAAAACCATCAGAATACCAAAACCCTCTAGCACTGATGCTACTAAACTAAAAATGAAAATCAAGTAAATTGATTTACCTAAAAAACTTTGAAATAAAATTAAATATTTAAATAAATCTTTAATTTGTTTAATCATTCTTGTAATTTGTATTTCTTAAAAAACCAATCAACAGTTTTTTTAATTCCTTCATCAATTCGAGTTACAGGAATGTATTTTAATAATTTTTTAGCTTTATCAATAGATGCTTGAGAGTGAGGAACATCACCACTTCTTACAGGTCCAAAAATTGGATTGATTTTCTTAATATCAGGGTCATATTTAATAAGATTATTTTTAATCATACTAAATAATTCTAAAATAGTAGTTCTATCTCCTAGAGCTGTATTATAAATACAATTTAATGCGTTTTTATTTTTTGTATTCATTGCCAACATATTCATATGCAATACGTTGCTTATGTGAGTAAAATCTCTTGAATAGCTTCCATCACCATTAATAACTGGGGATTGATGTTTCAATAGTTTGTCAATAAATTTTGGAATAACTGCCGCATATGGACCATTTATATTTTGTTTTTTTCCAAATACATTAAAATATCTCAAACCAATTACTTCTATTCCATAAATTTTAGAAAAAACATTTGAATAGAGCTCATTTACATATTTAGTTATAGCATATGGGGATAAAGGGATACCTATATTATCTTCAACTTTTGGTAAAACTTTTGAATCACCATATGTTGATGAACTCGCTGCATATATAAATCTCTTTATCTTATTTTGTTTTGAGGCCATAACTATATTAACAAATCCGGAAATATTTACATCATTAGTTGTCAGGGGATCTTTTATAGATCTAGGCACTGAACCTAATGCAGCTTGATGTAAAACAAATTCAATTTTTTTTGTGGATTTTAAACAATCACTGTAATCACGTATATCACCTTCAATAAGTTTAAAGTTAGGATTATCAAAAAATTGCTTAATGTTATCTTTATATCCAGTTGAGAAATTATCAAGACATGTGACTATAGCTCCATGATCAAGTAAATACTCACATAAATTACTTCCAATAAATCCAGCTCCACCAGTTACTAAAATATTTTTTGATTTTAATTGCTTCATAGTCTTTTTGTGACATGGTTAAAATCAAAAAACCCTTTTACATCATAAACTATAGATTTACTTGATGATTTAATCTCATCTAAATTAATTTTTTTAAATATGTCATGTGAAACAGCCAAAATAATTCCATCAAATTTTACATTTTCAATATCATCAGTTATTTTAAAATTATACTCTTCTTCAAAATGTTTTTTATCAACCCATGGATCATATAATGAAATATCAATATCATAATTATTTAATGATTTTACCAAATCAACAACTTTGGTATTTCTGTGATCTGGACAATTTTCTTTAAAAGTAAGTCCAAGAATTAGAACTTTAGATTTTTTTACAATATGATCACTTTTAATCAAAAGTTTGACAAAATCACTAGCAATGAATTCACCCATTGAATCGTTTATTCTTCGACCTGATAAAATAATTTCAGGATTATAGCCCAATTCTTGTGATTTTTGTGCTAAATAATAAGGATCCACACCAATACAATGTCCACCAACTAAACCTGGTTTAAAATTTAAAAAATTCCACTTAGTTGAGGCAGCTTTTAAAACTTCTAAAGTATCGATATTCATTAATGAAAAAATTTTAGACAACTCATTGACAAAAGCAATGTTAATATCTCTTTGTGAATTTTCAATAACTTTTGCGGCCTCAGCTATCTTTATTGATGGGGCCAAATAAGTACCAGCTACTATAATATCTGAGTAAACATCATTAATTATTTCAGCACTGTACCTGTTAGAACCTGATGTTAGCTTTACAATCTTAGATACAGTACGTTCTTTATCCCCAGGGTTTATTCTTTCAGGTGAATAACCTAAAAAAAAGTCTTCATTGAGTTTTAATTTACTAGTATCTTCAAGAATTGGTAGACAATCTTCTTCAGTACAACCAGGATAAACAGTACTTTCATAAACAACAATATCTCCTTTCTTCAAGATATTACCAACTGTTTCAGTTGCAATAAACAATGGTCTCAAATCAGGTGAATTATTTTTATTAATAGGGGTTGGGACTGTAATTATATAAAAATTACAGTGTGTTAAATCATCAATTTTTGAACTTAAAAATAAGTTATTCGATAATGCCTTATTTAGATTTTCTTTGGATACTTCAAGGGTATTATCAACACCATTGTTTAATTCGTTTATTCTTTTTTTATTGATGTCATAACCAATAGTTTTATATTTATTTGAAAATTCAACAGCTAATGGTAAACCGACATAGCCTAAGCCAATAATTCCAATTTTAACTTTCACAAAAAAAATTTGATATTAATACCTGTAATAATCAGGTTTATATGGACCTTCAACTTTAACTCCAATATAATCAGCCTGATCTTTATTTAACTCCTCTAATTCAACACCTAATCTCTTTAAATGTAATTTAGCAACTTTTTCATCTAAATGCTTTGGAAGCATATGTACCTTATTTTCATAAGAATTAGAATTTAACCAAAGTTCTAATTGAGCTAATGTTTGGTTAGTAAATGAATTACTCATTACAAAACTTGGATGACCTGTAGCACATCCTAAATTTACTAATCTACCTTCAGCCAAGACAATAACATCTTTTCCTTCAATATTATAAAGATCAACTTGAGGCTTAATTTCATCTTTAGTATATCCATAATTTTCATTTAACCAAGCCATGTCAATTTCATTATCAAAATGGCCTATGTTGCAAACTATAGCTTTGTCCTTCATTAGTCTAAAGTGTTCTTCTTTTATTATATCCTTATTTCCAGTTGCAGTTACAATTATATCTGCATTTCCAATAACTGTTTTCATTTTTTTAACCTCGTAACCATCCATGGAGGCCTGCAAAGCACAAATTGGATCAATTTCTACAACGGTAACTATAGCTCCAGCACCTGAAAATGATGCAACAGTTCCTTTACCAACATCTCCATAACCAGCAACAACTACTCTTTTTCCAGCCATCATAACATCAGTAGCTCTTCTAACTGCATCCACTGCACTTTCTTGACAACCATATTTATTATCAAATTTTGATTTAGTAACAGAATCATTAACATTAATAGCTGGCAATGGTAAATTTCCGTTCTTAACTCTTTCATATAATCTATGAACCCCTGTAGTAGTTTCTTCTGACAATCCCTTAATTCCGTCAACTAAATCAGGATAATGATCTAAAACTAGATTTGTTAAATCTCCACCATCATCTAAAATCATATTTAAAGGGTTTCTGTCCTCACCAAAAAATAGAGTCTGTTCAATACACCAATCAAACTCTTCTTCGTTCATACCTTTCCAAGCATAAACAGGAATACCTGCTTCTGCAATTGCTGCTGCTGCATGATCTTGTGTAGAAAAAATATTACAAGAACTCCAAGTAACATCTGCTCCTAATTCAACTAAAGTTTCAATCAAAACTGCAGTTTGAATAGTCATGTGAAGACAACCTGCAATTCTTGCTCCTTTTAAAGGTTTTGCATTTTTAAATTCATCTCTTAAAGCCATTAGCCCAGGCATTTCAGCTTCAGCAAGTTTAATTTCTTTTCTTCCCCAATCAGCTAAGGAAATATCTTTAACCTTATATGGAATGTATTTATTTATTGTCATTTCAAATATTTAATTTTTCTTTTATAATTTTAACATAATCAAGTTTTTCCCAGGTAAATAACTCTACTTCCAGAGTTTTTGATTCACCACTTGGGGTTTTAAAAGTTTTAGTAACAAGCTCAGGTTTTCTTCCCATATGTCCATAAGCAGCTGTTTCTAAATAAATTGGACTTCTTAATTTAAGACGTTTTTCAATAAAGTAAGGGCGCATATCAAAAATTTCATTTACAATATTAGCTAATTCGCCGTCACTAACAGAAACATTTGATGTTCCAAAAGTATTAATAAATATACCAATAGGCTTAGAAACTCCAATAGCATAACTTACTTGAACCAAACATTCGTCAGCCACACCAGCAGCAACTAAATTTTTAGCTATATGTCTTGTTGCATAGGCAGCACTTCTGTCAACTTTACTTGGATCTTTTCCTGAAAAAGCTCCACCTCCATGTGCACCTTTTCCCCCATAAGTGTCAACTATAATTTTTCTACCCGTTAGACCAGTATCTCCGTGAGGACCACCAATAACGAACTTTCCTGTTGGATTAATATGATATTCAATTTCTTTATTAAAGTAAGCTTTATAATTAGGATATTTTTGAAGTAATCTTGGAATTAGTATTGAAGTTAAATCAGACTTGATTTTAGTTAGCATTTTATCTTCATTATCAAAATTATCGTGTTGTGTAGAAATAACTATAGCAATAATTTTTTCAGGCTTGTTATCTTCTGAATACTGTAAAGTTACTTGAGATTTGGAGTCTGGTCTCAAGTATGTAATTTCATTATTTTCTCTTCTTAATTCTGCTAATTCTATTAAAATTTTGTGAGATAAATCTAAAGCAAGAGGCATATAATCTTCCGTCTCATTACAGGCATAACCAAACATCATTCCTTGATCTCCCGCACCTTGATCTTCAGGATTTATTGTGTCAACACCTTGATTTATATCTGAAGATTGTTCATGTATTGCAGAAAAGACACCACAAGAATTACCATCAAACATATATTCACTTTTATTATAACCAATGTCATTTATTACTTTTCTGGAAATTTCTTGAACATCAAGATAAGCTTTAGACTTAACTTCACCTGCAAGCACCACTTGACCAGTTGTTACTAAAGTTTCGCAAGCTACTTTTGAATCAGCATCAAATGCTAGAAAATTATCAATAAGTGCGTCACTAATTTGATCAGCAACTTTATCAGGATGTCCTTCACTAACCGATTCTGATGTAAAAATATAACCTATCATATTTAAAAATTTAATTAACTGCTCTACCCTTCATTTTTTCCCAATCTCTATTTTTTCTAACTGTATCATTTGTTTTAATTACAGACTTCATTAAATAATTAATTGAACCAATGTCATCTGAAAGTTTAATTAAAGCTGATAAATCTTTAGGAAAACAATGACCACCAAAACCTAAATCACCATCAGGACCTGGAACATTAAGATGAGAATTACCTATTCTTTTATCGAGAACTGTGTATTCAACAACTTTATCGTAATCAAGATTTAGTTTTAAACACAAATCATACATTTCATTAGCAAATGAAACTTTTGTTGCTAAAAATGAATTTGTAAAATACTTTATCATTTCTGCATGAGTAGATCCAGTTTTGATTATATGGGCTGTAGGAAAGACTTTAGAAAAAATATTCTTAACAGTAGTTGTTGCAGGCCTGGGTCCACCAATAATAATTCTATTTTGATTATTAAAATCTTGGACTGCATTTCTTTCGGTTAAAAATTCAGGATTAAAAACAATCTGTAATTTTTTGTATTTAGAGTTGAATCTTTCAGTAGTTCCAGGGGGAACAGTTGATTTATTAATAATAACAATTTCAGATGAAAACCTTGAAATAATATTCTCAACAATCGAAATATCACATGAACCATTAGAATTCATTGGAGTTGGTAAACAGACAAAGACAATGGAACAGCTTTTATTAATTTCTTCAAAGTTTGAATTACACAATTTGGAATTCAAATCATACGTAAAAACATTGTAGAATTTTTTAAATTTTTGATAAACTGCATTACCGACAAAACCTTGACCTATTATACCTATATTCATAGCTTCGCTACAAGAATAACACTAATTATTCTTTTAATTTAAAATTTTTTTAAAAATATTAAAATTATGATTCAAAAAGTACAAGTCCAGGCTGACTGAACCCTGTTGATGAAATCATAAAATTGATTTTTCTATTTATTTTTTTTTCAATTTTTGGATGAATTTCATCCAAATATTTTTTATCGATTTGATTACCAACTATCAAAACATCAATAATACCTGAATCTATACCCTTAGCATAATCACCTAATAATACAATTTTTTTGATTGAACCGATTTTATTTAAAATTCTTTGTACAATATCTTCTATACCTAAATGCTTTCTGACAATAGATTGTAAAGTCTCAAATAATGGATGCTTTACATTAGCAGAGTAAAAAATTTTATTGTTAATGGTTTTTTTCTCTAGGTAACCTGCTGATGTTAAACTGTTTAATTCTTTTCTGACAGAATTAGTTGATTCTCCAAATTCATTTGCCAGTGAGTTTAGATATCCTTTATTAGCAATATTTACAAAAAATTTTACTAAAAGATTTAATCTTGTTTTTGATGTAATTATTTTTTCTAACATAAATCAAGTAACAAAAGTACTTAAAATTATTTATTAAAAAAAAACTTAGTTTTGTTATTAATGAATTCCATTTTGATCAGTGGTGCAGCAGGATTTATAGGCTCTCACTTATGTGATTTTTTTTTAAAAAAACAATTTAAAGTAATTGCAATTGATAATTTCATGACTGGCTGTATGAAAAACATCAATCATAATCTTAAAAATGAAAATTTCAGTTTTATAGAACACGATATTTGTAATCCAATTGAAATTAAAAATAAATTAGATTACATTTTGCATTTTGCTTCTCCAGCTAGTCCACTTGATTACTTAAATAACCCAATAGAAACATTAAGAATTGGGTCAACCGGAACTGAGAATATGCTTAACTTAGCTTTTAAGAATAATTGTACAATTTTAGTAGCATCTACCTCTGAAATTTATGGTGATCCTCTCGAACATCCACAATGTGAGAATTATTATGGCAATGTTAACCCAATTGGCCCTAGGGGAGTCTATGATGAGGCCAAAAGATATTTAGAAGCATTAACTACTGCTTATAAAAATAAAAAAAATCTTGATATTAGAATTGTAAGAATATTCAATACCTACGGTCCACGAATGAGAAAAAATGATGGAAGAGCTATCCCTAACTTTATCAATCAAGCTTTAAATAATGAAAATTTTACAGTATATGGTGATGGAACTCAAACAAGGTCATTTTGTTACATTGATGATACTGTTAAGGGTATATATAAATTACTTATGTCTAACTACAAATTACCAGTTAATATTGGTAACCCCACAGAACACAGTATTAATAATTTAGTTAAAGTAATTAAATCTAAAATCAATACAAGATCAAAAATAATTTATATGGATTTACCTGAAAATGATCCAAAAACAAGAAAACCTAGTATAGATTTAGCTAAGAATGTTTTGCAATGGGAGCCTAAAATTAGTCTTTCAAAAGGTTTAGATATAACTATAAAATTTTTCAATAAATTATATACTTTTAAATCATGAAGAAAATATTTGTTTTCATTATAATTTTAATTAATTCTTGTTCATATCCTGAAATGGTTCTTGATGAACTTGTATATGAAAATAATTTTGAGGAAAAAAATCTTCATGCAATTGATGGTGGAGGACTTACTAACTTTAATAATTCTCTAGTGCTTGGTAATTTTAATAATGATGGGTTTACTCTTCATTTAACTGATCTCAAAGACCATGATTATATCTTCATTTCTTTTGATCTATATATCCACGGCAGTTGGGATGGAAACTCAAATGGTTTTAATGAAAATGATAAAGCTGATAAGTGGATATTGGAATATAAACCAAATATGGATCTTTTTAATTCAGACCTGGATAAGTTTGAAACTACTTTTTCTAATAGTCCATGTTGGCCAAACTATTGTCTTCAACAATCATATCCAGAAAATTTTCCATATTCAAATAATCCAAAGACTGGATCTTTTAAAACTAATCTTGAAACAATATGCTCAAATAATTTTTTTGGTGGCCCTACAACACAATATAAGATAGAAAAAGGATTTAAAAGTAGTGGTAAAGCAATTGTTTTGAGATTCTATGATGAATTATATCAACCCAATGCGATTGATAATAATGGTACTCCTCAAGCTAAGTGTGACGAAAGTTGGTCTTTAGACAACTTGAGAGTTAGAATAGTTAAATACGAATGATCAGATATATATTTTTCTTATTTATTTCTTTTTCTTTGTTGTCACAAAGTATTAACCTAAACAATGACTATTTAAATAGATATATTAATAATTACACCTTAATGGGTGAAATTAATACATCATACTCAAACACAATAAGGCCTATTAGTTTCAAAAAAATTTCTGATGAAAACCCTAATTTTGATCTTGATTTTTTTAGAAAAAGGATATTTCATACAAAAAATAAATTTATTGAATTTGATTTATTACCAATTAATTATTTAACAGAATTTAATTCTGCTCACCCTTATAAAAGAAATAACGGAAGTATGGTACCTAACAGTGGGTTTCAACATATTTTTTCTTTAGGTTTTTATTTAAAGTTAGGCCCTTTAAGTATTCAATTAAACCCTGAACATCATTACTCAGATAATAGAAATTTTGATGGTTTCTGGGATGGTCATTATCCTGAAATTTGGAAAAAAAGGTATCAATTATGGAATTACATAGATCTACCAGAGAGACATGGAGAAAAAAGACATAACAAACTCTTAAGTGGGCAATCTAGTTTAAGATTAAATTGGAAAAATTTAAGTTTAGGTATTTCATCTGAAAACATTTGGTGGGGACCGTCAAAAAGGAATAGCATAATGATGAGTAATAATGCAAGAGGGTTTAATCACATCACGTTCAACTCATTGTATCCAATAGTAACTAAAATTGGAAATTTTGAATGGCAATTATTGACCGGAAGACTAGAAAGATCTGGCTTTACTCCACCAAGAACCGATTATAAGTATGCTGGTTCTTATTTATATAGACCTAAGTTAAATCAAAGAGGAGAGGAAGACTGGAGATATTTTCAAGGTTTGATTTTAACATATTCTCCAAAATGGATTGATGGCCTTTCAATAGGTTTTATTAGATGGGTACAGATGTATAGTGCTTTGGTTGAAGGTAAATATCCGTGGTTGAAAGGACAGCCTACTTATTTTCCCATATTCAAAAATCTATTTCGTAAAAATGATATTTACGAAAATTATGAAGATCAAACAGATCAAGCTGCTGGTTTATTTCTTAAATGGTTTTGGAAAGAATCAAAATCAGAGATATATGTCGAATTTTATAATGGAGATGCTAAACAAAATTTTAGAGATTTATTATTGGACGCTAATCACAGTAGAGCTATCACTGCAGGCTTACAAAAAGTTTTTAATTTAGGAAACGCAAATTATATTTTTAATTGGGAGTGGACTCAAATGGAACAATCTGCATCTAGATTACTTCGTAATGCAGGTTCTTGGTATGCTCATTCATATGTCTACGATGGTTATACAAGCTATGGTGAAGTATTAGGAAGCAGGATTGGACCAGGTTCTAATTCTCATTACTTCTCATTAAATAAAATAAATAAAAACAGAACATTAGGAATTGCTTTTGAAATGATTAGTAATGATAATGATTTTTATCATGAAGCTTTTTCTTCCGCTCAAGACTACAGAAGATATTGGAAGGATTTTAACCTACATATTAATTTTGATCAAAAATTTAAATCATTTTGGATTTCTGCAAATTTTGTTTTCATAAGAAGCTTAAATTATCAATGGGAAATTGATGACTATGCAGAACCATATTATCATCCAGGAAAAGATGTTAATAGCTTTAGCTCTTATATTAATTTTTCTTACTTTTTTTAAATAAACTTAAATATCGATTGCATATATTTTCCCAATAATATTTTTTGGGCAGAGTATATGAAGAATTCTCAATACAAATCTTTTTATAATTTTTTTCAAAAAATTCAAAAGCTTTTTTTATAGATTCCTCATCCTTATTAAAAAATATAGCTTTTTTATTTTCAAGCATTTCAATATTAAATCTAGTTTTCAAAGCAAGAACATTACAATTCAAATCCAAAGCATTGATCATTGTTGGATTTGTGCCACCATATTCATGTCCATGAATATATCCAAAACAATTTTTATATAATTCTGATAATTGTTTTTGACAGTTAATATATCCTGTTAATATTAGTTGTTCAGATTTAATTTCTTTAATGTAATCAGCATAATTGTCCTGATAAGGAACGTCACCAACTACAACAAGTTTTTTATAGGAAACAGATTTAAGAAAAGAGTTAATTATTAATCTTGAATTGTTATCAGGAATTAATCTACCAACAATTAAATAGTATTTATTTTTTTCCAACTTCAAACTTTCTATGTATTCTGTATTCGATTTATTAATCATAGTTGAACCATATGCGATAACTGTAGAGGATTTTGAAAATTTCTGTTCATATATTTTTTTCATTTCATAAGAATCAGTAATCACTTCATCAAAAAAAATAGTTGATAATTTAGATGATAGTTTAAAATATATGGAACCTAAACCTTTCCATTTTGGTCTCAACCATTCCAAACCATCTACATTTATAAATGTTTTTTTTCTAAATATTTTAGTTAGAATCCCATATGGTCCATTTGCTGAATTGACAACTAGAACAATATCAAAATCAGAAAAACAAACATGTAAAAATGAAAAAAAAGAATTATATAATTGAGATAATTTCTTTGATTTAATTGATGGAGTATAAATTAATTCTATGCCATTAACAATTTTTGGTTTTTTTTCAAACAAAGAACTATGACAATACACCCTAACATTATGTTTTCTTTTAACTATTCGTTCAGATAACTCTTTTACAAGGGTTTCATATCCAGAGTATACGTAAGGATAACCCCTAGAACCAATAATTGCAATTCTTAATTTTTTATTCAAAAAGTTGAGATTAAAGATTTTATTTTTTTTGAGAAAATTTCTTTATTATAATTCTTAGTTACAAATTTTATTGCATCATCAACATTATTACTTTGTAAACTTAAATTATAAATATAATTCAATATCAATTGAGCAGATTGATTTAGATCTTTATCATCAATTAACAATCCATTTTTAGATTGATCCAATATCTCTTTTGAACCTCCATTAGCTGTAAAAATTATAGGTGTTTTACTTTGAATAGCTTCAAATAAAACAGTTGGAAAAGGATCAGGAGCAATTGGTGTATGAATAAAAAAATGTGAGTTTTTTAAAATTGATTCAGTGTCTGTTTTATATCCTAAAAAAAGAACATTTTTTTCAATATCAAGCTCTTTAACTTTTGATTTTAGTTGATTAAGGTAGGACTTATAATAAGGTAATGTATCTCCAACAATTTGTAGAATTAAGTTTTTATTAGTTTTTAAAATTTCATTAAATAAATTAATTAGAAACAAATGCCCCTTGTAGGGAATAATTCTAGAAATATTTGTAAATATAAGTTTATTATTATGAAGTTTATTCTTATCCAAAAAATTAAAATCAAATCCATTATGTATTACGTTTATTTTAGTTTTAATAACACCTTTTTTTATCCAGAAATCTTTTGTTGCATTAGAAACTGCAATAATTTTTGAGGGGAAAAAATTAAAAATTTTTGTTAAAAATTTTGAATAATATTTAGAATCTATTGGTATTTCATGAATATGATATATTGTTGGAATTTTAGATAAATATGCTGCAAAAGTTGAACTTATTATTGTTGAAGTATTATTGTAAAGTAAATCAATACCATTTTTTTTTATATATTTTTTTATCTCAAAAGTTGATTTAATTATAAAGAAAGATCTGTTTAATAATCCAAAAAAATTAAGATATTTTTTTCTAAAAATTCCCATATTAATAATTATCAATGAAGTTTTCATAATTGTTGGATGATTATTCAATGGTCCATTTTCAGGAAGAATTAAAAAAACAGAATATTTAGATTTTAATAATAATTCAACTATTGAAATTAAAATCTTACTAGCTCCATAAAAATCATTTGAACTATGTACTAATAAAATATTTTTAGTAGGTTTTTTCAAAATCTTTTATAAAATTATATCTATTATACTTTTTTACTCTTTCTAATCCTTTTAAAACTAATTTATTAGAAAGTTCTTCACTTTGAATCAAGTCTTTCATTTTTTCAAATAAATTAATTTCATTTTGTTTTTCAAAGTATAATACAGAATCATCTGCAATTTCTCTAAATATTGGAATATCTGAGCATATTACTGGAACTTTAAGCTTTAGAGCTTCAATTAATGGTATACCAAAACCTTCATCAATTGAGGGAAAGACATAAATTAATGAATTTTTATAAAAGTAAAGAGCTTTGTTTTTATCAATATATCCAGGCATTAAAATAGAATTAAATAGATTATGTTCTTTCATATATTTTTCAATTTGTAAGAGAACTTTATTATCGCCATTAATATAAGTTGATCCTGCTAAAACTAACTTATAATCAACTTTTAATTCTTCCTTTAATTTTTTAAATGCTTTTATCAAAGTCAATAAATTTTTTCTCCTTTCAAATGTTCCAACATGTAGAATATATTTTTTATGATTTTCATTAGTTTGTTGAATTGAAAAATTTTCTGAACTCTGGTAGACTGGATAAATTTTATTTTTTTTGAATAATGGTTGTAATCCTAACTTTGAATAATTACTTGTAGTAATAATTATAGATTTACTATTTAGTCCTAATTGAATTAATTTTGTGAAATAATTTCTCCAAATCCTTGGATAGTTTTTTGGGTATTTCCAAAATAAATTATCGTGGATTACAACTATTTTTTTTGAATGACAAATAATTGGAGCAACATAGTCAGGACAGATTACAATATCTACTTTATTAATCAATAATTTGATAGGTAAAATAATTTGTTTCCAAACTAGATATCTAAGCTGAAATATCCACCGAATTAATCTGAATTTAGAATTTATAAATAACTGATTATCTGTTATTTTGTCAATATCGTGAGAAAAAATGTATTCAATCTCATTACTACCATGAGTCTTTGATGCACTAACTAATTCTTCAATGTAAGTTTTTAAACCAGATAAAGCAGTTTTGTAATAAAACACATCAATATAAACTCTTATTTTTTTAAAATTATCCATTGATTTATATTAAAAAAACTTTGAATAAGCCTTTTTAATTTTTTAGAGTAAGGCATATTGTATTTGAAAATCTGAAAAAAAGATTCTCCAATTTTTTCAGAAAATTGATCTATTATTTCAAATTCATGCTCTTCACAAACTTTTCTTAATGTTTTTTTTGAGAATAAGAACGTATGTTCGACACCATCAATAATATCAGGAACTTTTAATTGAAGATG
>CEPU01143610.1_pt1 | contig 25811 bp, 7 predicted proteins | sample 530471 | NCBI WGS metagenome assembly CEPU01 (sample SAMEA2620194, study PRJEB7988) | marine metagenome | biome: marine biome (ENVO:00000447); feature: surface water layer (ENVO:00002042); material: "saline water (ENVO:00002010), including plankton (ENVO:xxxxxxxx)" | depth 5 m | reverse complement strand
AATATCGGATAGTCGACTGCTATTCCAGATTTTATAGAGTTTAACAGCAGACCTGGCCCAAAGAGTGGCTTTGATGCCTGATATCTCGATGCATTTGCTCTTAGTTTCGCATACCTTCTAGCTTGGGTAGTAGTTAATGAGCCGGCTGCTGGTACCTTTACTCTGGCTGCGTCTATAAGATCATCTGACAGGTAATTATCATTGAACAGTTTTGCTAATTCTACAGCTCTTTCAGCAGGATAAAATCCCTTATAAGGCAAAAATTTCATGGCTGCTTTACATTTCAGATTTATTCTGGCATGCTTGAGTGGCAATTCTGGATCATTGGGGGCGCCAATTGTATTTTCATCATACAAAGAAAAATACTTTAAAAAATCGCTGTTTGAATAAGTCTTAAAAAAGTTGCCCCCAACATTAACATCGCCTGAAGAGTTTTGGTATATTGCGCCCGTAAGAGTTAAAAAGTCATTTCCAATATTTGGATAATCTCTATCTCCCCTTATTGCGTCTTCAACTATTTCACTCATTCTAAACTCTGGGACAATTGAGTGATCTGGAGCGACGTTAATTATCTCCTCCGAATAGTCAGAGTAAGAATCATAAAACGGACCCCTAGTAGTGTCTGCTGCTTCCCACTTCGCTTCTCCGGATAAGTAAACAGCTGTACTGTGAGGCTGTGGTATCCTTCTGTTGTACACTAGTGATATTGGCGGTGTTCCATAAAGGTTGTTCATGCCCAAAGGAAATGTACTAAAATCATTTTGTAGTAAACCTTCTCCAAGTTTACCCTGTGTAGTGGTGTCTCCTACTAAAAACGCATTGCCATCATTTAAAAAAGATTTTGTAATATCGACAGGCTTTGTTGTAAAGTCTTTTCTTGAGTCAAGAACCCAAGTAGAAGATGTTATATAATATGGTATGACTTTGGAATCATCTGTAGAACTAGCTCGACCAAGCCTCAGTATATCAAACTTACCAAAAATAGAGTTTTTATAGTCATCCGTATTGTTAGAAACAAACTCACTAAAAGCATAAAATCCATTATTGCCTGTTAAGAATAGCAAAGTATTATTTACATTATTTGATATATTACCTGTTAACGCTTGGTTTCTCAGATCTCGCGATGAATTAAAAGGGAAGTAATCAAAATTGACCCTTTCTCTTGCGTTTTCGGTATAAGCATTGGCTTCTCGAGGGTAAATTGTCTCAAGATAGCTGACCTCCAAAGGAAGCGCCTCCTTTGTACTGTCAATAGTGATATTCGAAATCATATCGAATGACTTGTGGTAATCTTTTTCTTTTAGTCTTATATCTTTTATTAGCTCTTCATTTGAAAATGTTGTCAAATCGTTTTGAAGCGTCTCTTTGTAAGTAGAGACTTTTGAAGCTGGAATGTTTAGCTCTTCATAGTATACGCCGTCCATAACCCACAATGATTCTCTAAGACGCTGTGTCATCCTAGGTTGTTCTTCTCTTTTAGCTGTAAAGTATTGTGGCAAAGACGGATTTGCACCGTCTGTATATTGTACCTGCTGTCCATTTGGCACTCTTACAGATTGGCCACCGTGAATAGTGATCCTAATTGGTTTTGACTTTGTTGACGCAATTGGCTCAATATAATTCTTAACCATCCTGCTCTTGTTAAAACTAGGCTTATCATCCAAGAACCTCGCCCTAACATACGCGTCAGATGAAATATTACGATGAGTTTGAGCGGCGATGTTCATAGAAGGTGTTTCTTCTGCTTGGATAATTGAGCTTACACCAACTGTTGGGTCGCCTAAGAAAACTCGTGAAAATGTATTTGTCTTTCTATGTGCTCGGATAATTGGATGGTTTCCGCCTCTAAGTTGCTTCCACGTTGGCCAACCGTAAGGTCCTTGACGATTAAGTATAATTGAATTTAAAATGGTCGCGACACCATAACCATAGGAATTCCCGAAAACAGCAACTGCGGCGGTTAGGTCGATGTCACCGTCTTCACTGCTAGTCTCTGTCGCTTCGGTAAGCGTAACATTGCCACTAGAGCGAATTGAAAGTCGTTGGCCAGAAAAACTTTGATTAATATAATTTGCGTTCACGAGAGCACTTGACCCCTCTGTCCACTCTTCATCAAATGACAAAACTATAGATTGCCCTATTGTGTTTGTGTCTGTGTTAGTTTCGTCGACAATATGGGTGTTTAAGCCAGCTAGATCTACTGGGATAAAACCCAAAAAATCTATTTGAACGCCGGAAGAATTATATGAAAGATCAGAATCTTCAACATCTATACCAAATATGCGTCTTGTAACAATGCCATCGCCAACTTCGGTGCGATTTACATAGCTACCAAAAAGACTAGCACTTAGAAATTGTATTGCTTTTGCACTACCAGTGTCAAACATATGTTGGTGCCCAAAACCATCGTTTGCTTCCACAAAATCAAACTTACTATTGAGAGCACTGGCTGTTATCCAAGAATAACCAAAATCATTCTGCGGTATTGCATGTTGTACAAATTGATTGTCTGGTCTAATTTGCTTGCCGTAAACATCACCGTCGGACCCTGAAATCACTGAATAAAAGTGATTCCTGTTTGTCATGTGCATCGATGCATTTACAGTAGAACCTAATCTAAATCCAAATTGCTCTGACTTTTCCGCAGATAACTTATTAAGTGGTTGCCGAATTGAAAGATTTCTGTAATTTAATGTATTGTATACAGAGTACTCACCTGACTCTTTGTCTCTGCCATACACGCCTTGTGTCTCAGGTCCACCGGGGGAGCTAAATTGATTAACAATTATATGTTCAGCTCTGCCTCTAACTGGGGAAGTAAAGTCCGGTAGACCTGCTACATAACCTTCTGACACAGGGGTTATGATTATACTACCACTTTCTATTAAGTAAGAATTATTAACGTTGCGACCGCTAGTCATGACAATATCGTAATCAAAAGTGTAGTTACCAAGACTCGATGATGAATAAATGCTACTAGCGTTTGCTTTAATGTTTCTTATACTATAGTTTGTAGCTATCCCCAATCCTCTAGGAGTATAAGATTTAGGCCCCTGAGTCTGCTTTAGAGTCAACGTAGTAGCTGTTGCTACAAGATTGTACGCTTCAGGTCTATTTTTACCGGGAGTGGCGAATTTAACTCTTCTATGTGGCATGCCACCAACGATTGAGCGCATGTGAGGACTTTGAATTACGCCAGTATCGTCATCATGGTTGTTCGTAATTTTCAAATTAGATTTAAAATTTGAAAAATCTGTTCCAGCTGAGGAACTGTATAGGCTAAATGGAAGGACCATATCTGCATCTGCATCAAGATATCCTTCTGTTCCAGTTGTGTCGGTTTTTGCAGTGTAAATCTTTTCCTCTTGTGGATCAATTACATCGTTACATTGCTTGAATTCATATATATCTGAGCTTTCTATTTTTATTTCTTTACCTGTTGCAATAATTGGCTTGTACAGGGACTTGTTTTTATTTGCTTTTCTGTTCGAACCAATGTTAAGAACATGAGAATTTTCTCCAGCAAACTTGTATGGTTTTGATAACTTTCGTAAAACATATGTTGAGCCACTTACATCAGTGTTCTTTCTTTGTCTTAGTTCTTCCCTATCTTTATTTGCAGAATCACTACTAGATGTTATAAATTTATTTAAAATTCGACTCGCTCTATCGTTCCACCACAGACAATTATCAGATTGGCTATTACTTAGTGGTGCATGACCATGCTGCCAATCATATAAAAGCTCGTTAACACCAAGAATCTGTCCTACAAGCTTCGGGTCTTTATATTCAAACTGTGGCGCTTGATGCTTATACTTACTTCTTTCTAAAGCGTGACTTTCAACAACGTCTTGGAGACCTAAGTTCATATCTGTAGTGGCAGGCTGAAGTTGCTGCAGCAGTTTAGCTAAAGAACCGTCGATCCATTTATAGTATTCTATAAACCTCTCTAGATCTATGTCATTTTCAACTTTTGAGAAAAACCTTTCTCTGAGTTTTTCTAGTGACTTATATTCTTGCCTATATTTGTATACCGGGTCTCCGATGAGATTGTTATATGATTCTATACCCGATAACATATTCAACATCTCTTTTGATATAACCTGGTACATACTCTTTTCATAAGAGTGTAAATATGTAACGGGTCTGCTATCTAATTCAAAGATATCAACTTCTCGAGCTTTTATTTCGATTTTTGATTCAGATGCTAAGTTATCGACTGTAAAATTTCTCACACTTGACAGAAACTCTTGCTGAACTGCTCCCCTTTGATGCTGCAAATTGTATGTAACTGCTGGATATTTGTAACCCACAATAGGTCCGTAATCTCTTATATTTTTAGAAGAGCCACTTGCAAAGTCATATATGTAGCTTGTACTTGTGTTCAGCTCTTGGGTATCATCAAACTGCCAATTTAAGATTAACGTATCTGCCTGCAGTCGCGACGGTCCTTGGTTTCCAGTCTTTCTATCTAGCGGATGTTCTCTTCCTATATTGTTCAAGCTTTTTGCGTGATATTGCATATCTTCTAAGCTTAGATTGTCATCCCAGACACTAAATGTTAAGGCCTTAGAATCAGCGATGTTAGATAAAGATCCTATTATGTTTTGCCTGTCTGCTCCCAAGAAAAAACTTTTGTTACCCGCCATCAAACTTTGATAATTTGCTTCAGTTATCGAGGAAGTTAAGTGAAACTGTAAAGTCTTTACTCCGATATCATACCTATAGCCAACAAATTCTACCTTATATTTTTGTGTAGATCTATTATCAGAGTTTAAAAGAGGACTACTTGTATCTTCAGTGTATTTAACTGCTAGGTACCAAGGAACATTTGCATAAACTTCGCTAAAATAATCAGTTGTTAACGTGTCAAAAATTGCTGCGGAGCTGGTTAACCTAAAATAGCACCCATTGTTTAAGGTGCTTGACTTTATTGTTTGAACCCTGAATCCTGAATTGTTTTGTGCAGTTACTGATAAGTTTGATCCTTCAACCTCATTTAAACCAAAAACAGAAGCTGTAATGGCTGTCTTGTTATCGTCTATAACATAAGGGAAAAGTATATTTGCCTCGGCTGTTAGTGATGATGGTGAAGATTTACCCTCAATATAATTTCTTTCATTTGCCGCAGAAGCTGTTTGAAGTAATACTGTACCATTATTTGATCCGGTAAAGGCCATAGATTTAATTCTAAGTGCTTCATAGTTTGTGCTATTAGTCAATATTTTTTCAACATTTTGACCATACACATTTAAAGATATTAAACTTTCATCTACACCAAAACATCTAATAAGATTACGAAATGACTCATGGGTACCCTTAGTTTTATATATGTTCGGTAAATTTGCGTGTATTGCGTTTAAAATTTTGTTTTTTGTATTTTCTACTTTTGACTGTATAAATGCTTCTGATAAAGATGTTTTTGAATCTGCTATTCCAAATTTTAAATTATAAAAATATTCATTAAGATCTGCGCGGCTGGCGATGGGTGCGTCCTCTATTCTAAAGCCTTTTCCTAGAAGATTTTGAACCGAAAAATTTTCTTCACCAAACATTTGCCTATAGGATATATTAAAGTCCTTTTCGCAACCAAGAACAGCATAAAAGTTTTCATTATGGTTTACTGTGCCTTTTGCATAAATATAATCCCTATATTGACTAAAGCCAATCTTTGGTAAACCATCTATAAGCATCTTTATAGCGTCAAATTTTTGACCTATTGCTTGCAATAAAATAGAAAAATCACTATCTAAATTATTTGAGCCAGCTCGCGAATCGTATGCCCATTGCGGCACACTTTTAAATAGTGATGCATGATTTTGCTCATCCCAAGCTTGGCCAATCTTAACTAATGTGTCCAAACTTGTTTTGACATTTGCAGCCGATGAATTTATACTAGGGTCACCTGTTTCTATTTGGGTAGATGTACTAGAGATAGTTATAGCTGATTTATTTGACCTAAACCCTGAAACATATCCAACAATTTCGCCATTATTTAAGCGTCCCGAATAATCAAGTACAATCTTATCGTCTTCAATTTTGTTAGTGATACCCTCATTAAACTTAAAATATACACCCAAATCACTATTTATTCTTTCTTCGTCAGTAGCGCCATTAACTGGAAAATCAAAATAATTGCCTATCTCTTCGGCTGTTCTTTTTACTTTCCAAAACCTAAACTCGTCAATTGACCCACTTAATTTGCCATAACCTAAACCGCCATTATTGTCTTTTTTTGCACGTAAAGCACCGAGAGAGGCATTAAAATAGCCATCGACTGATCCCATACTTGCCGCGTTGACTGAAATCTTGTGGTTAAAAGCTCCATCGACGTAAAGTTCTAACTGTAATTTAGAACCAGTGTGGTATGCGGTCAAAGCATAGTGGTGAAAACTTCCATCTGCTATTGATGCAGTTGTCAAATTTTGACCAATTTGCTGACGATTTGCGCCGGCGGTACCAGACATATAAGTAACATACACTGGGGAACCACTACTAGCTGAAAGCTCTAGTAAAAAGCGACCATAAGCACTAGTTCCCTCAGCTGAATCGACAGTGTGTGAATCAAACACAATTTCACTTTCTGTCTTCGATGAATCTATAAAAGAATTTTTTCGCAACCAAAATTCAACGGTGTTACCAATAGAAGGATCAATTTTTAAACTACTTTCTCTTTTTGTTGCACTATCCAAAACAGTCCCAACATAAGGGCCGCCGGAAAACTTAATATATTGTGGGTTGTCTGATAAGCCGTATCTTCCACTTTTAGATCCATCAAGATCTCCCCAGCTTGAAGTTGAAAACCCAACATGGCCAACTTCAAGCGGATATTCATGTTGTAACACTGCGAGATCTATTGTACTAGCACTGAGTGACCAATTTATTTTCTCTAAAGCAGAACCATCATATGGATATGAATTGTGTATGTATTCAAAGGAATTTTTATAATACTTTTCCGCGCTGCCGTATGTAGCCCAAGTTGATGGTTCTCTGATATCTATCGCAGGTAGAACTCTTTCTACTAATTTTTTATAAGCAGACGCATATTCAGGAGATTCTACGACATCATTGTATCGCTCATTTTCTTCAGAAGATATTGGTGAGAAGCGGTCCCCGATAAATACCTGACTTTTTCTTTCTTCTGATATTGGGTCAAGAAATTTGTTGTCTTTTTTCATGAATCAACTCTAAATCTAAACTTTTCCTGTTGCTCTATGTAATTAGATCCATCTTTAAAAACAAATGAAATTTCATAAGCGTTATTTTTCTCAAGTAAAGACATATCTAAATCAAAGAAGGAGCCACTTACATCATATGACAAAGATGAATAACTAGGCGTACTTCCTGTAGAATATGATATTACATCATAATTGTCAGAAACTTTAGTTATTTTATAATATAAGTCTCTTATTGTGTTAACCGGAGCTGTATTCTTAGCAACAGTGTAGATATTAGGTTGCCAATTTTTATTTCTTGTGTACACTCTCAATGTTGTTTTTTCAGTTTGTAGATAAGAGTCCTTTAGATTTGTTATAGAAACTTTATAATTTGGCACTACATATGAATTGTCTGATGTCTGTGTCTTTACACTAAAAGACCCTGTTACTCCAAGTGGGGTCAGAGATGCGCCTGTTCCATCTGATTTGTACCACATGTCGTATAATTCTGTCTGGGCGCCGGCGTACTCGAATTGTGCTTTATAAACCCCTGTACTAACTTTGCTAGCAGTTATAAAAGTTAGTGCTCCTGCAGATACACCTCCAGCTTGAACAAGTGTTTGAGCTGTACCACCAGTAGAAGAAGTCATCAATTGTGCCAAGACATAGTTTGAAGGTGCTGGAATGTCTATAAAGCTCCCGTTTTGGCGATTGTACAAGTAGATGCTATTAAGGTTATTGGCTGCTGGAACAAGAGGGCTGGATTTTACTATGCTGTTGCGGTCATCCCTTATCGAATCATTCCATTGTGCTTCTATTTGAGGCTTTAAGAAAAACTCATGAGAACTTCTAGAATAAAACTTTTTAGTGTAATAAGATCTATCTTTAGAGCCATCCTCAAAATCATCCCGTAATTTTAATACAATCCCATAGTTTGGAAGACCATGGCCGCCTGCAAACTGAGCTATGGTTGCTTCAGAATTCTCCATTGTAGTACTGATAATCGTGTTTCCATGAAACCCTGGAACAGATTGAGTAAGTGTCAGAATAGCTCCGCCGCGGTTTGTTGTTATTTTGCTATCAAAATCTGAACTAAGTCTACGGTGAATATCCTTTGTAATGTCTGCTGCGGAAGCACTCATCTTTAGAAAAACATTGTTGCCAACCGTATACGTTGATTCATTGATAAAAGTGTATACAACTTTTTTACCTTCATGAGAAAATATAGTAAGAGAATCGTTGACAGTTGGCACCCCCAGAAGCTCCACTGATGCGGAGGCTGCTTGGCCAGTGTTGTTTTGGTTCTTTAGCCACTCTTCTGTCCAAGGTGTTATATCTATCTCTATGTTTTCTGTACCAGATTCTAGTGACTGAGTATATTCTAAAGGTATATTTACTTTTGAAGCATAACTGGAACTTAAGTAATCTGAACCAGTAGTGTGCCAGGGTACTCCGGAACTAGCTGAAGCCCAATTGCTCGCGCCCAAGTTTAAGTAACTTTCCATGTCTAAGCCATCACCCTCTGTCCAGTCTCTAACAATTGGATGCACTATGACAGTATAATTTTCAGGAGTTGTTTGCCCATGAGGCGTGTTCGAAAGCTTTAATTTAAACTTTGCTGAACCGGAAGCTGGTATTTTTCCAGAAGTCCTATCTGATGCAATTGTATTCACTGGGAACTCTAGAAGTATTCTAGTTTGCTCGACAGAACTTGAACTGGCCTGGCCATATATAGAAAACAACTCTAATATATCTGATGCGCCCATATTGGCCTTCGTAGACCTAGCAGTCAAATTTTCTCTTAAAGCATTAGCAATTGTATTGTCTTTAGTTGAATTATATCTTTTAATACTCATTATCCTACTATGGTCCCCTTAATATCGTCGATAAATTTAATTTCCCAAATACTATTCTCTGGGATGAAAATATAACTGTCATCTGGTGATGTGTTGGTTTCAACATCGTAATAGTAATCTGTATAGCTTGACCCAACAATTGAACTGACCTTTACGCCGTCCAAGATAGGAACGCTTGCGACCTCTGGTATGGATTGTATAATTCTCATAATCTCTGTTTTGTACAGAGGTTCACCAATTTCTGGTGGTATTGACGACAATTCCTCAAACAGCCTTAATTTAATTGCAGATATTGCTGTCTGTTGATTTACATTTCTCTTTAAAACTACTTTGAAATCAATTCCAAAATTTATGATATTTGCGTCATAAATGTCAACGCTGTCAGAGATCATTCTGACTGAATCTATCCAAGTTTTTACATTCTGTTTTAATAGATTAGTGGGCGCCTGAAGTTTTCCATTCGCACCTTCTGCCACCAGGAACATGTTCAAGTTTCTTCTCAGGTCGTTTGTGTCTCTAATAATTGATGCTCTTTTAATCGCGCCATAGATTTCGGGCATTGAGTAAACCATCGAAACATAGTCTTGTTTTGTTACCGCCCTTCCTTGAGCCCCATAGGTTCCTAGATATCTTCTTTTTAATTCTTCCGTATTTGGGATTGAGATGTTCCCGTTTATTGGCTCCTCATTATATATTTCTATGTTGTTTTTTATAAAAGAAACTTTTGATGGATCTAATAACTGCTCGTTTTCAAAAAACAATATCGGCTCTACAACTTGAGTCACTGTACCGACTGCTGCATTTGTATTTTCTACCGTATTGCTGCGATATGTTACGGTGATCGTAGTGTTTTGAGGCGCAACACCCAAGGTATCTGAAGAGGCCAGGTTTGTTGGGTCTGATTTTGGAGATGCCACATATTCTTTACCTGAAAGCTTGAGAGTCACTTTCGAAGGTTCTGCGATTGCATTAGTTTTTAAGTCTTGACTTGAACCGTGACCAAAGACTAAGAATGTGCGGTCTATTGATTTTTCGACTATGTGACGACGAGGAACAGGAACCGGCTTTAATATTGCCTTAACTAAAGAGTCTTGGTTCGCCGGATCTACTATAGGCTTATAGATCGTGTTTTGACTTAAATGGTCAACTTGAAAAAAGTCGTTTTTGTTGGAGTCTTGAACTTTTAATATTTCCGTAATCGATGGATCTGGTATTTCCACCTTTAAAAATCTTTGATAGTTACCTACATCAACCGTGTATGTTTTTTCTTCTCCTGATACAACTGGAACTGTTGACTTTAATACATAGTAATTTATCCTAGAGCCGTCAGCCACTGTGTTGTATCCAACAATTTGAGAATTATCAGCCGTTAATCTTTTGTCTGCCATTTGAGTAAAAATCGAGCCGGCAGCTGATCTATATTTTGAGCCGGCTCGAACTGTAACAATATAATTAGTATCGATACCTGTCCCAGTTGAGTTGGCTGGACACAGGACGTGAACAGCTAATTCACCTACTCCTACTGGATTCAGTGCCGGGCTCACACCATAAGATTGTATTATTCTTACTGCTACCTCTGGATCTCTTGTGTATGATAAGATTGACTCATTTGCGTTATGATCCAAATAATAATGCAACTGGTCTCCAACATATGAAACCAAATCAAACATCATTGAGCCAAAAGACGATTTTTTGAAATCTTTATATGTATCCGGGTAGTTTCTTTTAATATACTGAACCAAGTCTTCTTTTATTTCAGAAAAACTTGTTCTGGTGTAATCAACTTCTTGTACTTCTCTGGTTCTATTTGTAGTCATCATCAATCTCTCTTAAAATTATAAGTCCCAATTCAAACAAACTGCCCTAAATTTAAACCTCTTGCTACCATTGGGCGGTTAACCGCGTCGATGGCACCCATGACATCCTGAAGAAAAACTTCTTTAGTTATAAAATCTAAACCAAATACTATTTCATCTGATAATCCTAGGTCAGTTATTGCATATGTTATTGTCAATGTTGAAACACCCTCATCTAGTTGGTCACTTGTTGAATTGAAACCTGCGTTTATCAGTGTTATATTTGGGAGATATTTTGCTAATTGTTTTTGTATCTTTGTTTTAATATCTAGAAACTCTAGTGATTCTGGACTTTCAAATAAATAATTTGCTAGACCAATACCAAGATCAGGATTCATTGGCCATTCGCCTGGTATTGTTTGCAACAAAAACAAAAAATCTTGCTTCAACGAAGCCGCGGCATTATTGACAGAAGCATAAGGACCAACCGTCTCGTCGATGCGCAGCGGCCATTTTGGTTGAATTTGGTTTTTTGTTTGTAAAATAGCCATAAATAAACCTCAGTATTAAATAGTAGTGTTAACAATAAATGTTTTACTATTCACTCTTCGTCTATTTCAGTGGTATTGCCGAATGGTGGTAGCTCAATATCACTATTTGGACATAACTTCTCTTCCATCCTCTCTGGATCATAAGGATCGTCTCTGCAAGTTCTAAGCCTCTTATCACCCGGAAGTTCAGGAAGAGACAAAGCAATTGCAGTTATTGGGCTTATTGGGTGACCATACCTATCTCTGTTCCAGGATGGCAATGGTTCTCCTGGCCATTGACCTGCCTCGTCTAAACAAGGAATGGAAAAAGAAAAAGCTTGGTCTATAATTGCAGTTGGGCCTTTTATAATATAACCAGAAAGCCTAGTAACCGCTCTTCGTAATGGAGTCCAGTTTCCATAGATAGCCTTGCTGAAACCAACTGGTAAGTCGACAAGCGGAGAAGTTAGTACTGATGCATATTTTTTATCTCTATTACCTCCACCGGATTCACCGACCAGACCAGCATGCATTGTTCTAGTTCCAACAGTTGATTTCCACTGATATCCACTCCAGGTTAATTTATCAATATCACAATTATCCCAATGGTTTTTCATTTCTTGATATGCTGGGTCTATTGCATTGGCAATTCCTCTAAAAAATATCGAGGGAAATGTTTTAAATAGCTGCTCTAATAGCTCTAAAAATTGATCTAAAAAGTCTTCTGGGAATGGAAAGCCAAAGCAACTTAGTTCTTTTGGATCTGAAACAGCACTGTCGGTCATTTGTTTGTAAAATTCTGCTTGTGATATTGATTGTATCACGTTACTCTCTTCAGTTCTCTTTATTCCTGCAAGGCCTAATAAAGCGGCTAAACTAGCTTTGGGCGTTTGCATAATACTAGGCATTGTGCTATAGCCAGCCAATACAGAGGTAGAAAAAGCTGTTGCGATCGATTGAAACCTTTTGACTGGGTAGATATATTCAAAAATTTGCTTTGCTTCTTGCGTCTCGATTAATTGTTCTGTCATCCAAGGTTGTAATAAAATATAACCTTCTCTGAATCTAGACAAATCATAGCAGTCATCTAGTGCCTCACCAAATGGACTAATTGGCTTCTTGTATTCAGCCATTGGTACAGAAAATATTTTTTGATTTCTATTTCCAAACATATAAAAGCTTCTAAATTCTTCTGATATTTCTTGTATTGGGCCGTTTGGATTTTGTACAAATTCGTTAAATGCCAACTGGTCTCCACGAACAAAGTCCCTTTCTTTGATAAAAGTGTTTGCAACTAGTCTTGATACTTGGTTTATCTCTGATGACTGCAGTAACCCTTCAAACACTTGACCATTTATAAGTGCCCTATTTAAGACTGCTTCTCCAAGCACTCTAGGAGTTATGCCTGTATTTAATTGATAAGCGTAGTTCCATCTACTCGCTATAGTCTCAACATTGCTAAAGTGACTTTCTATTGTAAAATTTTGTATTTTATTTCTTGCAGACCTATAGTAGTCACTATTATAAACTAAAAGTGGCGCAACTTGTTGGTAGAAATCTCCAAACAAGGTGCGGTCGGTGTTGTCTTGCGGTTGGGCAAGAGATATGCCAGTTTGTTCACGTATGTAATTTTCAATATACTGAACATTCTGATTAAGAACGAAAGGACCAGAGTCTTTTCCCAAAATCTGCTGAAAAGTTCTGTAATCTAATTTACATAAAAAGTTCTCTATTTTGTTTTTACTTTGAAGTGCCCGGGCGAGACTTTCATTAAACCCAATCGTTTGCAATAACCTTGGTGCTGAAACATTTAGTTGCGCGTTAGAACCAAAAGCCGCTATGTTTGCTAGAGATATCGCATTTGAATAAAAGGCACCAAATTCTTCTACTGTTGGTGAGTCGTTCCAATCTGGATCTAAAATTTTATTTAAAATGCGCGTGTTATGCACATATTCATTACCAGTGGCATTATCTTGTAGTATATCAATACGAATGGGCCATTCTTCTCGTTGCACTAAATCATAATACAAAGCATTAGTTCTTTTTATTATCTGCTTTACTGTTATTTCAGCATTCCTTACGAGGTTTTTGGTTCTTTCCCATTTTACACTAGCAGGATCATTGCGATTGCCGCCAATATCTGCACCGGGGGGACCTAGGTCCCTAACCCAACTTCTGTTCGCGTTTATAAAATACCTGCGGCCGCGACGGCTTTCTGAATATGTGTCAACTAAGTCTGTATAATTGTCTACAATGTAGTCATCACCCTCGTCAGAGCGCTGATGAGCTTTAGCTACATAGTGTATGCATGCCGCGGCCCAGGGAATTAGTGCTTCGTCGTCTTGTACATCATCAAAATTCTGAGCTTGTTGTGCTTCTCCGTTTAATGTTCTCCCGGCTGCTTCTTCTTTGATTCTAACAATAGTTGCTGGTAGATCATATATACTTGCAACTGCAACTAAAAATATCTTTTCAAGCGAAGTGTAGTTTCCGTCTTTTGCTTTTCTTAAAATTCTTTCTAGTATAGCTAGCCTATATGGCGCCTCTAGTATATCTGAATTATATTTTGTAACTTCTGATTTTACAGAAAACGCTGCCTGGCTGGATGTTAAGTCAAATAACCTAGTGATTATGTGACTTGCCGCTATAATCATCGAGTTAACTAGCTCATCATCTAAATTTATAGCAGATGGTGAGAAATCAGGAGATAGATTAAACAATTGTCCGGGAAACTGAAATGGTGCTCGCTCTTGTACTTCTCCGTCTTCTACAACAAAAGTACTTGATTCAACTAGCAAAGACATAACTTGAACATTTGCACTATCGTTGATAGAGAAAAAAGAATCTATATCAAATAAAGACGTAACGTCGTCTCGTGCGGGCGGCGTAAGATTAGAGCGATATGATCTGAAAACGACATCGTATACTAAACTTTTAAGAAAATCGCTAATATCCATTTGACTAATAATGCCCTCTGAATAAAAAAGAGAAGTTCCAGTATTCTTAACTGGGCAGTGTTCTATGCTATTATAGTTGATTAGATTGCGCCCCTCGCCATCAGAAACCAAGCCGGCTATCGAAGCACGGTCGCCGCGGTCAAGATGAGCAAGAAGTTCACCCTCTCCATAAAAGTTCCAGCTTGTGTAATCTTGCTTGTTTATTCTTCGAAGCCCATCTGAATCTCCGGACAGACCTTCTTCTAATATTGAGTCAACATCATCGTCACCTGGGTACAAAGTAACAAGACCTGGCTGGTCTTCTAGATCCAAGTAACCGCGGTCGGCGCGTGCACCGTCTAACTCTTCATCAAAATCTCCGACGTAATTATCCCATCTTTTCCTTGGTAGTACAGTCGAGGCCCAACTAATCCGGTCGGTATTGCGCGCGCCGAACTGGGCATCACGGCGGGCGCGGGCGCCTCGTTGGGCTAGACCAAAACTATGTGCCAATGGGATTAACTGTTGTCTTCCTGTTTCTTTGTTGTTGCCCTTATTCGTTAAGAGCCCCCATAAGGTGTTTGTTCTTCTAGTTCTTAAGTACCACTGAAAAATGTTCCTTAAAGAAAAAACAGTCCTATGAAAGGCATTTTTGTTCGATAATAGATTTTCATCTTTAGAAATAAAATACATATAATTACAAGATTCTTGGCGGTGATGCCAATCTCTAATAAGATTTTGTTTGAATTGTTCTTGATCAAGATCTACAGTATTTAGAGGAATCGTTGCAGCGCGATTAATCATTAAACTACCGCGGTCCTGGAATAGCAAATCTAAATCATCTGATGTATTAAATTCCGGAGCGGTGACTTCGTCTTGAAACACCCTTGAATATATTCTCTCTATAGAGCAATATTGTGGTAATGATTGCCTATCTATATTTGATTCATTTCTAGCCCTAGTGTGTCTTCTGCTAAAATCTGTAGTAAATTCAGGAACTTCTTCCTGTACCTCGAATCTATCGTGGTTATTAACATACTGAACATATTCATCTACAATGTTCTGTAAAGCTACGTTTAACTTATCTATATTTTCCTGAAGAAGAGAATCATCATGTATACTTCTAATGTACTTGGGAGGAACAACTTTGCAAAATACTTCTCTAGCAAAATCACTATTTGAATCATAGACTTGTGTTATTAGAACTCTTATAGGTATTTTATAAAAATTAGGAGGTAACAAATTCTCTGCGCGCGGTGACAAACCCTGCCTGATTCGCTCTGGGTCATGATCGATGACTAGCTTCAACGAGTCGCGACGATCGCGCTGTTCTCTATTAGCGAGAAAACTGAAATCTAATAATTCAGCCGGCTGAACTCGCCGGATCTCTTCAATTGAAGGAATTAACCAATCAGTAGTCATCTCTACATTTGTAAACCTGTCAATACCCATAGGTCTCGCGAGATATACATCACTACTTGCAAGTCCCTCTGCCTCTCTTAAAAATATCGTTCTTCCATATTGAGTTAATTTTTTATCTCTTGTATCTCTGACGAATGCGTTGTCATAACCCCTTTCTGGTCGACCAGCAATAGTCGAAAGTCGATCTATTACTGGTCTTAAACGATCTTCAAAGGCGCGTTTTGTATTTCTTGTAGGCTCGAATTTACTAACAGCATTATCAAATGTTTCCCCTATTGTAAAAGAGCCATGTAAACCAGCTATCACAGATGCAGTATCAGTAAAATTAAACACTGTCTCTACCCAAGTTTCTTCATGGGGGTTTTCATATCCAGATTTTATACTGTTAAAAGACTCCAATTCTGATTGATTCTGGTTAGGCAACACTGTGCCTAGAGGATTATCAAATATCTTTTCGCTTACTAAAGGGTTGAAGCTTCTGTCAACTGATAATATATTATATGGCGACTGGTCTCCTTCGATGTTTTCTATCTCCAAATCTTTTTTAAGGCCGCGGCCGAAGTTGGGAAATAAACCGCGGCCGGTGTCATACCTAATTGCTCCAATTGTGGTATACGGCAGGTCATCAGCGTCGCGGCCTGCGTCTCGAAAAACGTGATCTACATAGTCGCCATGGCTGTTATCGACAGCCATCCCATTACTAGAAGCATTATACAGCCTAAACCTGTTATCCTCAGTTATATCTATACTTTCGCCAGAAGCCTGAAGTGCTAAGAGCTCTTCTCCGTTTGATGGAACTATGTGATATTTGACAATTTCATCTGAAATACTAACTAAGTCACCAAACTGATCAAACTTCTGTGTTGAATATTCATCTTCCCCCAAGAAAGTTGGGTTATTAAACAGCCTGGTTATATAAGCTGCAGCCTCACCGGAAGAAATTGCGGGATTGCGACTTGTCAAAAAGTCTTGACTAAAGTGCACTATTCTTCGTTTTCTAGTTATAAATCTTGTTGGTGTACGCCTTATTACTTCAGGTCTTGCATTTGCAGCTGGTACTGTAGTGTTTCTGTCGCGGCCACCAGGAGGGTCCGGGCTTTCATCATAATGCATTAAGCCCCTATAGTGCAAAAATATCTTTTCTACATTGTCAGAATTCATAACACTGTTAAGGCCGTCAATAAAATCATCTATATGATATATCTCATGCTCTTCGTTTAGATCACCTTGACCTTCAGCCGATGAGCCCCTGGCGCCTTCGGGCAACTCCGGGGTGTTTCTAAAGTCATAGTTATCAATATTTATTGCGGGTAAATTAGTTCTAAGATAAGCATCCGCAATATTTAATCTTTCTGGGCTTCTTCGGGAAAGGTTGAGAATTGGCATAACTATCGTTGTCAAATCATTATCTTCAGGGTCTGATGCGTCAGCATTTATTATTGAATTAATTACTTGCCGCCCGGGCAATATTAAAGATTCAAGTCTCGCCAAAGGACCAGTAACCTCTAGGAGGTGTTCTATATGAAAGAAAGGATTATTTCCAGATAGTAAATCAGATGCTCTTTTTATAACATCTATTGTTCCAGATGATTCATCTTGTATAAGATTTCTTTCATTTAGCAAAGGATGTTGCCAGTAAAATTTATCTGGTATCTCTGCATCTATCCTTACTTGCCCCTCTATTTGACCTTCGTCTCCCAAAGAAAGTGCATCGACTCCGCGTATTAAAGCTACATCGTCCCTATTAGCTATGTCTCTAGAGACCTCTACTTGTGGTACAAAATAACGTATAAACCAGTTAAAGTAATCTATATTATCACCATTTTGAAATACTTTTTTAGATGCCCCTTGGACTCGAATCATTTGCTTTTGGACTAAGTCCTTAAGTGCAAAAGTCGATTGATCAATACCTGTCATTCGAGTGATAACCTTTTCCCACTTTCCCTGAAGAGATGGGTGCCTATCTATTTCCTCTCGTACAAAACGGTACACGAAATCTTTCATAAAAGGCTCGTCAGCAACACCCTCAACATCCCAAACAGAGTAAGCTAAAGAACCTTTTAGCATCAATTCTACAATACACACCCTAACAAACCCCAGCAAGCAAACATTTTGTATTGCTTTTTGTACAGGCCCCAAATCATCAAAATCCAGAACATAAGGGTCGTTTTCTGGTTTATTTATCTCTTTTGCTATTTCGTTTGCTAACTCATCTGTTACCATCTTTTCAAATGATAATATACCAAATTGAGAGACATTGTATCGATTTTTATAACAATCATCGTTTTCTGAAAAATATGCTTCCCCTGATACTCTCCTTTTTAGTTCTTCATAATAATTTTGCTCATCATAAATTCTTGAGTCTCTCAACGAAAAAAAGATTTGTTCAAATACACCTTCTGTAAAGTTTGGCGCCTCTCTATCATAAACATGTTGCCTCAAAAAGTTATTTAAGTAATTTTGAAGAGTTGCAACTTGTCTATCAGCATTTTCATCCGGGCGTTCACGTCGATAAATAAAATTTACTTTTCGCTTTACATTTTCCCAAAAGCTTCTTGCAAAAAGCTCTTTTCTCGTATACAGACCAGGTGGTATATCCGCAATCGCTTGCTCAAACATATCTCTGTTTTCTGCTTGTTCTTGCGTTAGTGTTTCCTCATTTAGTCCTGGTCCTGGTATTTTGTCACAGTACTCAAATGTTTGTGGACCGGAGAACAATGGACTATTATTAATAATAATCGTATAAGGATCAAATCGATTTGTGTTTTCGGTACTAGCAAATTCATTTAATTCAATATTTGAAACTATTGGCCCAAGATTTAAATTTAAAGAAAGCCTTTGTCTTGCTGTTCCTCGATCGTTGCCGTCTTGGCGTCCAGGCTCTACATTAATAAGCTCAGGATTGTTTGTGGAACGTAATCTTTCTCTGGAATTTTCATAAGAAAAGTCAAGAGCTGTTTTAATTATTTTAAGATAATCTTCTTCATTTATGGGATTAGATATATTTTGCAGATGTACTTGTAAAGTGTTTTGCAAAAAAGTTAATCTATTTTGAATTCTTTCTAGCAAAAATTGAAGCCTGCCTTCCTCTGGTGTGACTGTTTCATCGTCTTCTGCTTTCTCTACTATTTTATAAGAACCTATAAAGCTAAAATCTATAAGTAACGAATCTTCACCTACTGGGAGCCCAAACATACCGAACGACTCCTTCGAGGAGAGAGGTAGTCTCATTTGCCTACGCGTTGCATTAATGACACGTACAGATCGATTGTTGATCTTTAGGCTGTTGTCCATACTGACTATGTTTTCATTTTCATCTACGTCATAAAAAGAATTTTGTCTAAAACCAACAGGATTCAAAAACAGTTTTTCAAAATCCACTTCACTTTGCAATTCTATATCAGTTAGCCTAGGGTAACTTCTTACTGCATCTTGTGGTACCTGTATAGTTTGCCCATCTGGTTGCATATAGTATGCTGGTACCATAACTCCTGAAACAGGATCTCTTGATAATTCATAAATTTGATAAAGAACATGAAGCTGCTCAGTTGCCGATTCAATGTTTGGAGAATTTCTTTCATTTCCAATTGCACCATACAACTTTAAATTTTCCAATATTGTCTGAACAATTATTGTAGATTCTTCGTTATATTCCGGGTCAGATGGTTTTGGAAGTCGGCTAGACTGCAAAAAGAGCGAAGGACCAAAGTTTGACAAAGATCCTACATAACCTATATGTGCCGAATTAAATAAACTTTTTGCTGTATTGTTTATTTGCTGTGAAAGTGCATCTGGTAACTTATTAATCAGTGCATCAGGATTACCAAATTCAAGTATTTTTGGAACTATCGCGTTCAATCCTTTTTCACCTAGCGCTTCTATGGCTTTCGCTTGATCTAAAAGGTTTTTATTTGCTAGATCAACTGCGTTTTTTATATCCTCATCGCTTGCGCCACTGGTTAACATTTGTCTTCTTATTTGATCTAGCAATGAAGAAGTTTCAGCACAAGTAGCAGAACCTATAACGGTTGAAGATTCTCTTAAGTTATCGCAAAAGTTTGGCGGAAGAAAGACCGCTATTGTTTCAAATAACTCTCTTAAGTTTTGCTCAAGTCCAACTTCATCGATTCCTAGGTTCTCAGCAAGAGTTAAGATCATGTGCATTGTTGCTGCATCCACTTCACCTCCCTCTAAGACCCTACATAATTCTTCTCCAGTTAGAAATAAAGCCATCTCATCTATTAGTTGTTTTGTTTTTTCTATATTTTCAGGACTGATTGAAAGATCAGTTAATCCATCTATCAACGCTCTTTTGATGTCTCCTGTCGACCCGGCTCCGGAGCCATAAAGTTGGTCTCTTAATTGCTCTTGGCAGAGCGGAGCATTAAGAATATCTAATAGGGCCTTAACAAAAACACACAAAAATTGAGTAAGTATCTCTTCCCATTGTTTTAAAAGGTTCTTTATAAGATCCCGATACCATCCCCATATAGCCAAATCTATATTAAAATTTAAATTAAAATCAGGAATTTTTACATCAAAAGCTGGTAACTTTAAGCATTGTATCAGTTTACATAGAATTGCACCCGGGGATATAATATTAGCTACGCCTTGCAATAACTCCTTTAGGGAGCTGCACTGATCGGCAAAAACTGACAATATGTCGTCTTCACCAAACTTAATCTTTAACTTTGCCGATAAGTCATTCTTCTTTTTAAACTGTTCCCAACGTTTTCTAGGGTCTTCTATATTGTTTTTTGCCCATTGATTTATAGGGTTAAATTCGTTGTCACTTTCACCTGATATTCCAACTGTGTGCTTTATTATAAACGAAAGGCCAAGTTTTCCTATTCCTATTTTTTCACACTCTAGAGACCTAAATCCCAAGAACCCAATAGTATCACCCATAACTCTTGACTGGGCAAGATAAGAAACAGTTCTTGGGCTCCTTAGAGCAGGAACACTTGTGGTAAGCTCATCAACGCTTAATGATTTGCCTCCTGCGCTTAAACTACTAACCACTAGGCCAGTGCCCGCGGGAGATGGTGCAAATTGAAAATCTAATGTTGATTCTGTTCCTGCGAAACCGCTAAGTTTCATATTGCCTTTTGAATTTGCACCAAAATCAAATTTTTTATTTTTCTTCTTAACAAAATTCTTTAATTGTGCAGGGATTGTTTTTAACTTAGACGATTCTGTATTAGCGTTAAATGTTAGTGGCTGAATGGATACACCCTCTGTTTCGCAATTTTCTTGTGCTTTTTTTAAATTGTCCGCGGAGTTTGTAATTAATTCTTCTAAATCTGCAAAAGTTACCTGCAGTTTTTTAAAGTCGGATAACTTTGGGCTCGTTACGCCAGCTGTTGTACCAGCTGAGGTCACTAGTCCAGAGGCTGCGTTTAAAACAGTGTTTGTATATTCATAACTGTTCTGTCCTAAGTCGATGTTAGTGTTACCAAAGACCCCTAGATTTATACTGGCTCTGTCTAATGATTGATTATTATTATAATTTTCTAGTGTCTTTTCTCGAATTGTGCGAGCTATTTCCTGTTTTCTTTTTTTGGCTAAAGCTTTGTATTCCTGATATCTTCTTTCCTGTTCTCCTTTGCTGACTGGCTGCTGCTCGCAAGATTCAGCTATTTCAATTTCTTCACTAGCCCAGGCTTCAGGAAGTGGTGCTATCTCTTGATCTGCTTCGTCTTCAAATTCAACACCGTCTGTTATATATTCTAGTTTTTTTCTATTTATTTCGAACTTTGCTCGGTATTTGTCTCCAGGTCTCAGCGAGGGAGTTCTGAATTCTATAAATTTTATCAAGGGTGATTCAATATCATCCCCTTCAATTGTTGACCAATTTTCAGCTCTTGCTATTAAGTCATACTCTTCTATACTTACATTAGTGGACAATACAAAATCGCTTTGTGAGCGATATGTTCCATCATGATTTGGTGTTATCTCCATATCATACCCATAGAGAGCTTGGAACCGACCGTCTAATGGGTTGTGAAACCAAGCTTGTGGCTTGTTGTAAAACTCTAACACTTTTGTTAAAGCCTGATCTTCAAGAAGCAATATTGCTTCTTGATAGCTCTGTAGGTCTTGTGGGGATGGATTTTCCCTTAAAAACGGCGGTAGATTAGAGAGAGTGTATTCGGTTTTATCAAAAAAGCCTATTCTGCTAGAGTCTATTATAAAAGGATCTGGATCGATTAATGGATCTGGCTCAAATGCTCGAAACAAAGTTTCTGAAAAATCACTGTCCGACATCAAAGAAACTTCTCTTGGTCTTGGATACTCATTTGAAATTTCAATAAAAGCATCGTAAAGAGGGCTATTATTATCAGGTGACACTATTCTGTATCTAAGCCCACCAAAGTAAGAAGATTTAATGACATACTCTGAAGAGTCTGTATTAAAATTTAACCTTTCGCTTTCAGCTACTTGTGATTTATAGTTTTCCAAAAACACCAAACCTTGCGGCTTATTACCCAAATAAGATTGAAAGTTTTGTCTAGGCTCTAATAAATCTGGTGTATTCTCAACTTTCTGTGTTAGAAATCCTTGAGTAAAAGAATCATAAAGACCCAAAAGAGCCAAGTCGTAAGCGCCTGATTCATCTGCAAAAACCACAGGATCATGATGATATGTGTTATTTCCAACTCTTGTTCTTGGGCGCCACCCGTGTAAAACAGCCAATGTAGCTTCACCTAGTTTGCCAAATTCATCTTGAAACATTCTGTTTATTAATTCTATTTGAGTAGCAGCATAATTACTTTGCATATATTCGCTAATTTCTGTTGTGTTAAAGCCAGATGGTCTTCTATGAAGTGGACTTCTATTTAGTCTTGTCTCAAGATCTGGGCTCCCTGCAAACGGCCGTTGATCTACGCTATTTAGGTCTTCGAAACTTTGATTTATGCCAAACTTTGTAAACAAATAGCAGAGAATATAAAATTGATTATCTAACTGAAATTTTGTTAGATATGTTTGCATGTTGCTGTCAAAGGTCGCAGCCTCTATATTAGACACCTTCATACCTGATGAGCAATCAAACCAACCTTGTGGATCTTCTAATGATGGGTTATCATCATCGGCCTCTAGAAGCGAGGCATACGTAACAATTGTACCTAAAGCACGTTTAACGATAAGTATGTCCCTGCCAACATCTCCAAGTCGACGCTGACCGAAATCAACTTTCTCATCTGTCTCTGGGTTTCTAAGTTCTAATTTATATATTCTTGAAGCCATTTCACTTAATTCACAGTATTGAATCTGCTCAGTATTGATGTTTCTTTGTTTGTATCTGTTAGATAATTAGTAATTCTGTTAAAATTGTTTACATCTATCTTAAACCCATCAATACGATTTTCAATGCCTTTTATGGTTGTAACTAAAGTCTCCCACTGTGTTTTGGGATCTCTTACGGATAAGCCCGAAGGAACCGGCAACATATCGAACCCTGTACCAATTTGTATGTTAAACTTATTTTGCTGTGCAACAAAAGTGTCAACCCGATCATTTAATTGCTTAATAAGCTGCAAAATAGAATTTATACAGTCTACTAGATTATTCCCTAGAACCATTGGTTGTTGTGGCACTACAGTACCATCCCTATCCTCTCCGTTTTCAGCGATTAAGTGTATTCCGTTGTTTCTAGTGATTGTATTACCTTGAGAATTTACATACTCATAGGGTCCGCCGGTAACAATCTTAATATCTTGCCTTGAATGTAATCGAACTTTATCTGCCTTAAGCATAATTCCACTAGTTGGTGCTGCAGTATCTGCAACGCCGCCGGCGTTTCGTATGTCTTCTTTTATGTTAAAGTTCTTATCTATTATTGTCATCTGACTAATATAAATACGAGCAGCGTCCATCACCATACCTGGGTGCTTACCATACTCTAAATCGTAATCTTGAAGCTCTGGGGGGCGGAACGTGTTGAAAGACGGAGCAAAAACAAGAGACTGCCCCGCAATAGATTCTAAAGCGAATGGAGCCATACGCCCAGCGACGATATCTATAGCACCTGCCCCCATGTGGTCTGAGAACCCTGAGTTGTACTCCCTATCAAACAAGCTTCTAGAATATTTCATTTTAGAGTTTCTAGGTGAATGGTCTCTACCTAATATTATAGCTGAGTTGTTTTTACTTTGTATTTTTTCATCACCAGGGCGTAAAAACAATTCTGGTACAGGCTCCTTGAGTTCTATATCCCCAACGCCATCTAAATCAATTCTGTCTTTGTATCTTTGCCACTTTACATGGTTTTTCTTCCTGCCTTTTACAAATATATTTTTAGGCTTATCCTTTTGCGGATTAGTGGAATTTTGAGATTGAGAGATAGTTTTTTCTTCTTGTTGTTCTGGTTGCTTACTTTGTTTTCTTTGTAAGACTTCATCTGGTCGAGACTTTGTTGGGGTACCCAACACAGCATCAACATCGCGATTATTTCGTCTAAAAACCTCTCCATGTTTTGAATTTAAAAGAGATTTACTAACCCTTTGCTTTAGAGTGTTAAAAGCATCAGATTCTGAACTGCCAATAACAAAAGTTCTATATTCTTCACCGTCTATCTCTACTGTATAGGTCGCGGCCGTATTACCATCTGGTCTTTTTTCAAATGCATATATTGGTTTTTTTGTAACTTTCATGGTGTTTACCTTGGTGAAGTGCCCGTTATAACCCCGTATGAGAAATCAAAATTGTATGGAAACTGCACATCTACTATAGTTTGCATCTTAACTTCTTCTGAGTCGTTTTTCAAAACCATGTAAGCTCTAGGGTATCTTTCTATCTGCTTTAGATCCTTTACGCTTAAGCCAGGCAACCTATCTTCCTCTCTCAACTTTTTTGTTTCTTCCCCTTTTTTCGGTTTCTTATTTTTCTTAATCATGACTTCAAAGTACTTATCTGTGTCACTTGGCTGCGGTAGACAAGCACAGAGTTCTTGTATATAAACAATACATTCCATTATTCGTAAATCAGATATTTTTCCATCACTCTTAACATTTGGAGAAGCTTTCGTACAATATTCTACAAACGCACTGTCGTACTTCTTTTTTAGCTCTTCAAGGCTAATGGTCGCAGCGTATATCACAAGGCCTCTAAACTTTACATTTACATGAGGTTTGTTACCTTCTCCTTTTATTTGTTCATAAAGAACATAATTTAAAACATCAGCCTTTTTACCAGTCCCTGGGTGGTTTGCTTTCGGCCTATTTTCTCCTATCTTTGGAGATACTATGCTATCAAAAGACACTTGCTAATCCTCTTTATTGTTTGCTTCATTTATTAAATCAAACAATTCCTTTTTGTCTTCATCAGTTATGTTTTGATTTGCTGATGTCTTTTTTTGAACCAAAGAAGCTAATTTAACTAATTGCTCGTTTGATCTCTGCAATGTTTCCAGATACTTTGCCGCAACAAGACCTACCTCTCGATGTCTATCATCACTGGATTGCATATATTTCATCAAGTTCATCAACAACGTTTTTGTTGCGGCACGATCTTCTGTGATGTTGTTTTTTGCTTGTTCTATAAAATTTTCTACTTCTTTTGACATATTATAAATATTTTTAAGCAAAAAATATTACTCTTTATCCCACTTATTCTTAAAGTTTCTATATTTTTCTCTTAACTTATTAAGATTGTTGACAACCTGCTTGGTATTAAGACCTGTAAGTTCTCTTAAATATAGATAAATTGCTTTTTTATTAAAAATCTCAATGTCTTCAATATTGTGAAGTAGAACTTTTACTGCCTCTAAAACTAATTTTTCATTATGCTTTATATTCGCACTATCCCATTTTTCTATCTGCTCTAATAAGTTATTCCAATATTCAATTTCAATTCTTTGTTCTAGATAAGACTCTCCTGGGTCTGTTGTACCCAAAACATCAGAACCTCCATTTTCCACTAAATTTTCAAAAGAAACTTCTTTTTTTATTTTTTTTGAATTTTGCTTTACTTTGTGAATAAACCAATTCTTAGTAACCACGGAAAAGTAAGAGAACGCCTTAGAACCTTTATCTGGATCGTATTTGTTTAAAATCGTAGTTAGCCAAACCTTGCAATCATCCCTAAGCTGGTCTATGTTTGGAAGGATATTAAA
>CEPU01023231.1_pt1 | contig 27239 bp, 26 predicted proteins | sample 530471 | NCBI WGS metagenome assembly CEPU01 (sample SAMEA2620194, study PRJEB7988) | marine metagenome | biome: marine biome (ENVO:00000447); feature: surface water layer (ENVO:00002042); material: "saline water (ENVO:00002010), including plankton (ENVO:xxxxxxxx)" | depth 5 m | reverse complement strand
GATGTAATTGAACCAGTTTTAGTAGAAGTGATACGTTCTTGCAAAACTCCCATTTCTTCTGCCAATGTGGGTTGATACCCTACCGCGGAAGGCATTCTTCCCAGTAAAGAAGAGCACTCTACACCAGCCAAAGTGTAACGGTAGATATTATCGATAAACAAAAGTACATCCCTCCCTTCGTCTCTGAATTTCTCTGCAATTGTTAAGCCAGACAATGCAACACGCATTCTGCAACCAGGAGGTTCGTTCATCTGTCCATAAACTAAAGCAACTTTATCTAACACCTGCGACTCAGTCATCTCTAAATAAAAATCATTTCCTTCACGAGTTCTCTCACCAACTCCAGCAAAAACAGAATATCCGCTTGTTTCATAAGCTATGTTTCTAATTAACTCCATCATGTTTACAGTTTTACCAACTCCGGCACCGCCAAATAGTCCAACTTTTCCACCCTTGGCAAAAGGACACATCAAATCAATTACTTTAATTCCAGTTTCAAGAATTTCTGACGATTCTGCTTGTTCTTCGTAACTGGGCGGATCTCTATGAATAGGCATTCTCTCTTCTTCGCCTACCTCTCCCTTTCCATCAATGGGATCTCCTAAAACATTTAAAATTCTTCCAAGAGTTTTTTCACCCACAGGAACTGAGACAGCGTCACCAGTATTTGTAACTTTTGTGCCACGTTTTAAACCCTCGGTTTGACCCATTGCAATTGTCCTAACAACTCCATCTCCCAATTGTTGTTGAACTTCTAAAATTAAATCCGAATCTTCCACTACAAGAGCATCATAGACTTTTGGAAGGCTCTCTCTTGAGAACTCTACATCAATGACGGCTCCAATTACCTGTACTACTATTCCTTCGCTCATTTTATTTCCTCAATATTTAAAGTGCCTCTGCGCCAGCAACAATCTCAGAGAGCTCCTGAGTTATCGCTGCTTGTCGTGCATTGTTATAAATTAGTTGTAATTCGTCTATGATGGTTCCAGCATTTTCAGTAGCATTTTTCATTGCAACCATCTTCGCAGCTTGCTCGCAAGCAATGTTTTCTATGACTGCTTGGTAAACCAAAGATTCGATATATCTTTGCATTAGGCCATCTAATAATTCCTTCGCATCCGGCTCATAAATATAATCCCAACGATGTTTCAATTCGGGAGTATCTTCAGGTAACAAAGGCAGCAACTGCTTGATTTGTGGCTCTTGTGTCATAGTATTTTCAAATCTATTACTGGCTAAAAATACTTTATCAATCTCTCCCTGTTCAAATTTATCTAAAAGAACTTTGATGGCTCCAATTAAATTTTCCAACGATGGAATATCTCCAAGTTTCTCTGCAGTTGCAACAACATCGCCTCCAAAATTATTGAAAAATACCCTTGCCTTAGTTCCGATCGGACAGAATTTTTGGGAAATACCTTGATCAGATATTTCCTTCAAAAAAGGTAATAGAGTTCTAAATAAATTGATATTTAAACCTCCGCAGAGCCCCTTGTCAGAACCTATTACAATTACCCCAATTCCTTTTACTTCTCGTTCAGTCATATAAAGCGGTTTGTATTCAGGATTAGAATTGGCTAAATGTCCAATAACAGAAAGCATTCGATCGGCATAAGGCCTGCCCATCTCCATTCTGTCCTGAGTCTTTCTCATTTTACTAGAAGCAACCATTTCCATAGCACTGGTTATCTTCTGAGTATTCGAAATGCTTGAAATTTGCTTTCTAATTTCTTTCGTATTAGCCATTAATAGGTTTGAGTTGTTTTAAATTTTTCTAAAGCATCGGTAAAAGTCTGTAGAACTTCATCAGAGTATTCTCCAGTTTCTGCCAACTTTTCCATAAAATCTTTATGTTCTGAGGTCATATAAGATATAAGCGCGGCTTCATAATCAGCAATTTTGTTCAGCTCTACGTCTTTAAGATAGCCTTTTTCAACCGCAAAAAGGACCAATCCCATTTCAGCTACTGTCATTGGAGAGTATTGTTTTTGCTTCATTAATTCAGTTACTTTTTGACCAAGCTCTAGTTGCTCTCTTGAGGCGTCGTCTAAATCAGAAGCAAACTGAGCAAAAGCCTCTAGCTCTCTAAATTGAGCCAATGCTATTCTTACCCCTCCACCTAATTTTTTTATCAGAGGAGTTTGTGCCGCCCCTCCAACTCTTGAAACTGAAATTCCTGGATTCATCGCCGGCAACAATCCTTTATTAAAATATGACGTTTCAAGAAATATTTGGCCGTCAGTAATTGAGATTACGTTAGTAGGAACAAATGCTGAGACATCTCCAGCTTGCGTTTCAATTATTGGCAAAGCAGTCAATGACCCAGTTTTATCTTTTACTTTTCCTCCAGTTTGTTCAGCTACGTATTCTTCATTGACTCTGCAACCCCTCTCAAGCAATCTTGAGTGCAAATAAAATATGTCTCCTGGATAAGCTTCTCTTCCAGGAGGCCTTCTCAATAAAAGTGATATTTGACGATATGCAACTGCCTGTTTGGATAGGTCGTCATAAATAATTAAGGCGTCCTCACCCAAATCTCTAAAATATTCACCCATGGAACACCCAGAATATGGAGCAAGAAATTGCATAGGCGCAGGATCTGCCGCTCCCGCAGCAACTACAATTGTATGTTCCATAGCGCCATACTCTTCTAATTTTCTTACTACCGCAGCAATTGAAGATTGTTTTTGACCCACAGCAACATAAATACATTTAACGCCCGTGCCTTTTTGGTTAATGATTGCATCAAGAGCAATAGCAGTTTTTCCCGTCTGCCTGTCGCCAATAATGAGCTCTCTTTGACCTCTGCCAATGGGCACCATGCTATCTACAGCTTTCAAACCGATTTGTACTGGCTGATCAACAGGCTTTCTGGTCATAACTCCAGGGGCCACTTTTTCAATTGGAGAATAACTTGAACAATCCACTGGACCTTTGCCATCAATTGGATTTCCGAGAGCATCTACAACTCTCCCCAGGAGCTCTGTTCCCACAGGAACCTCTAAGATCTTGCCTGTGCATTTTGCAGTGTCTCCTTCTGCTAACTTTTTATAATCACCAAATATCACGACACCGACAGAGTCTCTTTCTAAGTTAAGAGCCATTCCTGTTATGCCGCCTTCAAATTCAATCAACTCTCCATACATGACCTCACTGAGACCATGGATTCTCGCAATACCATCAGAGAGGAAAACAATGGTTCCTTCATTAGATTCTTGTGACGTCGTTTCAAGATTGTTAATACGGTCTTTTATTATTTGACTTATTTCAGAGGGATTTAAGTTATCCATGTTTCACCTTTTAGTTTCTTAATTGTGACTTGAGAGACTCAAGTTTATTTTTTAAAGAAAGATCAATTACTTGATCTTCATATGAAATTTTCATTCCGCCAATAAGCGATGCATCGATTGAAGCAGAGATTACAATTTCTGCATCTAACCTTTTTTGCATTGCTAATTTTATTTTATCTAATTGAGATTCTTCTAATTCAAACGCAGAAGAAACCACAACATTTTTTTGGTTTCTTTTTTTTGCCACCAAGTCTAGAAAATTGTAAAAAACATTGTCAAAAAGCCTCAACCTGTTTGCCTCTCCTAAAGTTCTCAAAAAATTAGAAGTTTTTTGAGCAATTTCTCCTTTAAATAAAGCAACAAATTTATCTGTTTTTTCTTTTTGAGAAATATCTGGAGTTTCTATAAGAGACTTCACTGCCTGATCCTGAAAAGTGTTAGAAATTAAAGTTAAATCTTGAATCCAGGAATCAATAGCATCGTCTTGTTCAGAAATCTGAAAGATAGCTTCTGCATAAGGTCTTGACTGTGTTAAATATTCTGACATTAAAGCTCTTTTATTAGATCATCAATAATCTGCTTATTTGATTCTGCATCTACTTCTTTTTCAAGAATTTTTGCAGCTCCGGCTAAAACTAGAGATGATACTTCTTGTTTTAAATTTTCTTTTGCCTTGGTTATATTTTGCTCAATGTCGGCTTCCGCAGCGGATTTTATTTTTATTTGTTCTTCTATGGCTTGGGTTTTAGCTTCTTCAACTATTTGATCGCCTCTGGATCCAGCTTGATTAATTAAAGAAGATGCCTCGTTTTTTGCGTCTTCTATCATTTTTCTAGAAGCGTCTTCAGCCTCTTCAAGTTTTTTTTGAGATTCACTTGCTGCTTCTAGGCCTTTAGAAATTTCTTCTCTTCTAGAATCTAGAATGTTAGAAAAACTAGGCCATAAATATCTATAAGTAATAAATATAAAAATACTAAAAGCTAGTAATTCTGCAAAAAAAGTAGCGTTGACATTCATGGTTTATGTAAATAAGAACAATAATCCTACTGCTAAAGAAATTACAGGCAAGGCATCAATTAATCCCATAGCAATTAAAAGCTGACCAAAAAGCAACCCTTGCAATTCAGGTTGTCTCGCCAGAGCTTCTATATATTTTGAGGTCAAAGTACCAATACCGATTCCAGCGCCTAACGCTCCAAAGCCGGTCAGAATGGCTCCTGCAATCAATCTTAACTCTTCCATTTTTATCTCCTAGTGTTGTTGGCTAGTGTTTTGCACAAGCCAGGTTAATGTATGCGATGGTAAGCATCATAAATATATACGCTTGCAAAGCAATTATAAGAATGTGGAACAAAGCCCACGCTAAATTCATGATTAGTCCGGGGAAAAACCATAAGGTCTGTCCAAAAGACATTAGAAATTGGCCAAACATAATACCAATTAAAATAAATATCATTTCTCCAGCAAATAAGTTTCCGTAAAGCCTTAAAGCAAGCGCTACGTGCTTAGAAAAATATCCTACGAGCTCAATTGGGTTTATAAATTCTTTCAAAAAGCCACCTAAACCATGATTTGCAATTGTGTAATAAGTTACAAAAAACATCACAACCAAAGCCAAAGCTAGCGGAGCATTTACATCTGCGGTTGGCAGTACTTTAAAGTAGTCAAATCCACTGCCTGCAGCGCCGGCGAAATTAGTTAATTCAACGGGTAACAGGTCCATCAAGTTCCAAGCCAGAATCCAAACGCAGGAAGTAAAAGCTAATGGGCCAATAATTTTTGATGTGCCGTGGAAATTACTGCTTACGGCATTACTAATGAATTCAAAAACATATTCTGCAAAGTTTTGAATTTTTCCTGGAACCCCTGTTTTTGCCGCTCTGATGGCAAGGCCAAAAAAACCGAAAAAGATTATGCCCAAAATAGATGACATAAAAATTGTGTCCACGTGGAAAGCCCAGAATCCCATTTCCGAAACCTTGCAAGACGATTCTGGAAAAAGAGATTGTTGATGATAAGCAAATCCCCAGGATTCGGTTTTATCACACCAGCCGTAAGTTAAATTTGTGAGGTGATGACTAATATAATCAGAAGTCGGAGTTAAATCCGAAACATTAGATGGATCTATAACGTCTTTTTCTGCCATTTTTCGTTTGGGCAACGCATTATAGTTAGGTCTGACTTAACTATTCAAGAATAATATAGTTTTTTTTTAAACTTATTATTTATTTTTAATGGGCTTTATAATGGAATCAAGCTGATCAAGATTTTTGTAAGAGAAAGTAATTCTTCCTGAACCATTTTTTTTATGAGAAATGGTTACCGAAGAACCAATTAAATCACTTAACTCATTTTCCAAGCTGAGCAGATTTGGATCTTTCTTAGGAGTAATTTTTGGATTTTTTTGTTCTTGATAAGATTTTACCAATGCTTCTGTTTGTCTCACAGACATTCCATTCTTACTAATTTTTTTTGCAAAACTTTCTTGCACGCCTTCAGGCAAACTTAGCAACGATCTTGCGTGGCCCATATTTAAAGATCCAGCTTGTAATAAATCTTGTACTTCTTTTGAGAGTTGCAACAATCTCATGCTGTTGGCAACCGCAGCCCTTGATTTTCCGAGAGACTTGCCAAGATCCTCTTGGGTTAGGTTAAATTCTCTTTGAAGTCTTTGGATGCCCCTGGCCTCATCAATTGGATTTAAATCTTCCCGTTGTAAATTTTCAATAAGCCCTATCTTATTTATTTCTTCATCGTTTACCTCTTTTACTACAACTGGAGCGCTTTCTAATCCTGCTAACTTTGCAGCCCTCAACCTTCTCTCACCTGCAATTAATTCGTATCCATTGCTTGCAGTTTCTCGGACTATAAGAGGCTGAATTATTCCCTGAGAAACGATTGACTCTTTAAGCTCATCTAGTTTTTCATCATCTATAACCGACCTGGGCTGATACCTGCTGAACTTAATTTTATCTATTTCTACACTTAGAACATTTACTTTTTTTCCGTCTAATTTTATTTCAGTTCCCAGTAAAGCGCTTAAGCCTCTTCTCGGTCTTTTATCTTGCTCGGTTGTCATGCAGCGTTGTTTTTTTCGTATTTGTTAATCAATTCACCTGCCAGCGCCAAATAAGCTAAGGTGCCCTTGGCTTCTGGTTCATAATATAAAGCTGGCATCCCATAACTAGGGGCCTCCGCTAACTTTACGTTTCTTGGAATAACCGTTGAACAAAGTTCTTTAGGAAAATGTTTTTCGAGCTCTAAAGAAACTTCCTTGGCTGATTTATTTCTAACATCAAACATAGTTCTAAGAATAACAGAAATTTTAATTTGATCTCCCGTTGATGCGTTTATTTCCTCAATGGTTTTATTCATAGCAGCAAGCCCCTCGAGAGAAAAATATTCACATTGCAAAGGAATTAAAACTTTATCTGCTGCTCTTAGAGCGCTTACCGAAAGCATTCCTAGAGATGGGGGGCAATCTACTATCAAATAATCATAGTTGTCGTTAATCGATGAAAGTTTTTCTTTTAGAAGAGAGGTCGGATTGTCAATGTTCATAAGTTCCATTTCAGCAGAAATCAAATCTTGGCTTGCCGGAATTAAATCGAATTTATAATCAGTTTTCAGAATTAAAGATGCGATAGTTATATTTTCAATCAATGCATCCAAAAGACTTGATTGAGAATTTGAATTATCTATCCCTGAAGCAGAAGTAGAATTTTTTTGAGAATCGAGATCTATAAGCAACACTTTTCTAGATGCTGCTGACAAAGAGGCTGCTAGATTAAGAGCGGTTGTCGTCTTGCCTACACCCCCTTTTTGATTTGCAACAACTATAGTAATCAACTTATAAACTATATCAGTTTTTTCAAGCCGTTATTCTTAAAAACCCTCTATTTTTTTCTATTATCGTCTCTGCGCTTGATGAAATATATTCTGTTTTAAAGCCCTCAATAGATGTTTCTTGATCTTTTGAAATCATCATTAAAATTGTAAATTTTTTTGGTAATTTATTCTTTATTTGTTTTATAAATACTTGCGGTCTAGCAAAAGCTCTACAAACTATTAGCTTTTCTTTAGACAAGTCAAAGTCTTCTAATCTATTATGCTCGATAGTTACATTTTTTAGGTTAAATCGCGCCTTAATATGATTTAAAAATGAAATCTTTTTTTTATTTGAATCTAAAAGCGTCACTTTTTTTGTTGGATTTAACAAAGCAACAACAATTCCCGGAAGACCTGCACCCGATCCTACGTCTAATATTCGATTTTGAGATATTAAGTTATTTAGCGCCATGCAGTCTATTACATGATTCTTAATATCTTGCTCTGTGGACTTTCTTGAGACTAAATTTCTTGTTTTATTCCATTTTTTTATCAAAAAAACGTACTCAGATAAACTATCTAAAGTTTCTTTATTAATATTTCCTAATAAAAGTTTACTCTTTATGTCAAAGAGCATCGTTTTTTGTATATTCTCTTTTTTTTATATGCACCAAAAGCAATGAAATTGCTGCTGGTGTTAAACCTGGAATCCTTTGAGCATGAGCCAGAGTTCTTGGTTTTACAACGCTTAATTTTTGCTTTGATTCATTAGAAAGACCTTCTATATCGTTGAAATTTATTTTTTCTGGGATCAACGCGTTTTCATTCTTTTTTACCTTTTTTATTTCTTTTTTTTGTCGTTCTATATATCCAGAATATTTTTTATTTGTAATAACATCTATAGCCACTTCGTCTCTTACTGGTTTTATTTTCAAAGCTTCACACAATTTTTGATAAGAGACTTCTGGTCTTTTCAGGGCGTCTAAAGCGGTTATATGCGATTTGCTCTTGGCTTTAGAGTTACTATTCATCTCGTTGAGTTGCTTTAATGAAACTTTATAATTTTTGAGCCTTTCTTGTTCTTTCACTATTTCATCCATTTTTTTGTTAAATTTTGTCCATCTTTCTTTGCATATTAATCCCAATTTTTTGGCCAATGGAGTTAGTCTTTGGTCGGCATTGTCTTCTCTTAAAAGAAGGCGGTATTCTGCTCTGGAAGTAAACATTCTATAAGGTTCTTTTGTCCCCAGTGTCACTAAGTCGTCTACTAGAACCCCTATATAACTTTCGTCTCTTTTTGGAATCCAGGGAGAGCCTTCATCTATTGCTAAAGACGCATTTATACCTGCTACGAGACCTTGCGCTGCGGCTTCTTCGTATCCTGTTGTTCCATTAATTTGTCCTGCAAAAAAAAGATTTTCTATCTTTTTTGTCTCTAATGTATGTTTTAGCTCTCTAGGATCAAAAAAATCATATTCTACTGCATAACCAAATTTTGTTATTTCTGCATTTTCAAAACCGGTAATTGATCTAACCATTTTTTGCTGAATATCTTTAGGCATACTGGTCGATATACCATTTGGGTAAATTTCCTCAGATGTTAATCCTTCTGGTTCAATGAATATTTGATGCGATTCTTTATCAGCGAACCTGTGAATTTTATCTTCGATTGAAGGGCAATACCTAGGGCCTAAACCTTCTATTTTTCCTGAAAAAATTGGAGATCTTTCTATGCCCTTCATTATTATTTCATGAGTTTCTTTATTTGTTCTGGTGATAAAGCAACTCATTTGTTTTGGATGTACGTCATTAGTTGTTATAAACGACATTGTTGGTCTTGGGTTGTCGCCTGGTTGCTCTTTGGTTATTTTCCAATTTACTGAGCTGGATCTAATTCTCGGCGGTGTGCCGGTTTTTAGTCTTCCTGACTTTAAATCTAATGAGAGTAAAAAATCCGCAAGTTTTATTGATGGTTTGTCGCCAATTCTTCCGCCCTCTTCTTTCTCTTCACCGGTGAACAATTTTCCGTTTAAAAAAGTACCAGCTGTTAAAATAACTTTTTTTGAATCTATTTCAGCTCCATTTAAGAGCTTGATTCCTTGAGCTTGATTATTGGATATTTTTATCTCAGTGACCTCTCCTTCTATTAAAGTTAGTAAGTCTTCACTATCAATTATAGATTTGACTTTACTTGCATAAAGCAATCTGTCTGATTGCGATCTTGTAGCTCTCACAGCAGCTCCTTTTGATGCATTTAAGACTCTAAAATGAATGCCTCCGTGGTCAGCTGCAATTCCCATTAATCCTCCCATAGCATCTATTTCCCTTACAAGATGACTTTTTCCTATGCCTCCTATAGCGGGATTGCATGACATTTTTCCTATATCTTTTTTAGAATTTGTCACTAAACAGCTTTGCTTGCCCATGCGCGCACAAGCGTAAGCGGCTTCAACACCTGCATGTCCCCCACCAATTATTATTACATCGAAGTTATTCACAGATTAAATAAATATAATATAGATTTAATATTAATTATTTATATTATTGTTATTGTTATTAGGGACGGTATTTTCTGTTAATTACTTTTGAAGCTCAAGTAATATTTGATTTGAGAGAAAAGCAAAACTGTAAAAAAAAACTTTTTAATTTGTTTGTAAATTGTTAGTTATTGTTGATAACTAATTCAGAAAAAAAAATGAAATAAATAATAAACAGGTTTTGAACAATTATTTCCCAATGCAGAAATTAGAAAAAATTTCACCGAGTAGCTCGTCTGAAGAATAAGGAGATTTTATTTCCCCAATAAAATCACTAGCTCTTCTTAGATTTTCAGCAATCAACTCTAAACTATTTTCATGAGATAAAGCAGCAGCGCTTTCTAGTTCATTTAAACAAAGGTTCATAAGTTCAGCATGCCTTGATCTGGCTGAAAAGCTTATATTAGAAATTCGAAGCGGTAAATTAAGAGCCTTAAACAAAGCGTCTTTTATTTCACTAATTCCTTTTTTATTATTGAAAGAAGCATCAATTCTGTTTTTTGATGATGTGTTGCATAAATCTGACTTATTTCTAACTCTTATGACTGGATTTTTATAATTTACAAAGAAATCCTCATTGGTAGGGTCTACTATCTCTATAATGACATCACATGTATCTAAGAGAGATTTTGCCATCTCAATTCCTTCCCTCTCTATTGGATCATCAGATTGGTCTCGAATTCCAGCTGTGTCATACAAGGAAAATTCATAATCTCTTATTTTACAAGATCTTAAGATTATATCCCTAGTAGTTCCATGGATTTCTGAGACAATCGATGCTTTTTCCTTGCTTAATATATTCATTAAAGTTGATTTACCTACATTTGGAGGGCCTGTAATTCCAACTTTTACCCCTTCAATAAGATATTTGGAAGAGTTAGTATCTAATACAAAAGTTTTGAAATTATCTATAAAAGTGCTTAAATCCTTCTTAAAACCAGTAAAATCGTCTAAAATTTGTTCATCTGAAAAATCAATATTACTTTCAACGTAAATTCTTAACTTTTTGAGATCTTCAATCGTTTCATTTATTTTTTCTTCAAATTTTCCAGATAAGGACTTAGAAGCAGCTAGCAGTTGGTTTTGATTTGCTGCGTTGATTAAGTCATCAATAGCTTCGGCTTCAAGAAAACTAATCTTATTATTTAAAAAGCTCCTCATTGAAAATTCTCCTGGTTCTGCTCTCCTACAACCCAACTTAATTAATTTTTCTATAATCATTTCAACTATCAAAGGATTGCCATGACAATTAATTTCTAATACATCTTCTCCCGTAAAAGAATTAGGTGACTTAAAGAAAGTAAGTACACACTTCTCATTAAGATCCTTTTTTATTTGTAATTGTTCTACGATGGATGTTTTATCGTCTATTTTTTTAACCCCAAGTTTTTTTACAATCAGGGTTAAATTTTTCCCTGAAACTCTCACTATTGAAATTGCTCCCGTTCCAGGAGGAGAAGAACACGCAACAATAGAATCAGAAAAAGAATGCGTCACTATTTCTATTGGGCCTTAGGGCCGTGAAGGTACATCTGCAAAGCCGATACTAGGGAATTGACAAACCAATAAAGCACTAACCCTGCAGGAAAAAAAGCAAAGAGAATTCCAAAAATAAAAGGCATATATTTAAAAACATTTGCTTGAATAGGATCGGTTCCAACAGGTTGCGGCTGAAGTTTTTGCATTCCCCACATTGCGAGAGTATTTAATATAGGAAGAATAAAAAAGGGATCCCTTGCGGATAAATCTGTTATCCAAAAAAGAAAAGGAGCATATCTAAGCTCTACTGTCTCAATTAAAACCCAATAAAATGCTAAAAAGAAGGGTAATTGAAGCAGCATGGGCAAACAACCTAAAGCAGGGTTTACTTTTTCCCTTTTGTAAAGGTCCATCATCGCTTTTGATAAAGCCTGGCGATCGTCAGCATATCTTTCTTGAATATCTTTTAGCATTGGCTGTACTTGTCTCATTTTTCCCATATTTTTGTAAGAAACATATGATAAGGGCCATAAAATACCTTTAATTAGTATGGTTACTAGAATTATCGCCCATCCCCAGTTTCCAACGATATTAAAAAAGAAATTCATAGCTTGATACATAGGTTGGCCTATCCACCATAAAAAACCATAATCAACCGCCAAATAAAGATCTGGATGAGCTTTAGTAAGTTCTTTTTGAATTTTAGGACCAAAATAAACTTTATGATTGAAGGTAGTCTTTCCTTCAACTTGTAGATTTTTAGTTTGCCCAACTATACCTATTGAATAGTCTCCATTACTCTTACGCTTTGCTTGAAATATATAATCTTGGTTATCAACAGGAACAATTGCTGTTAAAAAATAATGTTGGAGCATAGCTGCCCAACCTTCTCTTGATGTTTGCTTAAAATCATTTTCGGAAATATCACTGAATGGAATTTTCAAGTAATTTTCTTCAGATGTTCTAAAGGCAGGACCTAAGTAAGCAAAACTGGAAGGATCAGTAAAACCAGATCCTTTTGCTTCGACAATCTCAGACGATCTATCAATTTTCGAAAAAGGCGCAAGTTTAATTTCAGATTGATCTAGATTTTCTATAGAGTCTTTAATTTTTAAATAATAATCATCGTCGCTATAACTAATTATTTTTTTGATCAGAACGTTATTCAACTGTTTTTCAAAAACATATACATTATTTAGCCCATCTTGATAATTTTCGGATAATCTAAATAATGTTTTCTTATCTAAACTTCTATTGAGAAATGCAAAGCCGCTGACATGAGAATATCTCTCTGAACCACAATCATTGAATAAAAGTTTATTATTGTTCGAGCCGGCAGCAGTAGGAAATTTTGTTAATTCTGCGTAACTAATTTTACCGTTATCAAGATTTACTTTTGCTTTCCAATTTTTATTATCTATATAAATAAAATCATTAACACCGCAAGCTGCTTCATCTACAAAAATCTCTTCAGAGTATATGTCCTCTCTAGAAACAAATTCTTCATTATCTAACAATTGTGAGTACTCACTATCATTTGCATCAATGATATCATTGACCTCTTGGTTAGGTGGATTATAATTTATTAGCAATAGATAGCTTAAGAAAATTATTGAAAATATTAAAAAGTATCTTTGCATTTTATTTTTTTAATTCATTTTTTTTAGGAACTAGATCAACCCCTCTGCCGCCTAGTGGATGACAACTGGCAATTCTTTTAATTGATAAAAATAAGCCTTTTTTTAAACCGTGTTCTTGTAATGCTTCATAAGCATAAGAACTGCAAGTTGGATGATATCTACAATTCTGTCCGATGTAGGGGCTTAAAGAACCTTTATAAATTTTAATTAAAATTAATAAAAATTTAACTAAAAATTTTTCTGTATGATTAATTAATTTGCGCATTGTTCTTGAAAAAGCTAAAGGAAATTTATTTATTTTTTTTAGTAATTTTATTTTTTTGTTACTGTTTTTTTACTGATTAAATTGCGTACCAATTAATAGCGATTCTAACTTTCTTTTCAAATTATTTATATGGTTTTTTAATTCACATTTATTGAAATCTTTAATCTTTATCGCGACTAAAAAAATAATATCGTATCCTAAAAAAATTTCGTTTCTAATAATTTCTCTTGCTCTCCTTTTAACAAAATTTCTATTTGACGCCAAAGATATTCTTTTTTTTGGAATAACCAGCCCAAGAGAGACATCTTTTGTTGAATTTTTTTTTAGAAATAATTTGAAGGGGCCTTCCTTAATTTGGTAATCACTCGATATAAAAACGGAATCGTAATTGATGTTTCCTTTCAGAGAGTTTACTTTCAAACTTAAGCTGCCAGTTGTTTTCTACCTTTGCTCCTTCTGCTTTTTAGGACGGCTTTTCCACTAACAGTAGAGTTTCTTTTGCGGAAACCATGTGTACGTCTTCTTTTGACTTTGCTTGGTTGATAAGTTCTTTTCATAAGGATGGAAGATATTAAAGATTTATAAAAAAAAATCAATAAATACCTTTATTTAATATAAACAAGTTATCCACAAGATATATAATGGATATCCTGTGGATAAGTTTAATTAAAAGGAATATTATTAATTTATTTTCTGAGGAGATAAAATTTGCAAATTTGGAAAGATTGTAAAAATAATTTTAAAAAAGAGTTGAACGAAGAAGAATTTACCGCTTGGATCAATCCTTTAGATTTTACTCAATATTCAGATGACAATGGGGTTCAATCTTTTTATGTTTTAGCTCCCAATGATTTTATAAAGGAGCATATAAGAACAAATTTTGACGATAAATTCAGAAGTTTTTTGACTAAAGCTTCAGGAAAAAGTAATTTTTCATTGATATATGACTTATCAAGTAAGCATAAGTTACTGAAAACAAAGAAAAAAAATAAAAATATAACTTTATTTTCAGATAAAGAAAATTCTCTGGTTGAAAATTTTACATTCGATACATTTGTTGAGGGTAAGTCAAACCATATAGCTTTGGCTGCAGCAAAACAAGTTTCTGAGCTTCCAGACGGTGCATACAATCCATTATTTATTTATGGTGGAGTTGGTTTAGGCAAAACCCATCTAATGCATGCTGTCGGAAATAAAATTAAAAGTCAGGATCCTACTAAAAATGTTGTATATGTACATTCTGAAAGATTTGTTGGCGATATGGTCAAATCACTGCAATTGGGCGCTATTAACGAATTCAAAAACTTCTATAGATCAGTTGATGCTCTTTTAATAGATGACATTCAGTTTTTTGCTGGCAAGGAGCAGTCTCAAGAAGAACTTTTTCATACATTTAATTCTCTTTTGGAAGGCGGACAGCAAATGATATTGACTTGTGACAGGTATCCCAAAGAGATAAACGGTTTAGAAGAAAGACTAAAATCAAGATTAGGTTGGGGGTTGCCTGTGGTAGTAGAGCCGCCAGAATTGGAAACTAGAGTAGCTATTTTATTGAGTAAAGCTGAAGAAAGAGGTTATGACTTATCTCAGGAGAGCGCTTTCTTTATGGCCCAAAAAATAAGGTCTAACGTTAGAGAGTTAGAAGGTTCTTTAGCTAGGGTAGGGGCTGAAGCTAAATTTACTAATAAACAAATTGATGTGAGCTTAATTAAGGAATCTTTATCAGATTTACTATCTATACAGGCAAGACAGGTTAGTATTGATAATATTCAAAAAACCGTATCGGATTATTATAATATTAAGCTTTCAGATCTCCTGTCTAATAAAAGAAATAGATCTTTAGCGAGGCCAAGACAATTGTCTATGAGTTTAGCAAAAGAGCTTACAACTCATAGTCTTCCTGAAATTGGTGAGTCTTTTGGCGGCAGAGATCACACTACTGTTCTTCATGCCTGTAAGAGAATAAATGAATTAAGAACTGAAGATAATGGCATTGAGGAAGACTATAAAAAGCTTGTTAGAGCTCTTACTGCATAATGAATTTTAAAATTTCTAAATCTAAGATCTCAGAACCCTTATCGCTTTTAGCTTCAGTTGCAGAAAGTAGGCAATCTATTCCAATATTGTCTAATATTTATATTAAGGCAGAAAATGATTCAATTTCTTTAATTGCTACAGATTTAGAAATTGAACTAAGTTTTAAAGTTGCTTGTGAAAATATAATTGAGCCAGGGGAGACTACAGTCTCTGCAAAAAAGATATTTGATTTAACAAGGTCTCTAAATGATGAAACATCCTTAGAATTTTCTCTTAAAGAAAATCAGCTTATTGTTACAGCATTAAAATTCAATGGAGAGTTTGCAATATTACCAATTCAAGATTTTCCTGTAGTTGAAATAGATAATTTTGATTTAGAAACTCAATTGAATGGAAAAGTATTAGCTGGTCTTATAGAGCAAACTTCTTTTGCTATGGCATCTCAAGACGTCAGATACTATTTAAATGGAATCTTAGTAGAAATTGAAGGATCAAATGTTAATTTGGTTGCTACTGATGGACATAGACTAGCATGGGCTTCTGAAACTTTAGATAAAGAACTCAGTGAAAGTAAATTAATTTTACCTAGAAAATCAGCTTTAGAATTACAAAAATTATTAAATTTATTTCCTGGTGAAATAAATTTAAGTTTTTCTTCTAATCAAATACTAATTTTCTCGGATGAATTTAGATTTGTAAGTAAATTAATTGAAGGTAATTATCCAGATTACCAAAAAGTTTTCCCTTCGGGAGAAGAGCAAATTTTAAAAGTAGAGAAGTCCTTAATCCAAACTGCTTTGAACAGAGCTTCAGTCTTGTCAAACGAAAAGTATCGAGGAGTAAAGTTTGTACTTTCAAAAGATAATTTAAAGATTTGTGCTAACAATCCAAGCAAGGAAAGCGCCGAAGAGGAAATTTCAGTTGATTACTCTGGAGATGATTTAGAAATAGGTTTTAATATAGGCTATATTCAAGAATCTTTGTCAGTAATTAATAATTCTGAAATAGATTTTGTTTTTTTCGGCTCTGAAAATTCCTGCATTATAAAAAACAAAGAAAATGATAATTTGGTCCATGTAATCATGCCTATGCGCTTATGATTTTATGTTACTGCGCCAATTACATTTATTAAACTTTAGATCTTTTAAGGATGCTTTATTTGATTTAAAAAAAACTTCGCTGATTTACGGGGAAAATGGTACCGGTAAAACATCCTTAATAGAAGCAATTCATTTTTCTTTAAAAGCAAAATCTTTTAGGACAAGCAGTGTTAATGCTATGGTCAAAAATGATTCTAATTTTTTTAGAATAAGCACAAATTTTCATGATCAAAAAAGAATAATTGAAAAAAAAGTTGGTAAAGCAATTCACAAATTAAACTACGAAAATTTTCCTAAATATGATTGTCTTCCTTTACTTTTAAATAATTTTTCCTTGCGTTTTCTAGAGCAAAATAAAGACGAGAGAAGGGTGTTTATTGATTATTTTTTGTTTCACGTGAAACAGGAACATTTAGACAATCTTAAAAGGTTTAAAAAAATTCTTCTTTCCAGGAACAAAGCATTAAGGGAAGAAAATAAAAATCAAATATCTATTTGGACCAAACTATTTATAGAAAGTAGTGAGCAAATAAATAAGGATAGAGAGCAAATTGTTAAAAAGATCTTAGAAAATTTAGAGTCAAATATTTTGAATAGATTAGAGAATAAAAGATGGAAAAATATTTTAAGCGGTCTTCAGATTTCTTTCTTTCCTGGATGGAAGGGAGAGAGTCTAGAAAATGTATTAAGAGCAGATTATGAAGAAGATTTATTGAAGGGTTATACAAAATCTGGAGCTCATAAATTTGATTTAGAAATAAAAGTCTTAGGAGAAAGCAGTGGAAATATTTTATCTAGAGGAGAGCAAAAGCTATTGATTTTATTGACTTTTTTGTCTTTTGGCAATTATCTAGAAGACTTACAAAATAAACAAATTATCTATTTAATAGATGATTTGCCTTCCGAGCTTGATGAAAAAAATCTAAATTTAGCGCTTGAATTTTTAGCACTTTCAAGCAGTCAAAAAATCATTACATCCGTAAATAAAATAGAAAATAAAACCATAGAACATTTAATTGATTTATAATGTTCTATGCCTAAAAAGGAGCAAAAAAAATCTATCAAAGCCAAGCCTCCTGAAACTTACGATTCCTCAAACATTAAGGTTCTTAAAGGTTTAGAAGCCGTTAAAAAAAGGCCAGGAATGTACATTGGTGATACCGATGATGGCACGGGTTTGCATCATATGGTCTTTGAAGTAGTTGATAATTCTATAGATGAAGCTTTAGCAGGTTTTTGTAACAAAATAGATGTAATAATTCACGAGGATGACGAGGTATCAATTAGAGATAATGGTAGAGGGATTCCAGTAGATCACCATAAAGAGGAAGGAATTTCAGCAGCAGAAGTAATAATGACGAAATTACATGCTGGAGGAAAATTTGATGACAATTCTTACAAAGTATCAGGAGGATTACATGGAGTTGGAGTTTCTGTCGTCAATGCTTTATCCGAAAATTTGGATTTAACAATTTGGAGAGAAGGAAAGGTTTGGAAACAAACTTATAGCAATGGTAATCCAAAAAGTAAGATTAAGTCTTCTGGTACGACGAAAGACCAAGGAACAGAAATTAAAGTAAAGCCTTCTAAGAAGATTTTCGGAGATTCTATTTCGTTTGATTATGATGTCTTAAAGAAAAAATTAAGGGAGCTATCATATTTGAATTCAGGAATAGAAATTAATTTAAAAGATGAAAGAAATTCAAAATCAGAAACCTTTAAATCAGACGGCGGACTAATTGAATTTGTAGAATTCAAAAATAAAAATAAGACGCCACTTAATAAAACTTTCAGGTTTCTAGAAGAACAGAAAGACGGCATTTCTATCGAAGTAGCACTTCAGTGGAACGATTCCTATCAGGAAAACATTCAATGTTTCACAAACAACATTCCACAAAAAGATGGAGGTAGTCATTTAATAGGTTTTAGAACTGCTTTGACTAGAACCATGAATAATTACATCGATAAGGAAAATTTAGCAAAAAATGAATCGATCCAAACTTCTGGAGAAGATGTTAGGGAAGGTTTAACAGCGATCATATCGGCAAAGTTGCCCGATCCTAAATTTTCATCACAAACAAAGGATAAATTAGTCTCTTCAGAAATTCAGCCTGTCGTTGAAAAAGAAACATATAAACATTTGACAGATTATCTTTTAGAAAATCCAATCGATGCTAAATCAATTGCCTCAAAAATAATTGAGGCTGCAAGAGCTAGGGAAGCTGCAAGAAAGGCAAGAGAAATGACTAGAAGAAAAGGTGTCTTAGATGGTCTTGGATTGCCAGGAAAACTTTCAGATTGTCAGGAAAAAGATCCTTCGATTAGCGAATTATATTTAGTTGAGGGAGAGTCTGCAGGTGGTTCAGCGAAGCAGGGAAGAAATAGGCAAAATCAAGCCATTCTTCCTTTAAAAGGAAAAATATTAAATGTTGAGAAAGCAAGAATAGATAAAGTTTTGGGCTCTGATGAAATAGTAACTCTAATAACTGCTTTAGGTTGTGGAATAAAAGAGGAATTTAATTTAGAAAAACTAAGATATCATTCGATCATAGTCATGACGGACGCCGATGTCGATGGTTCCCATATTAGGACTTTACTTTTAACTTTCTTTTATAGACAAATGCCTGAGCTAGTTGAAGCTGGCCACATTTTTATAGCCCAGCCGCCACTATACAAAGTTTCAAAGGGGAAAAAGGATGTTTATTTAAAAGATGATTCTGGCTTAAACGAATATTTGTTAGAAAGAATTTCAGAAAATTACACACTAAACATCACTAAGTCTAAGGCCATGAAACCCGAAGAATTTTCTGAGTTATTAAAAACTTACAAAAACTTTGAAGAACTTATTTCAATTCCGGATTTAAATATTTCTTTTGATTTCTTGATTACTTTGCTTAAGTTAAAACCATTTCCAAAGAAAAATTCTGAAAAAGAAATCAAAAGCTGGATCAATTCTTTTAATAAGATATCGGAAATAAATACTTTATCAGTAGATGAAAAGATAAAAAATATCATTTGCACAAGAACGGAATATGGTAATTCTTTAGTTGACTTAATACCTTTATCTTTTTTCAAATCTAAAAACTACAAAATTGTTTTGGCTTATCGAGAAAAATCAATAAAAATTAAATCTGGTATTAGTTCAATTGTGAAAAGCGATGCCATTGAAATTATTTATGACTTATTTGAGACCCTTAAATCTTTGATGGAAGATGTAAGGAAAGGATTGAATATTCAAAGATATAAAGGTTTGGGTGAAATGAATCCTGAACAATTATGGGAGACCACAATGGATCCTGTAGGCAGAAGATTAGTTCAAGTAAAAATTGATGATGCTGACGAAGCGTCTGACCTATTTGAGCAACTTATGGGAGATAATGTTGAGAATAGAAGAGAGTTTATCGAGGCAAATGTAAATCTTGTTGGGAATATAGATATCTAATTTTTTGCTAAAATTAAATTTACTGCTTCACTTAAATTTTTAGTTATTGTTAAATTTTCTCTAGACCCCCTTTCTTCAATTGATCTTAATCCGTACCCTGTTTCTACTAAGATAGGTATGCAACCATGAGCTAAGGCGCATTCAATATCTGAAAGTTTATCTCCAACGAAAAAACAATTCTTTAAACTTATTTTATGTTTTTTTTCTGCATTTTTTAAAAGCCCAGTTTTTGGCTTTCTGCACTCACATTTTTCTTCGTCACGATGGGGGCAAACTTCTACAGATTTTATTTTTACTCCAGCTTTAGTAACAATATCGACCCAATAATTATTAATTTCCTCAATACCTTTAAAAGATATCAAACCTAAATTTATACATTTTTGATTTGTAGCAATAATAATTTCAAATCCATTTTTTCCTAGTTCAATTAAAGCTTCATAGCTACCCTCTTCAAATTTAAAATCTTTAACATCCATTACATAATCGAATAAATCAACGTTAATCACGCCGTCTCTGTCTAAAACTATGTATTTGGGTTTCAATTTAAGGATTTTCTGTAAAAATCAGTTAGTTCGCTGATTTTAATTACCTGTTGATCCATACTGTCCCTGTCTCTTACTGTTACTGTTTCTTTATCCAAGCTGTCAAAATCTACAGTAATACACATTGGAGTCCCTATTTCATCGTGTTTTCGGTAACTTTTTCCAATATTTCCAGTATTTTCTAATATTACTCTCCCTAATTTTTGGTTTTGAAGTTCTTTTTTAAGACTTTTAGCTAGATTTACCAGTTTTTCATTATTTTTCTTTAATGGCACTATGGCGGCTTTAATTGGCGATAGATGAGACTTTAAAGCTAAGACCACCCTTTTTGATCCATTTTCAAGAGCTTCCTCTTTATAGGCTTCATTTAAAATGGCTAAAAATCCTCTATCCACTCCGGCTGAGGGCTCAATAACATATGGAACAAACCATGAATTATCTTCTCTTTGAACAGCTAATTTTGAATTAGAACTCTTGTTTTCCTTAGTTACAGATTTTATTTTAAGTTGATCTTGATTTTTGCTATGAGAACCAAGGTCAAAATCTGTTCTGTTTGCAATTCCTTCTAATTCTTCTAAGCCATGAGGAAATTTATACATCAGGTCAACAGTTGCCTTGGAATAATGAGCAAGTTCATCTTTATCAACATTTAAAAGTTCTATATTGTTTTTATTTACTCCCTGCTCTTCCCACCATTTGAGTCTTTCTTCAACCCAGATTTTATGCCACTTTTCATCTTCACCAGGCTCTACAAAAAATTCAAGTTCCATTTGTTCAAATTCTCTAACTCTGAAAATAAAATTTCTTGGAGTTATTTCATTCCGGAAGGCTTTTCCAATCTGCGCTATCCCAAAAGGAGGTTTTCTAGAAGTAGAGTCAATAATATTTTTAAAATTGATAAAAATTTGCTGAGCAGTTTCTGGTCTCAAATAAGCAAAACTTGAAGCGTCTTCAATTGGACCAACATTTGTTTTGAACATAAGATTAAATTGTCTTGGTTCCGTTAGATCTTCCTCATTGCAATAATCAGGAACTTGATCAGCTCTAAATCTTTCTCCACATGATTTACAATCAACCAGAGGATCAGTGAAAGTTTCTTCATGGCCTGAATAATTCAACACTTCTGGATGAGTCAAAATGGAAGCATCTAAACCTTCCACATCATCTCTATCATATACTATTGATGCCCACCAAGATTTCTTTATATTATTCTTCAGTTCAACTCCCAAAGGACCGTAATCATATACTCCCTGAATGCCGCCATAAATTTCACTAGATTGAAAAATAAAACCTCTACGTTTACAAAGAGCAACCAGTTCATCCATATTTTTTGCTGTCATAACTTGATTTTATCAATAGTAAGCATTCACTATGATCTCCAAAAGAAAGTAGTGAACAATACTAGTAATGTATAAATTTCTAGTCTACCAAGTATCATTGTAAACGATAAAATAATTTTACTAGCATCATTTAAAGAAGCATAATTAGCTTTTGCATCACCAAGAGCAGGGCCAAGATTATTCAGACAGGAAAAGATAGTTGAAAAGGCAGTTTCTAAATTAAGTCCAGTAGCAAGAATAAGTAATATTCCAAAAAATAATGCGAAAAGGTAAACAGAAATAAATCCCCATATTGAATCAGAAATTTCTTTATTAATCACATTTTCTCCAATTTTGAGAGGTATGACCGAGCTAGGGTGAATTAATTTAATAAGTTCATTTTTTGCCTGTCTGTAAAGAATATAAATTCTTATTGCTTTCAAACCTCCTCCTGTTGATCCAGCGCACGCACCCATGCCTGCCAATGCAATTAATAAATAAGGAATAAATAAAGGTAAAGATGATTGATCGGTTGAGACAAAACCTGTAGTAGTTGCAAAGGAAATTGTTTGAAACAAAGAAAGAATCAAAGTATCAACATTTTCGGTCGCATTTCTTGATTGTAAAACTACAAAGATTAATAAAAAAGAAGTAAAGATTACTGTCGCGTAAAATCTTAGTTCCATGTCTTTAAAGTATCCTTTAATACTTAATTTATTGAATGCAATAAAATGAAGAGAAAAACTTATTGCTGATAAAAACATAAAAATTGAGGCAAAGAAATATATATAGTTATTAGAAAAATAAGCGAAGCTATTGTCATAGTTAGAAAAACCGCCAATGGCAATAGTTGTGAATGCATGTGTTACAGCATCAAAGTTATTCATACCTGAAAACCTATAGCAAAAAAAACATAAAATAGTTAAAAAAAGGTAAATAAACCACAAAGATTTAGCTGTTTCCGCCATTTTAGGCCTTAATTTATTATTATTTACAGGATTTGAAGCTTCGCCTCTATATAACTGCATGCCTCCGATACCAAGAATTGGAAATAAAGCCAAGGCTAAAACAACAATACCTAAGCCTCCAACCCATTGTAATAATGCTCTGTAAAAAAGAACTGATTTTAATTCACTTTCCAAATTTAGAAAGATAGTAGCTCCAGTAGTTGTTAAACCTGAAACAGACTCAAAGTAAGCGTTCACTATAGATAAAGGTCCTTGTTTTAATACAAAGGGTATAGAAGCAAAAATGGAAAAAACAAGCCACAATAAGACAATTAACAGAAATCCATCTCTTATTTTTAGATCCTCGTAGTCCTTGGTGTAATTAACGGCGTACAAAAATAGTCCAGTTGCAAATGTAATCAATGAAGATTGCAAAAAACTCAAATAATTTTGCTCAGCATAAATAAAAGAAATTAATATAGGAAAAAGTTGAATTACTGAAAAAAGGATTAATCCAGTCCCTAAAATCTTCGAAATAAGTCGATATTTCACTTAAATTCTCTTACTTTGTCAATCTTCTTTCAACTTCTTCAAATTTACTTGAATCTGACAAAAATACAATTAAATGGTCATTTTCTTCAATTTTCAAATCATGATGAGCTATTTTAATATTTTTATTGTTTGAAATAGCAGCAATCACCGTGCCTTCTGGCGTTGATATGTCTCCTATATCTTTGCCAACAATATTGTCTGGATTCTGAGAAGATTTAGCTATTATTTCGATAGCCTCTGCTTGACCTCTTTTAAGGGAATGAGCTGTAACTAATTCCTTTCTAGATAGATTTTTTAATACAACTCCAATCGCTATGTCAGTTGGTGCAATAGTTATATCAACCTCTTCATTTTCTTTAATTAAATCTAAATAATTCTGTTTATTTACTAATGACACAATTTTTTTTGCTCCGAGTTTTTTTGCAAGAAGAGATGACATGACATTAGCTTCATCATTGTTTGTAAGAGCGCAAAACAAATCCATGCTGTCTATGTTCTCTTCTTCAAGCAATTCTGAGTCAGAAGAGTCCCCGTGAAGAATTAATGAATTTTCTAATTTTTCATTTAAGTAAATACATCTGTCTTTGTCAGCTTCAATAATCTTAACTCTGTATTTTGATTCAAGTGAATTAGCGAGTCTCCTGCCTATTCTGCCTCCTCCCGCGATCATTATATTTTTGTAACCTTTATCATATTGATAAATCGTAGATATAACTTTTTTGATATCTTTTTTTGCAGAAATAAAAAAAACTTCATCACCTTTATTTATAGTATCTTCTCCCTTAGGGATAATTAGATTTTCATTTCTGTTTATTGCCGCGACTCTTACGTCTACATTAGGAATAATATTTTTTAGCTCTGAGATTTTATGTCCTGTAATTAATCCGCCTTTAGCTTTCACACTTACCATCGAGGCTTGTCCATTTCCAAAATCTAGAACTTTGTTAGCGCCAGGTACCTCTATTATTCTTTTTATAAAATCCGTAATTAAGTTTTCAGGGCTAATCACAACATCTATGGTGTAATCCCCAGCTTCGAAAATTTCACTACCTTTTCCACCTAAATATTGGGTAGCTCTAATTCGAGCCATAGTTTTTGTTTTTTTACTAATATGTTTAATCATCTGACAAGCAACCATATTGACTTCATCATACTGAGTCATTGCTATCGCAAGATCAGCTTTTTCAATTTCTGCTTGTTCAAGTGTTTTTGGGTAACAGGCATTTCCACAAATCGTTTTAAGATCGTGATGGTCTGAAATTTTTTGTAACTTTTCTTGTTTCAAATCAATTAACGTTACGTCATGATCGGAAGCAAGAATTGCTGAAAGCTCTGAGCCGACTTGGCCGGCGCCTAAAATTACTATGTTCAATTTTTTTCTCTTGTAAAATTATACTCTCAGTTATTTTTTTTAGTAACTAGGTTAAAAATTTTTCTTCTGAAAAAAAATGCTTTGATCCATTATAAAAAGATTCATACTTTTGTCTTTTTTTTCCTGGTCTTGATAGTTCTTTTATTCTCACACAAAAATCTTTTGCTCCTATAAGGAGTTTTTCTCTAGAAGCCTCAACCAAAAGTCCCGGACCTTTAGTTTTAATATCTGTAAATTCAGCTAAAAAAAAGTTCAACCTATTTTTATTTAAGGAACTATAAGATCCTGGAGATGGGCTTAAACCATTAATCTGATTAACTATATCTATTGCTTTTTTATTCCAGTTGATTTTAGATTCTTCTTTTATAATTTTAGGAGCATAAGTAGCAATTTTGTGATTTTGAGGAGTTAGCATGAAGTTATTTTTTTCAATATTATCAATAATTTGCAAAATTTTACGAGAAGATACTTTTGACATTTTTTCAGTCAATGATTCAGATGTTTCCTGATCACTTATTTTTATAATTTCTTGCTCATAAATTGGTCCAGTGTCTAAGCCTTTTTCCATTTTCATGAATGTGATGCCTGTTTCTTTATCTCCATTTAAGATTGCCCTTTGTATTGGAGCTGCCCCTCTTAATTTTGGTAGTAAGGATGTGTGGATATTCAATGCACCCATTTTAAAAACGTTTAGTATTTCCTCTGGAACCAAATGCCCATATGCGAAAACTAAAAGTAAATCTGCCTCTTTAGATTTCAAGAAATCTAATAGCCCTTCATCTTTTAAATTTTTTGGTTGTTTTAAATCAATATTATTATCTTCAGCAAATATTTTAACTGGAGGTTTTTTAATTTTTTTTCCTCTTCCAAAAGGTTTATCTTCATTAGTTAATATTAAAGTTATTTCGTTTGAAGAAGCATGAATTTTAGATAAAGTTTCTAAAACTATTTCTGGAGTGCCGGCAAATATAATTTTCATAAATTTCTACTTCTTTATTTTGAAAAGTTTGAGTTAATTTTTCTGGCTTTAAATGAAGGCACTATATTTATTTTTAAAACTATTTGGTTAGCCCTTTCTAGATTTGTTATGAAAAGTTCATAAAGCTTCATTTTTTTATTTTTAAAAGTTTGGATCTAATTCTCTGTCTTTTGATAGAGGAAATATAATCTACCATCAACTTTCCATCTAGGTGGTCTGTTTCATGTTGAATGACTACTCCAAGTAATCCCTCTGGAACTAAGCTTTTATTTTCTCCTTCAAGATTTTGGAAATTTATTTCAACTTTTAATGGCCTGACTACTTCTTCATAAAATCCAGGTATAGATAAGCATCCTTCATCGTAACCCCCTCTTTCCTTTTCGTCTAAAACTTTGATGTTTGGGTTTACGAACACATGAGGCTGATTTTTTTCTTCAGAAACGTCGGCAACAATAATCCTTTTTGAAATCCCAATTTGGATTGCAGCCAATCCTATTCCATTATTCTCATACATAGTTTCCAATAGATCGTCTGCCAATTTCTTTAGCTCAGAATCAAATTTAGTAACATCTTTCGCTACGTTTCTTAATTCAGGATCTGGGAAGGTTAAAATTTTCCTTATAGTCATTTAATATTTAATTTAAAATATTTGTTAATTATAAATAATATTAATTTTTAGGTAGGGGTTAATTTGAAAGTATCAATAGTAATCGGTTCTAAAACAGATATGGAATTAGCAGAAGCAGCTGGAGAGGTTTTAAATCAATTAGACATTAAATGTAGTATTAATGTTTTAAGCGCACATAGAATGCCAGAGTATTTGCAAGAGCACATAAAAGCAACTATTGCCGATGGCACTAGAGTTTTTATTGGAATAGCTGGAATGGCAGCTCACTTGGCGGGAAATATTGCCGCACATACTTCTTTGCCGGTGATAGGAGTTCCAGGTGATGGCGGTCCTTTAAATGGATTAGATGCACTTTTATCTACAGTTCAAATGCCAAAAGGGGTGCCAGTTGCTACAGTTGCAATAGGAAAAGCGGGCGCTATAAATGCTGGGCACTTAGCTGCTCAAATTCTGTCAGTGAACGATGAAGCCCTTCAAAAAAGGATTAAAGAAGCAAGAATTGCTAATAAAGAACAATTAAAAGCAGAAAACGACGAACTTCAAGGAATTTGAAGTATTTTAGATACTAATAGATAGATTTTAATGTCAATTCTTAAAGAAATATTCTTGCAGAATAAGGCGTTTGCTCATCCAACAGAAGGGGTATGGGGCTTAGGCTGCAACCCTTTCTCTAAAAAAGCTGTCGAAAATCTTTTTAATTTAAAAAAAAGGCCTAAGGAGAAAGGAGTAATTATTTTAGCTGGACATATAGATCAGTTGGATCATTTTTTAGAGAGTCTTCCTGAAGAAAAGATTAATACTCTTTTTACAAAATGGCCAGGGCCTCATACTTGGCTAATTCCTTCAACAGCAATAACACCAATTTGGCTGCAAGGAAAAAGTGGTTCTATCGCGGTTAGATTGTCAAACCATCCAACAGTTATAAGTATTACACAAGAATTAGGAAGCTCTATTTGTTCAACTTCAGCAAATTTAAGTGGAAATGAACCTGCTAAAAACCCAGATGAAATAAAAAAAGTATTTGGTAAAGATTTATATATTGTCGAAGGAGCTTTAGGAAAACTTAAGAAACCTACTCCTGTCCAAGATTTAGAAACTGGCAAATGGATAAGAAAATGAAATATGGCGTAATAGGATTCCCTATTGAACACAGTAGATCACCAGAGATCCATCATTCATTCGCTAACCAATTTGATTTAGAAATCACATTCACAAAACATCTCGTTAGAAAACATGAGTGTTCTAGTTGGGTGAAAGATTTTTTTAATAATGAAGGAAT
>CEPU01001827.1_pt1 | contig 30346 bp, 7 predicted proteins | sample 530471 | NCBI WGS metagenome assembly CEPU01 (sample SAMEA2620194, study PRJEB7988) | marine metagenome | biome: marine biome (ENVO:00000447); feature: surface water layer (ENVO:00002042); material: "saline water (ENVO:00002010), including plankton (ENVO:xxxxxxxx)" | depth 5 m | reverse complement strand
ATATTAACTGTGCCACCATCTGAATCTAGAATTAGATTTCCAGAGGTAGTAGAGATTTCACTAGATCCATCAACACCGATCTTAACGTTATCAGCAGTGATGTCTGTTGAAATAATTGCTTGGTTGAATGTAACTCCACCAGTAACAACATGTGCGTCCCCAGAAGCATTACCAATAGTTGTGTTTCCATCAACTTGTAATGTGCCTTGGACAACGGTGTTACCTGAGGCAGAAGCAACAGTAAACTTAGTAGAGTTGACTGCAAAGTCAGATGTTACATCGAGCGTGCCAGTGATACTGACATCTCCACCAAATGATCCATCGTCTGTGACGATGAGATCGTCTCCAACGTAGAGATCCAATCCAATACCAACACCGCCACCAACGATGAGAGTCCCAGAAGCAGAGTTTGTCGCATTTGTTGTGTCAAATAATTTAATTGATCCTGCATCTAGACCAGATCTTGTGCCTGCGAATGCCTCTGAAGAATTAGTAGCAGCATGATAAAGTGCATATCTTCCTGCAGAGTTATCCCAACCAAAGAATCCTAGTCTTGCTTGAGTATCGTAATACCTAAACTCAACACCACGATCCTTAGCATCATTGTTGCTAGGAGCAGTGTCACCACCTAAAGTGATAATAGGATCGTCTAACGTTACAACAGTAGAGTTAACTGTGCTTGTTGTGCCGTTAACAGTTAGGTTACCTTCTATTGTAGCATTCGTGTCAACAATTAGTGACCCATTAATTCTAACGTCGTCAGTTAGAGTTGTGTTGCTATTGACTGTAAGAGTATCGGTGTTTGCATTACCGATAGTTACGTTGTCAGTAAACTGTGTATTGTCGTTAAATGTTGCGTCACCGTGGACAGTAAGTGTACCTGTGCCCTGACCAACACGACCAATGATTGTATTACCGTTATCGCTATCAACTGCAAATTGGATTTGACCAGATGCATTATTGATATTAAATACTTCGTTATCAGACTGAATGATTAAAGAATCATAGATTGTAGTCTGACCATCAACTGTAAGAGTTGAGTTGAAATCAACTGCACCGTCAACATTAAGACTACTATCAAAGTCAACAGACTGATTGACTGTGAGATTATCTGTGATTGTAGTATCAGAATTGATAGTAAGAATATCAGTAGAAGCATTACCAAGTGTAATGTTTCCATCTACTTGTAGATTATTCTCAAATGTTACAGCAGATCCAACAGTCAGTGTGCCTCTGATGTCAGTATTACCGTTTGTAGATAGGACGGTAAACTTATCATCTGTGCCATTAGTAATCTTGAAATACTTACCAGTAGTATCAAGAGTGATGTCATTATGGAATACTGAATCGTCGTCTACATCCAGAGTGCTGTTAAAGGTGACAGCAGCATCTACATCAAGTGTGCTGTTGAATGTAACACCACTATCGACATCAAGGGTGCCATCACTGTGGATATTTCCGTTGTCACTATCGATGACAAACTTTTCGGCAGTGCCGTTTGTGATAGAAAATACTGTATTAGGACCGACAATTCTAACGTCATCTTCAAATGTCGAGTCAGAGTTTACAGTAACAGTATCGTTTGCATCTGTGCCAAGAATAACGTTGCTGTCTACCTGCAAGTCACCTTGTGTATAGATGTTACCGTTAGATGCAGTAACGGTCATCTCTCCACTATTAATGTCTACATCTTGGGCAACATCAAGTGTGCCACCAATGTATACGTTAGCAGAAATACCTGCACCACCAGTTACAACTAAAGTACCTGTAGTGGTTGAGGTTGATTGTGTGTTGGTAGTTAGTCTGAGGTTACCACCAATGATAGGAGCGTCAGTCCCAGTAAATGTTTCAGAAGAGTTGGTCGCATTGTAGAGGAAGCGATACCCGCCAGTGCCAGACCATATATTGCTGTCTGCATAATCCTCGTCCCACCCAAAGAATCCGAATCTTTCTTGAGTATCATAGTATCTAAATTCTACACCACGATCAAGATTGTCATCAGATGTAAGAGTATCCTCACCACCTAGAGTGATGATTGGATCTTGGACAGTTAATGTAGTTGAGTTAACAGTTGTAGTTGTGCCATCTACTTGAAGATCACCACGGACTCTAACAAGACCAGTAGCACCGTCATCATCATTAGGATCGATAACCAACGTTGAGTTGGTAGTCGAGATGACGTTATCTTGGAAGTGGAAATCCTCTACGTTGACTCTGTTAGCAACGTTAGTGGCATTGATTGTAATATCATTTTCAGCAGTAATGTTAATAAGTGCATTACCACTACCTGCATTAGTCGCATTGATTAGCAGGGTGCGATTATTTGTAGTATTTTGTGTGTGTTGGAAAGTAAGATCACCGTCACCAGTCTTGTCTAGTTTCTGATTTACGGCACCGTCAAGTGTAATGTCAGGATCACTAATATATGTCCTTACATTAATATCAACCTCTCCAGCCCCAGAGTCGCCAGTATTATTAGCCCCGAATAGAAGAGACCCTGACGTATCGTTAATTTTAACATAGTTGAGATAGTTGAATCCTCTGTAACCAGTAGTTGCAGTCAACTCCTGATCTAATTCAAAGTCTTCTTTTGTGTTTCCGTCAGCAAACGAAACGCGATTATTTTGTAGTTGTGTATTGTCTACACCTGCTGCAGCAATACTAACAAATCCTCCCTCATACTGCGAGGCAGGATTCCATGCTGATACATCGAAATCTTCTTGGTTAAATGATGCAAGACCTTTCTGTGGACTTACAGCAGATCCCAGATATCTCCAAGACCCTGCGTCGGAGGTGTCCGTGTGTGTAGGCTCACCGCCTCCAGAAGAGATATCAGCGATAGCCTCATACAAGCGACTACTTGAGTTTTTGACCTTATCATATCTTGAGTATGCTGTTGCATTATCGAATACAGGATCTTCACTACCTTCCTTTGCAGTAGCAATAGGAATGGTAAGTGCCTGTGTCAGACGACCATATCTATCAACAGTAAATTCAGTAGTGTTGACGGTTTGATCATCAGGTAGGTTAACTGAGATTAGAGGTGTGTCTAGGTTACCAGTAGGGTTGTAGTAACCAACAACGACCGTTGTATCAGCAAGGTCAATAAATGGGTTGTTACTTTGTGCGTTACCATTATTAACAATAATACGACCACTACCACCTGTGATAGTCCTAGTTGTAATGGTGCCCTCTGCCTGACGTGACATCAGACCGAAGGAGGTCATATCTGCAATAGACTGTAGATCTGTATCTGCAGACTGAGCGTCAGCAATACCGTACGCAGCAAGAGTCGTGGGGTTATCACCATCCACGATACGACCACGAGAGTCTACAGTTAGTCTTGTATATTGTGCTGTAGCATCTAGATCGTTAGGATCATAGTGTGGAAGACCTGGTTGATAATTCAACTCAGCAGTAATGGTTAAGTTTGCGGATCCATCAAACGTACCACTACCAGACATGTCACCACCAAGGGAGATCTGTCTAGCGTTTGCTAGTCTAGTTGCTGTAGCGGAGTTACCCACCAATGAAGCAGTAATGGCACCTGCCTCGAAGTTACCATCGGCGTCTCTCTTTACAAGAGTGTTCGCAGTATTACTTTCCGTCTCTAGTGGTCGCTCGTAGCGAAGACTATTCCACGGAGTAACACCGTCACCAATTTTCAGTCTCGACGTATCGATTTCGATACCCAACTCACCTTGGGCGAGGATCGGGTTAATGTTTGCCCACTGCTGAGCACCATCACGTCTTAATTGTATTCTATTTGCCATTGCTTAAGGATCCTTGCAAAGCACACTATTCGTCTGAGTTATTTATGTCCTCAGTGACCTCGGTTGTTGCAGCAAGTTTCTCAGGGGAGAGATATTCCAGTGTCTCGATGGCACCCAGTAGTTTGAGTGCAGTCTGCTCGTTAGAGCGGATCTTTTCGCTTAGCTCTTTGTTTTCTTCAACTAGTTTGCCATAACGTGTCTTGAATTGATCAAGAAGCTCTTCCTTAGAAAGAGTTTCAGTTTTAGTTGCTGTCATTTTGTAGCTCCAATAATGATTTGAGTAGACCCTTAATATCCTTCAGATCTGATTTTACTTCATCAACCTCAGTTTGTAAAGTCTCGATTGTGACTTCAGTTTTTGCCCGCTTGTTGTAGGCAGCCATGTATTTTTCGTATTCGGATGTATTGTTATTGATGATGGCATTTGTCAGGGGATCACGATACCAACCCTCTTTTCCATCAACAGGTATCAGATTTTTAATGTCCATACTTGACAAAGATCAAAATAATAAGTAGAATCAGCTTGTCGGTTTTCGGGATCGAAGTTTAGGTACTTTAAGTAGCGAGTGCTGTTGACCTAAAGTCGATTACCTGAGGGACTATTGCCTGATTCTTAGACCTCAATACAATCTTGACTTGGAATGCATTAAAGTTAAGTGCGGTCGCTTCATAAGAATAATCTCTGAATTCAAATACGTCGGACGCAGGAATGCCCACTTTCGGTTGCACCTCTACAAAGTTGATTGTATTTGGATCGACTTCACTTCCTGATTCGTAAGTCTTGATATAAACTCTTACCTCTGTGCCTTGTGGTCTATAGCATCCAAAGTCAATTTTAAGTGTGCGTGAAAGTTGAGCAAGGTTTGCTATACGAGTGAGATAAACGGCGTCGTTTTGATCTCCACTAGGTTCTAGAGATACATCAGCAGTTGATTCAATCAGAGTGTTAATACCAAGAGCTTGAGGACCGCCTGGCCATTGATTGATTCTGTTGCTGACAGTGATAAGAGATGTCCTATCTAGGTCAACATACGGAGAGACATTTGGGTTATCCGTATGAAGTGTTAAATCAAGAGAGATAGATTTGTTACCACCCAACTTGTTGTCTTCGTTAACCTTAGAGCAAATGAGTTGAGGAGTTGTGAAATAATTCTCTGTATTTAAAGTGATATCATAATATGTACCATTGTTAACGAATGACGCTTGATCAACAACCGTCGTGCCGTCTCCAACAGATGTGCCCGACGTAGTATTTACACGAGCAACAATACTTGTTTCTGGGAATACCAGGTTGGCAACCGATGGACGCAATGTTTCAAACTGGAAGTTTTGTGAAGCGATTGCATGGATACCACCACCACGAATACCGTTGTTAGCAACAGATGTAGTATTGAGTAGGTAATGATCCATCCATGGATCGCCAATACTATCGTGGACTTTGTTAATTTCTGTAAGAGGAATACCATCAAAGTTGTAACAGAAGACCTGTGATCCAGTAGGATGATCTTGGTCAGCAGTCGTATTAGATCCTCTACCAGATGTAGCAACTGTAATAACTTTACCGTCACTAGAGATAGCAGAGTATTGAATGATCTCACTACCAATCATGAGGTAGCCAGGATTCAAGTTACCGATTGCTTGTCCATTAACTTGTGTATGGAATGCTGCACCTGCCTCTACGTTAATACTTGTAGCACCTGCTGATAGAGATGAAGTCAACGTTGTTGGTGGGACTTCTGAGACTACGCCTCTTACATCAACATTGTTGGTTCGTTGGTGCATACAATGATTCTTGTGATACACGAGGACTTTACGATCCTTCGCCTGATACGATGGTGCCGAAACAGGGTAGTTATTCCTTGTGTCTCCACTATAGGCAACAGAGGAGATAGTAGCAGTAACAACACCGCCATTTTCCGACAGAGTATCTGCAAGGTCGAAGTCTTTATCAACATAGTTTACATATAAGACAGGGTTGGATGCAACACTAGTATCAGGGAGAGTATCACCTGTCGCATAGTATGCAGTAACTCTCGCAGTAGAGTTTGATGTAGATCCTGTAATGATATCAACTGTAGTTGTTGCAGTACCTGTTGCAGGATTAGGTCTAGGTGAGAAGTCACCATTAGACACTGTAGACAACTGGAAAATAGCGGTTGCCTGAGATGATACAATTCCTTGGAATGCGTTACCACTACCGTCAATGAAACCTGCAGACCAGATGCCTGAGATATCATTAATTGTGATAGTATTAGGAGTTGCTACCGAGTCAAACGCTGCGATAGTAGCAGATGCACCTGATGGACTTTGTGTTAGTCTAGCACCAACTGTGTAACTGAAAGGTCCACCTGCAACAGGTAAAGTCAATACTTGCTCAGGTTGAATAGTAACCAGTGGGTTGTCAGTAAGTCTTGTATAACCACCATTAGTCTCACCCATCTCAACGTTTTCGAGAGTTACGGTGCCATCAAGAGTAGTGTCGAATGCTGCTTTATAAATTGTAAACTTGAGATCCTCATATTGGTCAGCAGTCCAAGTAGATGCGTTTTGTGATTTGAATAGCACACCTGCATATGGTTGCTCAGAGATCGTCCTATTACCAGACTTCTCTACGTCACCCATTCTGGATATCCAGACTTGATATTCGTTAGAGTCAGACAGCAAGACGAAACAATATTCAACCGATTGTTTAATATAGACAGGAGATCTAAACGTAAACCTCGTCGGGATTGCTCCACTTTCTGAAATTTCAACATCGGCAGCGTTGATAGTAATATCAGATAGAGGCAAGATATCTTTTGTAGGATATCCATTTTCCATTGTCCTGATCTGCATAGAGATAGGAATGTTGGAGTCCTTAGTCCTAAAGAAGATCTCAACACCAGTGATCATGATACCGCCTTCTTCATCCACAATGAATGATTGTGCAAGAGGGTCATACCAACCGATCTGTCTTGTCTCAGTCCTAGTAGAGTTGATTGTCCTCTCATCAGTAACGGTGTCACGGACAATCTCAGCATTACGGATTGCAAGAATGTTTTCTCTTACAGTCTGCAACGTACCTGTTGCTCTGTATTCTGCATCAGCAGATGAGTCAACTGTGCCAGGTGTCCTTTCGTTTGTTGCACTGGTTGTAAATCTGATAGTCCTTGTACCTGTTGCCCAACGTGGGTTAGAGTCAACTTTTGGATTAGGAATAAAGAATGTGCCTTTGAAGTTACCAACGTTGTCAGTCAATAGACGACGATCTTTAACGTAAGCAGCAGCACCAGATGTCTGTCCAACAAGCAACTCACCAACTTTCACATTACCTTGGAATTCACCATTAGCGGTGGATGCCATCTCGTTAATGTCAATGTTAAGGAGGTCAGTGTTAGATGCATATGATGTAGGCAATACCGCAGCACCTGTGCCGTATGGAGTTGTTACATATTCGTCATCCGCAGGTGCAACTTTTAACTTGACACCAGATTCAATACCAACAACAGTCTCACCAACCACGAATGGGATCTGGTTACTGTTATCAATAGTGCTATCTGATGGTTGGTTGAATGCGTTTGCTCCAGCTGTTGTAATAACTTCATTCTTAACATTACTGTTGTTACCAGTCTTATTAAGCTCGATTACTTTAGGTGTAACATAAGGAGTAATATCAACGCCATCGAAGAAACAGTAGACACGAGTCCTTGGTTTCATTCTATAAACGTCGAATGCAAGGTTTCTAGATCTGATCCATGGCACTGCAGTCTGTGAAAGGATAGAATCACCCAGTGATTTTCTCTCAATCTTAGGCACGATTCTTGTCCTAATACCCTGTCTAGATTGATTCTCTCTAACTTCAAATGTGCGTCTTTCGTGGATAAATTCAAGACCTCTGTGTCTTGTGCCGACCCAAGTACCACCACCACTGTGACTACCAGTCCTGTTGATGATAGTATCTGTAGAAATTGTTGTTTCGCCAGTCCAGTTAGTTTGCCAACCACCCCATTGGATAGGTGCAAAACCTGTGTTAGGATCAATGTTATTCTCTGCAGCAACAGAGGCAAAGTCACCCTCGATGTTTTCTACTCTGGCAGGAAGTCTGTTGGTTTCGAGCCAGTCATCTGATGTAGGTGTAAGATCGATACGACCGATGAAAGTAAATACATTAAATGGGTTAACATTTTCACTTCTTGATGCATAGGGTTGCTCCACGATAACAACGTCTTGGTATGGCAACATGCAAATATTTGCAGGGGTTGTAGTGACGTTGACTGATTTAGTATTGTTTAATTCGAGTGGGACGTTGTTAGTAAAGTGAGAAGGTCTCATGATTCCTTCTTTGAAATCTAGAGAGCACTTGTAATCACTACTGTTGACGTCACCAATCTTATGGTCAGTGAAGTCATCAACAACAAATCCATTCTTAAGTCTGTCGAAACCATTCTCGTCGTAAGACGCGGTATTTTCTGCCTTGATCTCAAGAAGAGATAGTGCAGTGTAATACTCAACGTTGGTGATACGCTTATCAAGGTCACCGATGTCCTTCATCGTATAACGCTTGATGATTTCTTGGTTGATCGTAGTGTCACGCTCTGGATCAAACATAAATGCTCTATGCTTGAGCGTTGCCAAACACATAGCACTCTGAATGTTATCAGGTGGTTGAGGATCTTCTGAAGATATACCCTCAATCAACTGTAGATCATTATCGTGAGTAAGGAATAGTTTGTCTGTCCTAGGTAGGTAGTAGTCGAAGTCACAACGGAATTCTGTTTCTGCCTTAGGAATATCAAACAAGGTCGCTGCTGCTGCAGCACCTGCACCCTGACCAGTTGTAGAGAATTGTCTAGCATCGAAGTCAAGAGTTGCACAAGTCACCTCAAAAGGACTACCGACTGTGCCTTGTCCTGTTGCCAATTCACCAACTGCAGGACGGAAGTCAAGTTGGTCTCTAACAGTCCTACTAGATCCTTTAAGAAGTGGTGATGGAATATCTGCAAAGTCAATACCAGTGTATGACTGACCAGAGAAGTAATCACCAGATGCTTCATGGATGAAGTAGTCAAACACTACCATCAACTGTCTGGTTGGAGGAGTAGTGCCAGGTTTTCTGATTAGACGAGATACATCATAGAAGAATGCATTCTGTGACTGATTCAATTCATATTGATTAGTGATAACCTTAGATCCTTTTTCAACGGATCCGTCAGCATCATCAATGGTTGCAGTCAATACGTTACCATCGCTGTCTTGACCATTAATAGTTTCGCCAGGATTAAACCCTGTGCCGTTTAGGTCAACGTTATAAAGTCTTAGAGTTGCGTTAATAAATGATACAACTACTGCTCTTGCACCTGATGTAACCCCTGTGACAACCGTGCCAGGAGCAAAGAAAGTTGCCTCCGAGAGTACAACGTAAGGGATCTTGGGAGCGTTGTCATCTTCGGATTCATAGACTGCGTGGAGCTTATATACGTCGTTGAGACCAAATGATATTTCTGGATCTTCGATTCTTGTACCATACAATCCTCCATAGTTTAGTCCGAATCTTTGAATGTCTTGTTGCTTAGAAGTCCTAGTGACTTTCATAGCACGCATCTTAGATGCAGTCTTAATTTTTCTAGAAACGATATTCTTAGATACCAATGCAGTCAGTTTAACTGTGGTAACACCTGTAAGACCGTCAATAGTAATGGACTGTCTGTCAGCACCAAAGGTAACTGTCAATGTCTGTGCGTCAGATAGTGCCTCGATGTCAAGGTTGTCACCAACTGAATATGCTGATCCAGATTCTGCAAGGATTGTAAGAATGTAGTTGTCATCATCCAGTGCAGCAAACTGCTCAGATTCTGGAAGTGCAACAGTCAAACCACCTGATACAACAGTCTTGTTATCAAAAGTCCTAAAGACAAAGAATGATTCGTCAGTGATAGACTTGATTGTCCTCTTAGGCATGTCCTGAGACAACTGACCAGAAGGTTGATTCTGACCATATAGATATGGTCTATATCTTACAACAGTAGTATATGTGCCGTCTGCAATAGTCCCTTTAGTTAAACTAGTGTCAACTGTAGCAGTCTGTGCTTGATAATCAAAGACATAAGGTGTAACACCTGTATTGTTTTGAGCTGTTAGGTTGATAGCATTCTTATCTGCTTTCGTAATAACAAGAGTCTTTTCACCTTGTGGAGATGATAAACCGTCAGGAGAAATAACATCACCAGGTCTTAGGTCTTGCTCAAACTTAGATCCATTAGTACCTGTAATCTTAGGAGGTGATCCTGCCTGATCGATTGTAATAGAAGATCCTCTGATAACTGCTCTGTCATTAAGCAATAGTTTCGCTGCAAAACTAACAACAGATTGGGCGTTGCGTCCAATAACAGATCTTACGTCAGTAATTTTATATGTGTGCACAGCATCTAGTGTGCCAACAACTCTACCATCTCTAGTGACTACCTCACCGTCAATGAAAGTACCTGATACTTGCTCAAGAGATACTCTCTGTCCTGAGAAATCATCAGTTACAAATCCTGTAGCACCTGAGATACGTCCAACAAGTTTGTCACCAATAGCAACAGTTGTGTTACCTGCAACAAAATTGACAGCAGTATACAACTGGATATCCATCAGATACATGTCAAATAGACCTGCTCCTGCTTTCTGTAGTTGCACACAGCGAGCACGTCCGATTTTTTGACCGACTACACTATTGTTAGTAGCGACTGCCCATCCATCCTGTAGATCGACAATCTGATAAGCATCACTAACACCTTCACCAGTGAAGTTAGGCCACCCATATACACCAAATACTTTTAGATATTGACCCCACTCTAGAGGAATGATAGTATTCTGAATACCAACAAAGTCTCTTGGTTTCTTAAGGTCAACATATTGTGGAGTTAAAAACTCTGTCCTAAAACCTTTAATATATGCTCTACCTGGTGATACCTCGATCGATGCATATTCTTCTGATGCAGGTTGTCCTGCTCTAGATGTTTGACCTGGTTGGTATACACCATTGTTGAATCCATCATTACGATGCTCTCTCAACTTAACATCGAATGTGTCGATTACATAGTCGCCAGACTCTTCAAAAGTCCTACGAGCTAAAGATTTCTCAAGTTGTGAGTATGCAGATGTATCAACATAACTCTCAATCCTAGAATTACGGATTCTAATTAATTCGATGAAGTTTTTATCAGTTTCATCGGAGATTGGTTTCTTGACCAGTGTAGTAGAAATCTTAAATCTATGACCACCTGGTGCTGAATAGTTTGATGTGCCTGCAGCGTTATCGTTTAGAGATGTATCATCTTCTGGGGTAACGATAGATTCTGCGACTTCTAGACCAATTCTATATGACGGATTGTTAGTATATTGATCAAGGATAATATAAGCACTAGGGACGTTTACAAAATGTCCACGAATAAAGTAGATACCTTCATTGATATATGCTACAGCAGCAACTGCAGTTGCATCAACAGGAAGCAACTGAGCAAATGGAGATCCAATCTCAATCAAAGTTGTGCCGAAAGTCAATTCAGACTCACAGATCAACTGCTCGTTTGCTTGGAAACCACGAACATTAGTCTCTGAGATAGTATCACCAGAGTCAATATATTTCACATAGAGAGTAATATATCCTTTAGTTGACTCAGTGGCAGGAATAGAGTATAGGACTTTTGCACGAATACCAGATGTAAGTCCAGAGATAATCTTGTCACTAAGTTGAGCACGATACGTCTCAACGTCAACTCCCAAAAATGCTTGTTGAAGTACAATAGCTTGCACATTCAGATCATAACCTACTTGACCAGGTATGACCATTGCACCTTCTTTGAAGAAGTGCTGACCCATATTCTCGATCTGATTTTGCAAGATCGATTGCATCGTCGTTAGCTCTCTTGCCTGTATTGGGAATCCAGGTCTATAGAGCACTCGATAAAAATTCTTATCTTTATCGAAGTCGTCGAAATAGGGACTAATGTTTAGGTTGGTATTCTGTGGCATCTTAGAATTCGATTACGACTTTGATATCCTCAATTTGGTCGCCCGCACGAGTGATTGGTCCTCTATTATCTATGTAAATAATCCGACCGCTATTTGGCTCAATCTCGGGGTCTGCATAACCGTTAGTAAATGCCATACCCAGATCATATTCTGTGTTGTTAATGACTCTGGTAGAGGATCCAGAGACAATAGGGAAGTTAATGTCTGGGTCACCTGATGTACCTGAGATAGATCCCACTACTGGGTTACCTCCATCAAACTCAGTCAAACTACCAGTAATCTCAGGGAAGATTCCGTCGATTCTATTCTGGTAATACTTCAATACTTTTGTAGTGCTATTCCAAGAAACAACACGACCTCTAGCAGTAACCTGCTGACCACCAACAGTCCTAGACTGTGTTACGATCTCGTCTGTGCTATAGTTTCCTGTAAATGTTGGAGAGAAAATAACTGCCTTTGTGCCTGACAAAGTTAATTCTGCAGTCAATTCATTTGTGCCATATCTGAATGGATTGAGCAACAAACCAATACGACGATAGTCGTTATCAGTTGGGAAGTCACCAGATCCCTCAGCGTATGTAAACTTGGTGTTAATCATCACACGATATCCACCCAACTCTGTGTCAGGTGCTGCACCATGACCTACAGATGGAGGAATGATAACCTCAACAGATGCACCAGATCCTGCTCCTGCTCCGATACCGTTGATCTCATCGATAACAACTGTCCCGAATGTATATCCAGATCCACCAGATGTAACAGTAGCAGTAACAAGTTTACCACCGTCAACCACTAGCGATACACGTCCACCAACACCATCTCCTTTAATAGGGACGTTTTCGTAGGTGCCGTTGTTATAACCAGTACCTGAAGATCCGATAATAACTGTATCAATCTCTCCACCAACAGCATCAGAGATAACAGCAGTATCTTCCAACACTGGCATGTATTCGTTAGAGAAGAATTTTAGGACTTGCCCCACAGGGATAGTATAAAGATACTTCCAACGATAGCCATCGGCAGTCGTAATAATAGATGTGGAGGTGCCAGTAGGCTCAACAGTAGAAGGTTTACCGTTAGGATCAGAAGGACTTGTGCCGTTGAATATGCACTTATATACTTGGTAACTAGAGTTGACAACGTAGAAGTCAGCGTCATACAACTTCGTCGCACCAGACGCAGCAGTCTTAGTGGCTGAATAATCATGTCTATACATGTCGTAAACGTAACCCAATCCACCAGTGGTTTGCTCGGGTGGGATCCAGTTGATACGACGGACAACTTGAATAGTATCGTTTGCCAATACCCTCTTAAGGGAGATCATGTCAGAGAAGTTGTCAGCAAATTCTTGCAGCGAATCTGTTGGATCAGGTGGGTCATTCTCATTGTCCCAGCTTTGAGGTCTGCCAATGAATACATACAGTCTATCTCTGGCAGATCCTGCAAGTAAGTCGGACTGAGCCGAATCAGGACCTTCCAGAGATTTAATGAATCTCTTGGCAGTAAAAATTCTAAACTGGTCGGTTAATAGTGCCATTTAGCTATAGGTCTCCCACACTTTATTTATGGAGTTTTTAATCGTCCTCATTTCGGACTCTGGTTGTATACTCAGTAAAGATGTGTGTGCTTGTTGCACCTGATCCTTGACCTTGTATGGTTTCGCCCGCACTAAACTTATTATTTGTGTTTGATGGGGTTATAGATTCAACATTGATAATAAATTCACCATCTCTCTCGCCTGCTGTTATACCTTTAAAGGTTGCAGTAACACCAGTCGATTGACCAGTTACAGTTTCGTTAAGAGAATATGCTGTTGTGTTTCTATTTCTTACAGTGATTGCACCGAAGGATTGATGGGTGTCTCCGTCACCCAAAACGCCTGCAGTAACAACAGTTGCAAGTTGCGGTGGACTATTTCCGTCGTATAGTTTGTCCGCAGCTTGGAATAAGGTGATATTCTGTCCACCTAATTCTTCCTCAATACCATATTTAGATGATGCGATACCACCGTCTAGGTTGATATCATTTTCAAATTCTGTGCCAGTATTTACGAGGTCAATAATACCGTCACCTACTCCGTCTAATTCATCATCATCCTCAAACGCTTTGTTTAAGATTGCTGATAACGGATCTGTAAAAGTAACAATGTCGTTACCTGCACTATCAATAATAACGTGTGGCGATACACCTGTGCCACTAGATTGTGCACTACCTGCAACGAATTGAATCGATGCAGTCTTATCAGATGAATTACCACCATCAATAAATGCTAGCTCGTCAACCTCAAAGGTTAGAAATAGAGCATGTGCAACAGGATCCCAGTCGTAAACAATGGCAACCCTACTAGTAGCACTAGCAACAAAACGTTTTACTTGGTCGGTAACCTCAAACGAATACTGCGAAACTCCATTAGCATCGTCTTGCAAGTTGTCAAGAATAACTTTTTGATCAAATCTAAAGTTGATACCCCTGTCGAGTCCAGTAAAGGAGGTTGATGTTTTACCAGTGTATCTGACGATTTCCTTCCCAACCAAGAATTTACCTGAGCCAGGATACGCTGCTGTAGTCTCAACATTAATGGTGTTATCACTAGGTGCCACATCTGAAATGAGACCAGTAAGATTATAAACAACACTATTAAGACTTTGCCTATTTCGTTGTTTACGAATGAGGTTGGTATCTCTAGCAAATACAACTTTAGGACTATTAGTATATCCATTACCTTTATTAGTAAGATCTATACTGGTAATAGCACCAAGGTCAATGGTTGCATTTGCTGCAGCACCCTTTCCTCCACCACCAATGATCTGCACAATAGGTGCAGTCTCAAAGAATTCACCCTGATTTGTTAGGGTAATAGATGTAACTTTACCAAATTGGTTGGGTGTAACAGTACCTGTTGCACCATCACCACCGCCACCACCAGAAATAACAACGTTAGCATCATTAAGGTCATAGTTTCTACCTTCTCTGGTAATAACCAGACCTGTTACACCACCAGTGACAGGGACTAATTCTGATCCAGATCCACCGCCACCTTCAATGACAGCACTAGTGCCATCAAAATAATTATCACCCAGAGTTGTCATCTGGATATAATCAATTCCACCAGTCTCATTTAGAAAAACTTTGCCTCGTGCACCAAGACTACCTGGATCTGTTGATTCGATCTTTAAACGTAGAGGGTCATATCCTTCGCCAGGATCTAAGATCTCAACAGCAAGTATTCTACTATCTTGGATTATAGGTCTTAATACTGCTTCCCTCAAAGGGGTGCCACAGTTTTGGACAGTTAACTTTGGTGGATCGTTTGCATCATAACCGTCCCCGCCATCGACAACAGCAATCGCCCTGACTCCAAACACACTGTTGAATTCAGGCTGAATAATTGCACCAGAGCCAGGAACTGTTCTTGCCATTAAACCACTACGAGATTACCTACCATTCCACCATGAATGGTGCACTGATAAACATAAGTTGTGCCTGCACTAAGAGTCTGAGGCACTGTCCAGAATTGGATACCTGATTGCGATCCACTTACACCGTCAGTAACAGCAGATCCACCGTCGCTCTGTCTTAGAGCAAATGGGTGACCTCCACCAGTAGTGTTGTTGAATCTATAGGTAAATCCACGATAGACATATATTGTTGGATTATTTGTATTAGATGGGACACCACCACCATCGAATCTATAACCGTTAGAAAGATCACTAGTGATTCTAAAACTAATGGTTGGTGATTCAGTTGCAATGAATTGACTACCGTCATATACAAGGTTGTCATTCTCATTTGCAGATGGGAATGATGCAGTGTTTGTAATTGTAAGAGTTGATCCACTAACTGCTGTCGTAATACCTGTGCCACCCGCAATAGTTACACCTGCAGTAGAAGATGCAGCAGTTACAGTGCCACTATCTCCTGAGATCGATTGGATTACGTTTTGGACAATGTTTGGAGAGTCATTAGTGATAGTAATAGCACCTGCATTGAGGTTAGTGCTAATACCTGATCCACCTAAGAAGTTAAGAGTGTCAGTAGTTACTGTTGCAGATGTGCTACCATTGTCAGCACCAAACGTTTCAAATAGATTTTGATCAGGATCACCAAGTGCTCCTGTCATAGTAATTGTAAGAGTATCTCCTACCAATGCAGTGGAGATGTTTGTGCCACCTACAATATTAAATGTGTCATTTGCAGCAGACGCTGTTGTTGTGCCAGTGTCACCTGTAAATGTTTCAAATAGGTTTTGTGTAGTGCCACCGCCACCACCTGTTGCTGACTCATCATTAGCAGGCTCCCATTTTGAAGATGTGGAATTCCACTTTAATACTTGACCGTCAGAAGGTCCTCCATTAACAGTTGTGTCTACATCAGTTAAGATAGAAATACCATCATTGGCGTCTAGCAGTGAGATCCAGTTTCCACCATGTGCAAAGTAACCTTTACCCTCAGCATGTACGTGAGCAAACATACCATGATGATCTGCAGCAGTAGGAAGATCTCCGAGTGCTGAATATGATCCTTCATACTTTAGATATCCATCTGCACCGTCAATGTAAACCTTTGCTGCACCTTGACTACCTGCCTTAAATTGTAGATCACCAGTGCCATTAGGCTCAATAACAATATTCTCGTTATTCTCAGAAATAATTTTATATGCTTTTACATTAAGATCAGCACTCAATGAATCTAGATGTGCTTCAGTAAATGCCGTGCCAGTCCATCGCAACACTTGATCGTTTACAGGTGCTCCGATATTAACTTGTAAGTTGGTATCATTTCCTAGGTTGGTATACAACTCATCAATGACGCTATTCAATTTGATAGCACCATCTCTCAGGGTATCACCTGTGCCGTCATTCGCTGATGATCCAACGTTTAGATTTTGCTTAGCCATGGCAGGTAGTTTTCTACAGTGTTATTTAGGTCGCATCATATGTAACTGTCGTAGTGTCATACTTCACTGCGGTAGATGAGAAGTCAGTATCACCTTGTCCACCGCCTAATCCTGTTACTGTCAGTGTTGCAACAGAAGACATCAATGGTGAGTTACTTGCATTATTTGCAGGTGCAGGTCCTCGTAACTCAACCTTATATTTGTAGTTGGACATGTAACCCAATGCAGTAAATGACAAGGAATTACTTGTAGCTCCAGTAACTGCAGCATATGCAAATCCATCGTCAGTTGATCTATACCACTGATATGAGATAGGTCCAGGTATTGGTGACACCTGTGCTTGGACTGTGAATGTAACAGTTGTGTTGACTGCTGCAGTAGAGCTCTGAGGTTGAGCAGTAATCTGCAACGTAGGTGTAACAGGTGGTGCACCACCATCTCCCGCAGGAGGTGGAGGAGGTGCTGCTGCTCCGTTATTAGCAGGTTGATTTAAACTCTCTCTACTAAATGATCCAACCATGTAAGGAAATGTAGGATCACCGTTTCCATCAATAGAGATAAAGTATGCATAAGTCCCATTTGGAAACTCTGGTGTTACACAGAATCTTCCATTGTGCATATCCAAATCACCTACACCATCAACATATTCCCAGTCCTGTATCAATGATCCTGCAGGAGGGTTTTGTGCTGTGGTGCCATAATCAGGTCTATTCTCCACTTCAATATTTCTTGTCCTATAACTAGATGTCATATTTCTAGTTGTTTGTGATGCTGTAAACGGCACATCATATGCATAAGGACCGTAAACAGGAAAACCATCAAAACAGTATCCTAGGATTTTTGAATGTCCGTCAGGGTGACGCATATTGTCACCGTTAAACTGACTACTACCATAGTAATCGTTATAGTTTGCCATGGCAGAATTTGCCTTATAACAATCTATAAAATGACTATCATGATAGTGATATTGTCCTGTATTTTCTGGATGTCCTCCACAAGAGTCATCTCCAAAATCTACAGGTGAGTTTTCATAATGTGCATTCCAATTAAATCCAACAGGAGGGTTGCCTCCATTTCCTGCACTAGGATTGAAAAATACAACACCATTAGCAGCAACACCTATAGCACCAAGTGGTGTTTCTATTCTTCCATTTCTTTGATCGTAATATGTGTATGTGCCTGTTGGTATTGTTTGTGAATCTGCAACAATAAGATCTAATCTATTGTCTGTAGCGAGCCAGCATTCCCCTGCAATGGACGTAAACGTTGTCCCTCTAAATATAAATCGTTGCTTCCTACCATCACTGAAGATAAAGAATAAATGATCGCCAGGAGCAATAGTTTGGGAAGAAAATAATCCATTGTCAGTAAGTGAAAGATTAATAGAAATAACAAATCCACTTTGAAAATAAGTGTTGTCATCAAAAGTCCTTTCTACACCAAACTCACCACCACGATAAGTAAATGAGTGACTAAATGCCTGCTCAGTAACTGCGTTAGGATTGTTTAGGTTAGGAAAGGTGCCGTAACTAACTGGATCGGGAAGTCCGTCACCAGTTACGGCGAGTATTTTCGTGCCTGAGTCGTAGGATGCTGTAGCGGTCATGCGTCGTCAAAGATATCAGCAGGGTTGAAGTTAGAGATCACTGTGGTGCCGATCTGGACAGACAGGATTGCAGAGAAACTGTAGACAGGTGTTGCACCTGCTGCTGTTATTGCAACTCTGTATTCATCACCATCATCTTGTTGATTTGAAGTGCCTGTGTTGAATGTTGCTTGGTTACCACCAATGATGTTTGACCAGACAGTTGTGCCGTAGTCTTTCTTCTGCCACTGGTAGTTGAGTGTAGTAGTATTTATCGCACCATCGGATGCCCTTACAAACTCAGCAACCACAGTAAATGCTGCAGTCTGACCTTGGTTAACAGTAACGTTAACAGGAGAGATTGTAATTCTAATTAGACCATCTTCTACAACGATTGGGTTACCTTGATTATCAATACCCTCGCCCGCGTAGATATCAAATCCACCGTTAACAGGTGTGCCAGTAGGTGTAACAAAATCATCCTCAACTGTAGTCTCAGCAGCAACCAAAGGAAGTGTATAACCAACACCAGGTGTCCTTACGTCGATCCTCTGGATACCCATCATAGGCACCAATCTTGCGTCAAAACCAGTAGAGGAGATAACCTCAACGTTAGGTTTGGAAGTGTAACCATCGCCAGGATTGGTAATCGTAGCAGCGACAATTTGACCACTAGTGATGTTTGCCAATGCCTCTGCACTTCTACCTTTAACAGATCCAGTGTATTCAAATGTGATCAAGGAGTTAGAAGACTCAATCAGAGCAACTTCACGACCAAATTCTTCACCCTCGATTTCCAATTCGTCACCTGCTTCGATTGGTGGGACAACAGTTGCAGATATAACGTCAGCATCAGATCCAATGTAAGAGAATCCAACGAAGGTTGCTCCTGCTCTTGGCACCTCAGCAAAGATAATTCTAGATCCAACGATCTCATATGATACGCCTGGTTCCTGTATGATTCCGTTGAGAGAAACCATGATATTGTTTTCTGGAAGAATCGTTGCAGAAGATACACCTTCAGTCAATGTCAAGGAGTAGAAGATTCCATCTAACTTCAAGTTGAAGGAAGATCTCAATGAATCAAACTCGAATCCAATGTCATCAAGTTGTCTTAGTTTACCAACGTAGTATCCAATAAATTCAGATCCAATCTCAGGTGGCTCAGTAAACTGAATCTTGTCAGAGAATGCAGTGTATGCGTTGATAGCACCTGGTGGTTGTAGGATACCATTAACAAAGATGAGCATGTGTCCTGCAGGATCTGGGAAGTATGCTTGTCCATTCTCCACAGATAGTGAGAAGTTTTGTTGCACACCGTCAAATCCTCTGAAGTAACGATCAACACGTCCAACCAGTGTGCGTGCATCAGCAACAGCAGCACCCCAACCATCATCTCCTTTGATGGTCATGTTGTCATAGAATTCACCAACTGCTTGCTCAACCCAGATTCTTGCAGTAATACCTTGCTGCTCAATCTTAGCGATCTTAGCGTATGAAGTATACTGTGGATTGCTTACTGCAGTTACGTTAGAGTAGATAACAGGGAAGTTTGTAGAGATATCAAACTTACCGATGAATATACCTGAGTTTGTAAACTCACTTACAGGTGCACCTGTACCTACAGGTTGAATATTACCAATCCAGAGTTTGTGTGGGACAGGAGGAGTTGCTGTTGCATCTGGTTCTTGATACTTGGTTACATAACCTGTCAAACCAGGATTCTTAATAACAGTACCTTGAAGCATATTAACTTCATCACCAACTTGGAATGTAGCAGCGATACCTGCTTCAATAAATGTAGATCCAAGATCTAATTCAATAACCTCTGTGCCGTGGATAATATCGTTAACCTCTGCAACACCACCAGGTTGGTAGATACCTTGGACATCAAGAATGTAATCAGTAAGACTACCGTAAATGATATCGTTTGTCTCCCATCCAGATTGAATGGTCTCAACATCCATAACAACACGACCACCATCGTTACCGATAATCGCACCAGATTTATTATCGTAGAATACGATGTCTGCCTCAGTATTATCTGCCTTCTTAAAGATCTTATCTCCAACAGCGTAGTTACCAAGATCAACGTTAAGAAGTAGACGATCAGTTATAGCAGTAACATCTGCAGTTGCAGTGCTATCCTCACCAACAAGTGTATCACCAACTGCCCAGTTAGGTCCTGTTTTCTCAGTTACCCTAAGGATTACTTCTGTATTGTCTGAGTTGTAGTTAACCTGTAAGATCTTACCAATCGCAGTTGCATCACCAGATTTGAATACACGCTCACCATTCTGTAGTTTAGATACACCAGTATCAGAAGGATTGTTAAGTCTGACATATAGGAATGTCTCTCTAATCGATGCTCTGTTGAAGGACTGTGATCCAATCTCAGCAAACACATCAGATGTTGTGCCGTAAAGGACATCAGCATCAATAAATCCACCTGAGTAAGGAGTCTCAATATCAGGATTACCGTATACAGTAGTTGCTCTGTTAACACCAGATCTAACAAGCACTTGGAAGATGTGAGATGTGTTTGCGGTATCATCAAATACTAGTGGTCTAAATCTACCATCATGAGTTGATACAGCACCAATCTCGAAGAATGTTGCCTCAGCATTCAAGACCTTATACATTGACTGGTTAGCACCAACTAATGTGCTACCAGATGCAGGGATATATTGGACAACATCACCACGTCTGAAGAAGTTAGCACGGTAGATTCTAACTCTATATTCTTTTCTATCAAATCCTGCACGGACTGTAGGAGTAAGAGATACAAGAGCAGGATCAGTATTCCAATCAAATCCTTCGTTATATGCGTTGTGTCTGTTGTGGACGTCAGTATTAGCGATCCATGTAGTCTTCGCCTCGGTAGAGAATTTAGATTGCTCAAGAGCAAACTCAAAGACGTTGAAACTAGAATCCATATCGAATTCTGTAGATTCCTGATTCCACTCAGTCCTGAGAGGTGCAATGTAAAGACCAGGATCTGCAATGTAAGGAATCCAACCTGCACCGTCAGGAGCATAGATGATTGACTTACAATACTCTCTAACACGAGTCATGTGATAGATGAGGTGAGTCCTAACAATTCCTTGGTAAACGATCATATTACCGTCACCGTCAAACCAGTTACTGATAGAATCAAATGCTTCACCGTTACCACCTGTAACAAGGTCGTAAATTACAGCATGAATTATTTGATCTGCAAAATCAGCATCTCCTGCGTATGTAGGATAGAAGGATACAGTTTGATCGAATGCTCTCTTCTTGATAGCAGGTTTGTTGAAGAGAATCATCTTCGCTGCCATCTTATTACTTGTTGATCCACCAGATAAGGTCTCATACATGACCTTATACTTGTCTTGGATTCCAAGTCTAACGTCGTAGCATGTGCCTAAGTTGTATTCGGTTGTGGTAGGAGCAGTAGGATTAGTTAGAGTAACAGTTGTGCCATAGTATGTGTTACCATTACCTGCAACAGCAGCATCAATACCACCCTCAAGGATTGCCATCAATGTGTTAATTGCAGATCTCTGATCAGGACAGGTTTGATTCCATTCTGATGCTTGATTGTCATATGTAACAGAAAGATCTCTAAGTGGGACATCTCCACCATATTTTGCTGGCCAGATGTTTGGCAGTGTTGCCTCAAATGTGCCACTAATACTATTAGGATAGGTGGTGTTGTCATTGCCATCAGGATCATTGATGGTGTCAGTAACGATACTGATAAGTCTGTTGACTTCGGTATCTACATCAGCGTCATTTACAGCACTTATTGATCCAGTATTATTGACCCACTTATCTTCAATATCAGCAAGAGGAGTAAACTCAGCACCGTTAGAAGCATGTCTAGAAGGTGTGGTGCCTTGATAGATTTGCTTAGCGATATCTCTAGCAGTGTTTGTAATCCAAGTTGTCTCGTTGATAACTCCTTGGATATGTTGGATAACACCATTCTCAACATAGAATCCTGCACCAAGAGCAACCATGTTGTCACCACCATACTCTAGGTTGAAGGTATGCCACTTAAGGATATCAGCAACGTCATGGACGCAATCGATAGATCCTGCAGCAGTGATACAATCTCTAGTAGCACTTACAAATGTGTGGTTATATTGTTGACCTGCAGGAGATGCACCAACGTTGACTGTTACAGTGCCAGACTGTTTAATAAGTGCACCAGCTGTGGCAGAGACAAAGGTGTGTGCATATTGCTGACCAACTTGAGAAGGATACACGTTAACACTGATTGTATCATCATCAATCTTAGTAACAAGTAACCACTTGTTAGCTGCGGGGTCTGATCCTCTTGGGTAGGAATGGTTTGAGTTGTTTCCATCTTGTGTGCATGTAAATGTGATGCCGTTAGTAGCAATCTTGATCCTGTTTCCAGTTACAAGACCATGACCTGCAGATGTAATATTCAATACACCAGTAGCAGAATCATAAGTTGCACCAGTAATGTTAGCGGTGCCTGTGCCCACAGCAGTTACAGCAACTGTCTTACCGTAGTAAGGATCAGTTGTCCTAGGATATGAATGATTAGATGCATTGTTATCCTGATCACAAGTAAATGTCAGTGAGTTAGGAGCAATCATCAAACGATTGCCAATGTTATAAACGTGGTCAAGAGTATTGAATGTCATGACCATATCACCAGTGGCAGAGTTATAAGTAATGTCACTTGGTGTATGTTTCTGACCACCAAAGTTATCTCCCCACTTAACAGACGCTGCAAGTGCACTCTGGAATTGGTGCTCATACTGCTGACCTTGTGGAGATGCTCCGACGTTTACAGTAATAGTTGTTTGTGAGATATCCTCAACAAGAATATTCTTCTCATATACAGGATCAGTTGTCCTAGGATATGGATGATCAGTTGCATAGTTATCCTGAGAGCATCTCATAGTGATACCCAAAGGAGTAATTCTAATAGTGTCACCCTTCTGAATCTCATGCTTACCAATAGTAATGACCATCTGACCATTACTAGAGTTGTAAAGCACATCAGTAGGAGTAAACTCCTTAGTCCACAATGCACTAGATCCACCATTAATACTCAATGAAGGATACTGGTCTAGTCCACGACGGACTGCCTCTTCTGCAATAAATCTGATGTTTCTTTCGATAGCACGAGCAGCATAGATTCTATTATTAGAAGCACCATTACGCTCATAACTTTCTGGTTGGAAGGTTACTTCATTGTGACCAGGTAATGTATCGCGACCGAATCCATTTCTAATTGTTAGGATTGCCATGTCTCTAGCAATTCTAAACACAGTCTTAGATGCCTTTTCTTCACCCTCAATATGCTTGAGGAAACCATCAGATCTTACATATAGTTTACCAATTCTGTAAGTCTCGGAGTTACCACCATGACGTAAGTCATGTGAAACACCTTTCAAGATATCAACAACGTCATCTTCACAATCTACAGGGTTGCCTGTTGGGACAACAAATGATCCGAAGTATGACAAGTCATTCATTGTAGAAACTGCTTCCTTAGCAATGACTCTTGCATTAGTATCGATTAGATCTGCAGCATCAAAGTATTTGTTAGATCCTGTCCTTGACTGATCAAACTGCTTAGGATCGTAAGTAATTGTCTCATCTCTATATGCTGATCTAGAAGTGTAGATGGGCACATAGTATTCATCTTGATAAGTTGCACTAGCACCAAGAGCAGCAGAAGTTTCGCCTGGTGAGAGCAGCATATTATTAACTGCTTTCAGTGCAAGCATTTCTGTAAACTTGATAGCATCAATCATTGGATTCAACTCATCAGTGATGTAGAGAATCTCATTGTCACTATTCAAGTAACTATCGATAACCTTCTGTGTTTCAGCATTACCACCCATGATGATGTCACCAATGACAGCAGGTAATACATGATCCTTAAGGTCACGCAAACACTTGGTATTGTTTGGAATAGTTAAGAATTGGACTGGGTTACCATTGATTGTCTTAGTATAAAGTGCATTGATATATCCGACTGCTTCCTCAGCGATATAATCGCGGTTTTTCCAGATAAGTGCACCTGCATCTCTGAATCTATGTCCAGTAGGAGCAAGGACGTCAGCGATATAATCACCTAAAGTATCTAATTGTGTTTCTACTTGAGTTGTGCCAGTCAGTGCATGTGGGACACGAAGTTTAGTTGTATATGTGCCTGTAAGTGTAACGTCAGTAGTGTTAATGACATACTTACAAAGTTTTACAACTTCACGCCATGCATATAGAGTTTGTAGTAACTCTTGACCGATATACTCGATCTCACCACCTCTTGTGCGATAGAAACGAGCAGTAACGATAACGTTATAGTTACCACCTTCTCTCAAATCCTTGACAATAGCAGGTAAGATATAATCTCTTGTGTCACGAATACAAACGTTTGTGCCACTCATTGTGCCACCACTACCGTAAGTATCGCCTGGTATTGTAAAGTCAGGGAAGAATGCTTGCATGATACCGACTGCTTCCTCAGCAATCCAATCACGGTTAAGATCAATTATATCTGCAGCATCCCTATAGATTTCTCTACCTAGATCAACTTCCTCGATTGTGATACGTTTGTTGAGGTAGTCAATAGACTTAAGAGTCGAAGAGGATAGAGTTATGCCAGTCAGCGTAGCATATGTCTCCGTCGTAGATACCACAAACGGAGCCTCGGCGTTAAGACCAAATACAATGCCAGTTCTAGTGAAATCTGGATCAGAGGAAGGGCTAATTGTCGCACCAGTATAATCAGCAGTGCCCTTTCGGACAATGAGGTTATCGAGGTTGCCGACCAACTGCTGACTATTAGCGACATCCTTACCAAGACCAAATCTTGCATAGGGGTAGTCGTTTGTATCACTGTATGTTGTTTGTTGTGTGCCATCGATATACAGCGAGGTGACAGCTGACTCTCTTACAACAGCAATGTGATGCCATCTCTGTGCAATGAGAGTGTTGGTGGATGTGATAAGCGTGCTTGATCCATTCTTAAGGATAACGTTACCACTACCATTGACTTCAAGAGTTAGACCACTACCAGTTGCCTGAGGTCTACGCATATCAAATATAGTTTGATTACCAGATACTGCATCTAAACGAAGTCTCATTTCAATGGTGAAATCACCAGTGCCAAACTTGAAATCGTTTCTAGCAGTTTGAATAATGCTACCAGTATTAGGTATTCTTATAGATTTGGTGCTATTAGATAAGGAAGAAAGAATTGTAATTTCGTCTACTGTGCATGCAGTGTTAATCAAAGTAGAGTTAGTTACATATTCACCGATACTGAATGTGCCAGTTGCTGTGCCACTGTAGATCCACTTAAGACCAGAGTTAGATCCTTTGATAGGTGCAGATGCTCTAGTTGTAACACCCTTAAGATTTTCGCCAGGTAAGAATAGACCTCTAGAAGGATCTTTGTATGCATACTTAGAAACACGAAGTGTCTCGCCCGCAGTATATCCACCGTCAGTGATAGTCCTTTCGGTAGGAGCAGTGCGAGTGGCATGTGCCATGTTATTGTTGGTATATGCTGTTGTATACACACTTTGAAGTGTTGTGTATGCAGATACAACAGTTGCACAACCGTTAGTGCTTAGATTATAAGGCGTTAGATCTTGATCAAACCACTGTCTCTTACCATGATTGCCAGTAGCAGCAACTCTAGGATAGAAGTAGTCACCGAATGTCTTAGATACAAAATGTAAGTAATGTAGTCTTACTGTATCTCCATTGCTGAGAGTAGGTGTATAATTTTCTGCAAGTTGGACAGAGAGGGTGCCATTTGTGACGTCGTAGGTTGCATTCGCAATATCAGCAGTAGCATCTAAAGTAACTGCATTGGAAGCAGCACTTACAAAACTATGAGTATAGTTACCACCTGTAACTACAGCACCAAATGTTGCACTCTGGAAGATGTGATCATACTGACCTTGTGCAGTTGCAGCACCAACGTTTACAGTGATAGTAGTTGATGTTGCTGCAGTAATCTCAATAGAAGTGTCATAATATGGGTCAGTTGTCCTTGGATAAGCGTGATCAGTTTGATAGTTATCCTGAGAGCATCTAAAGATTAGAGATTCTTGAGCAATCTTAATATGTGTGCCTGCCTCTAACTTGTGCTCACCAATGGTCATGACCATTACACCGCTAGAAGGGTTGTAACTAACAGCAGTAGGAGTAAATGTTACTATCGGAGATGCACCAACGTTAACTGTAATTGATGTGTTTGCAACAACAGATTTAACTTCTAGAGGGACATTATAATAAGGATCTGATGCACGAGGATAAGTCTTCTGACTACTATTTCCATCCATCGTGCAAGTAAAGGTCAAACTATTTGCAGCGATAGAAACCATTCTACCTGCAGTGATACTATGAGATCCAATAGTAAGGACTAAATCACCAGTTACAGGATCGTAAGTAGCACCAGATGGTGTGTATTGTGGAGGTGCCACAACCATCTTACCGTTACCAACGTAAGTTAATGCATCACCTGCATCTAATGTGACAACTGGGACAGTGACATCAAAAGTCCTAGTGCCGTTGTTTACATTAGCAACTGTGAATGTCTGACTACCATTATCGATAACTTGATGTGCAATAGTTTGTGCTGCAGCATAGATTCCATTTACCTGACTTGCAAGAGTAGGTGAATCATCGTATGCAATAGCATAGGTTGCAGCATCATATACTCTGCTATTACCACCATACTTAAGGTCGTAAGCAATCGCTTCAATTACATCCTCAATATCATCTGTGCAATCAGCATCAGTCTGATGTGGAGTAAATGATGGGTTAGCAGTCTTATAAACGTGAAGTGCTTCTGCAGCAATAAATTCTTTGTTGTTAAGAAGAAGGTTTGCACCATCAATCTTAAGATTACCCTGTGGCACTGGATCAGCAAATACACCAGTGATCTTAGGACCGCCTGTGCCCTCAGATGTGTATGAAGTTGTGCCAGTAAGGTTATGTGTATTCTCTGCAGTTACAGAATGAATAATAATATCAGTTAGGAATCTGATATTCTGCTGCACATCAGCACAGTTAGAAAGACTCTGAGCATTACCAGAAGAGTAGTTAGGATCATAGGTATGTGCAGGAGCAGATCCACCATAAGTGATAGGATCATTCAAGTTATATCCTTCGTTACCAATATCCTTAATAAACAGCAAGTTATTGATAGCATAATACATTGTATCTCTTGCTTTCAAAAGAGCAGTCTGAGACTCAGCAACTTCACCATAGAATCCGTTAAGGATAAAGTTACCAGTAGCGTCAAAGTATTGCTCTGAGAAGTTTTGAGATTGGAATTCACCACCAGATGCCAAGTCATCAGCGATTGCTTCAATAAAGAGTCCTAAGTCACGACGACATTTTTCTTGACCAACAGAGACTGTAGGAGCAACCTCATCAGGAATATCATTTAGGTTTCCTGCTGTGAGTGCTTCGTTTTGCCATGTCCAGATAGTATTAATTGCAGACTGCACGTCGCTACAATTATCAACAGTAGCGTTATCTGTATTGCTGCCTGGAGTCGCATACGGAGATCCTGGTGATGGGTCTGCTGTGATTGAGAGGTCTGCATAATAAGTTGCTTCATCGGTAGAATTGACTGCACTGAATACGCCAGTCAACTGGTTTGTAATTGCTGCCATCACTAGATCTTTCGCTTGCTCAACGATGTAGATCAATTCGGCCTGTGCCCTACTATAGGAGAAAGTTGCAGCGTCGGAGAAGTATTCGTTAATCCATTTCAGTGAATACTGGTTACCACCTGAGTGGATGTCAAGAGCAATACATTCCAACCATAACATAACGTCAGCAATGTATGCTTCTTTATCACCTGCTGCAGTGCCAGTAAACTGTGTCTTCTGTAAATCGTATGCTCTTAGTTTAATTGCCTCGATATTTTTCCAGATCATGCGATATGCATCTCTGAATCTTGAGGTTGTATTTGTTTGGACGTCGCCAGGATAGTAGAAGTCAGGATGCTCTACAGCAACATAACGCTCTGCTCTATCAATAATTTCTTGCTTATTTCTACGGATGCTTCTAGCACCATCATTCTTTCTGTTACCTGCATTACCTACAAGGTTTGCATAGAAGATTGCTTTGTTTCTTAGAGCATCACCAGCTTGGAATGTGCCACTAGAAAGATTATCGTATTCAATCTCAGTGCTTCTAACCTCTTCAAAGTCTAGGAAGTCTTCGTTGATTCTTGCACTAGGATCATACAACTTAACAGGTGTAATAGAAGATTGTGAGATATCATCCAGAATAACGTTAGGATTCTGAATAGCAACAAGTCTTTCGTAGATAAGACCGAAGAATGTAGATCCTCTGTTAATGATTAGAGTGTCAACAGGTTGACCAGTATTAGGATCAAGATATGGACTGATGAATGTAATCTGAGCAACAATCTTAGATTTACTTGAGTAGATGTATTCATTTAACTTGATATCAAAGATACCAGTTTCATATCTTGCAGTACCTGAAGTCTTACTCAAGAGTAATGTATCAGTTGCATTACCTTGTGCATCAAGGTTTGTCTCTTCAATGATTGCAATATCACCTTCAAAGTTAGTGATAGTTTCTTGGAATTTGAAGAGGTTTTCAGTATTGAGTAGAGTAACAGACTCTACGATAGCAGTGAATAGGTTAGTCCTCTTAACGATCTCACTGATAGTAAAAGGTCCGTCAGTAATATTGATTACGTCAATGTGGAAAGTCCCAGAATCAACAACAGTTGCATATGCATCTGATGATTCGCCATTGATTTGCTGACCCATCTCAGGGAAAATACCCTGTGGATTCTGCAGAGCAATTCTGTATACAGGGATAGTAGCAAATCTAACAGCTCTATATCTAACCTGTGATGCTGCTTTTGGTGGCTCAGCAAATACAATTTGGTTACCAACAATTTGATATGAGGTATCAGGTGCTTGGATAACACCATTCAAAGTAATCAATAACTGATTACCTTTAACAATTACACCTTCACCTTCAACAGTAATTGGGAAGGACTTCTTAATACCATCAAAGTCACCAGAAATATCATCAATCTTCTTAACGATAGAAGTCAAGATTTCCTCAGATGAAGTCAATCTTCTATTTCTGAATAGCACCTCTGTGTTGTTATAGTCAGTATATACTGGCTCAGCAGCACCGAATGATGTAATCTGGTTTACATTAGTATACTCATTAATATTAACTTCTTTGATAAATTCTGTGCCAACCTTTCTACCAGATACGTCCTCTCCACCAGTCAGTTGTAACTGACCAAACATCTTAAATCCAGTTGGGTGGTTGTTATCTAATACTTGTTTCTTCCATTTTGTAATAGGAATTTCAGATGTAATAACATAAGAGAATGACTGATAGAAGAAACTATCTTGAATCTTCTGGACAATCTCAGATGGTTTACCAACATCATCGATAAATCTACCAGGTGTTTGTGTAATTGAGTCAATATTCAATACACCACGAGCAATGCTCAAGTTATCGATAATACCAGATGCTTTAGAAACCTCACCTGATACTTTTTCACCTTGGACAAAGTTACCTGTGTAATCAACGATCTTAAGAATCTTAGGACCGATCTGCCAACCAGTGTTAGTAGAAACAAAACCTTCTGCAGTTGCTTGCTCAGGAGAGTTACCTTGATATACTTTCTCACCTTCTAAGAATCTAGAAGTTGCAACAACAGCATCAGCAGCACCTCCAAACACCTCGGTCAAGAGAGTTTGTCGTCCTTCACCTTGTGTTAGGAAGGTGATAAAGTCACCAGACTGTGCGGCCTGTAACGTTAATGCGAAGCGTAATTGATCAGATTCTAGTTGGTCAGCGATAGCATAGTATGTCTGTCCATCAACCAAAGTAGTCAAACCTGCACTACTTGGTTTTGGTAGAATACCAGTTGTAGATCCAACATCATCAGCACGCAACTGAATAGCAGCACCAGTTGTAATACCATGTGGGAAGTTAAACTGTAGATAGTTAAGATCTAAGTTAACAACATAGTTAAATTCTGATTTAAGAGTTACAACAGGCTCAGATGAATATCCTTGACCTGGATTCTTAATA
>CEPU01017383.1_pt1 | contig 39159 bp, 30 predicted proteins | sample 530471 | NCBI WGS metagenome assembly CEPU01 (sample SAMEA2620194, study PRJEB7988) | marine metagenome | biome: marine biome (ENVO:00000447); feature: surface water layer (ENVO:00002042); material: "saline water (ENVO:00002010), including plankton (ENVO:xxxxxxxx)" | depth 5 m | reverse complement strand
AAAGGCCCTAACATATACACTGAAGAAGAACAGAAAGAATTTATACCTGAAAAGCATGGCTTCTTTAAAGAAAAATTATTAGAATGCTACTTGCACAATCAAAATAATTTCTTCAAAGGTATTTGCACTGGTACCGACCCACACGTTGGAGATGAAAATTTTAATTGGATGATTAAAGAACACGGTGGCGATCATAAAAATCTTACATTTTCAAATTTGTTGATAAATGCAAATTATAAAAGATTCATCGAGGAAATGGTTCCTTTGTTTGTTGAGAGAGATATCATATACGTTGCTAATAAAAAAGCAAATATCTCAAAGTTGCCTTTTGAAGTTAAAAAACATTTTGCAGTTGGCTCAAACTGTATGATAAACGATTACAATTTGGCCGAAGAGATAAAAGTGTATATTGACAATAATGAAGTAAGAGATTATATTATTTTATGTTCTGCCGCAAGCTTAAGTAATGTTATAACTTATGAGTGTTACAAGAATAATTCAAACAATACATTTATTGATATTGGAAGTTGCTTGAACCCGTTACTTGATCTAGAAGGTTGGAAACACACAAGAGGCTATCTAACCAGTTATTGGCTGAATGCAAATAGCCCGTTTAGTTCACAGGTTGATGTATGGCAAAATATGAGCTAGTAAGAAATGGTCCAGAGTATTGGGAATTCATCAGAGAACTAAGAACAATGCAAGGTGTAAGTCAGGGATTTATATCTCAGCAAGATATTACACCTATCGAGCAAGCCACGTATATGTTAAAATATAACTCTAATTACTGGATTTGCTTGGATAGCGACACACCTGCAGGTTTTGTCGGGGTAATTGATGACGACATTAGAGTTGCAACTCATCCTGATTACCAAGGTAAAGGTGTTGGCACTTTTATGATTAATGAAATAATGAAAATTATCCCTACTGCATTTGCCAAGGTAAAACTTGATAATGAAGCAAGTATAAAACTATTTGAGCGTTGTGGATTTAGAAAAAAATATTATATTTTGGAGAAAGAAAATGAATAATTATGAAGTTGAACCTGGTAGTCAGGGCATAAATTTAGTCCCGCTAATTAATGATGCATATCTAAGAGAAAGCTATCTCAGTAATAATTACTGTTTTTGGGATAACATTATAAACAATACATTATTTGAGTCTGGAACTTATTTGGGTGCAGGTGTGTTGGCTGCACTATCAAAAGGTGTTCAAAATATTTATTCAATTGAAATTGATAAAGAACTTTACTCTATTAATATTAAAAATATGTGTGATGTAATGAGACAAAATAATTATGCTGATTGCGTGATTAACCCTAACCAATGTTTGTTTCGGCTTAGAGATGATGACGGTAATCTGATTTTTAAACTTAATTACTTTCTTGGTGATTCTTGTGCTGTATTACCGCAGGTATTACCACAAATCAACACCAAATTAAGCTTCTGGCTAGATGGTCATGTATCTAGTGCTGAAGGAATCGCTAGCACTGCGTCACCAATTGCAGGTAAAGAGCCATTATTTCACGAATTAGAAGTTATCAAGCAGCATCATATTAAAAATCACAACTTATTTTTAGATATTGATTCTCCTGATAATTGGAGTCGTAAAGACGAAATAAAAGATTTTTTAAAAAGTATCAATCCTGATTATACTGTAGATGAAGTGAAGCGTTTTTATTTTGACGATCCAGACGAAGTTATAAAATATGAAAACTTTTTAAAGAGTGAATGGGGAGTTGAAGAAAGCGCTATACAAAAACTGAAAGATGATAGATTTTGGCAAGATCGCTTACCCGATGTTTGGGATAACAACGTTGTAATACGTGCTTACGTAGAGGAGTAAAATATGCGCCACAATCCATATAAAATTGTAAAAATGTTTGAAGAAACTGTAGCAGACTATTGCGGATCTAAGTATGCTGTATCCACTGACAATTGCACTGACGCCCTCCTATTATGTTGTGAGTACTTGAGTGTCGAAGAAGTAACAATACCTGCCAGAACCTATCTGTCGGTACCACAATCTATTATGCATGCCGGCGGCACTGTTAAATTTAAAGATTACCGCTGGCAAGGAATATATCAACTTGAGCCATATCCAATTTACGATGCTGCTAAAAGATTTACAAGCGATATGTATATCCCTGATTCTTTTATGTGTTTATCATTTCATATTAAAAAACATCTTAAGATTGGGAAAGGTGGTATGATTCTCACAGATGATGCAGACGCAGCAGCGTGGTTTAGAAAGGGGCGCTATGAAGGCCGCGGCGAAGTAATGTATCACGAGGACAATATTGAAATTAATGGTTGGAATGCATATATGACACCAGAGCAAGCAGCCCGCGGGTTGATGTTAATGCAAAATTACCCTGAACATATGGATGACTTGCCAGAACAGCCGTTCTACAGAGATCTAAGAGAGTTTGATTTGTTTAAAGATATTGAGGTAGTTGAATGATTACCTTTTCTGAACTTGGATGTCTTGGTCGCTTAGGCAATCAACTTTTTCAATATGCCGCCATACGATCTTTAAGTTTGGATAAGGGGTTTGAACTTGGTATACCCAATCCTAAAACTATGCATTGGCACGGACAAGATTGTCTATTAGATAATTTTAATATTGAAGCGTCCTACATACCAGAAAATTACGAACCTCAATACACATACACGGAAACTAATAGTTTTAAATTAGACAAAAATTTTTTTCATCTAGGTGACGGCTTAGATATTAAGGGATATTTTCAATCAATCGCATATTTTGAAAAGCATATTGATCAAATTAAAAAAGAACTTTCTCCCAAACAACACTTCCTTGATTCTGCAAAGAAAGAAATTGACGCATACAGAGAAAAGTACAATTGTGAAATTGTTTCAATTCACGTTAGAAGAGGCGATAATACCGACTATACAATACCTGATCAAGTAGAATTAAATAATTTCTATTGTGCCCCGGGTGCACCTAGACTCAGTCCAAGTAGTAGGTATGCATATTATATAAACACTGCAATGTCAAAATTTGAAAATGTTAAGTTTTTAATTTTTTCTGGTGGTGGCCGAAATGGCAATAATAATATTTCAGATATGGAGTGGTGTAAAAATAGTTTTGTAGGTGACCAATTTATTTTCTCTGAGAATAAAACTGTGATGGAAGACTTTAGCTTAATTATGAACTGTGATCACAATATATTGTCTCACGTTAGCTCATTTGGCTGGTGGGCTGCATTCTTAAACGAAAATTCTAAAACTACAATTGCGCCGCTAAATTACCACCCAGACAAGCCTGACTATACCCATAGGTACAAATTTTATCCAGATGACTGGATTTTAATTTAGTATTTGAATTAATAACAAAGGAGTTATAATGTCATTGATATTTGATATTGGGTTCAATAACGGAGAGTTTACTGATGCCTGCAATCAAAAATTTCCAGACTACAATATTGTAGCAGCCGAAGCCAATATAAACCTTTGTTATAAATCTAGAAGAAAAAATTATAGAAATCTAAAATTAATAAATTATATTGTCTGCGAGAAAGATGGCGAAGTACGAACTCTTCATATGGATTTAAATCAAGATGGTGTGTCTACAGTATCAGAAGATTTTATGAACAATTCTAGGTTTGCAAAAGGTAGTAAGTATTTGATAGAAAATAACACCTCTTGGACAAGGACTGCTGAAGTTCACACTGTGACACTAGATAAAATGATTGAAAAATACGGAACACCAGAAATTATAAAAGTTGATGTTGAGGGATACGAATACAATGTCTTGTCTGGATTAAGTCATAAAGTTGGTAAGATTTGCTTTGAGTGTCATGAAGAGGAACAAGAAAAATTAAACAACTGTATTGACCATTTACTTAAATTAGGTTATAATAAGTTTGGATTCATTGGATATCTTGATGAGGGTGATAAATATAAAAACTTAACATATTCTGAAGTTGGTGATCCATACTTAGTTGAACCAAATAGATATGTTTCTTGGAAAGTCCTTAAGTCAGAACTAGATATTTGTTTTGATCCACAGCGCAGAGTTAATTATGGAATGTTTTGGTGTAAATAATGAAAGTTGTTAGAGCAAAAGGTGGCGAGTATGCTGATTGTATAGTTAGTTATTTTAACTTTGATAGGTTTGAAAGTGCGTCAGACGATAAAGTATTTTTTTGGGGATGGAAATGTTTTGAAGATTTAAATTTACAAGAAGAATATAAACATTATAAACATAGAGTTTTTCTCGATACTGCTTCACCTTGTGCATTTTTAACTCCTGTTGATGTTATTGAAAAAGCAAGTTATTTTACTAAGTTCTACACTATCTGTCCAATTACAGCAGAGCTTTTAAATGATAATGGAGTCGATGCAGAGGCTGTTTGTTTCCCATATCCTGAGTGGAAATTTGATGATTTAGATAAGACCATCAACCAAGAAATTAAAATGTATGATTCAATTTATTACGGTCAAGTACATAGCCAGCTTTACAAGCCTATGATTGAAACAATTGCTAAATTTAATCATCAGTTTCTAACTATTTCAAACCATGGCTTAGATCAAAGGTTGGCTTCTCTCGTTACGCATCGTAATGTCACTACAGAAGAAAAGTGGGCTATGTTGGCTCTTACAAAAACTTGTGTCGGGATGAATTTGTTATTTCCTATAGCAAAACCAGACATTAATTATTACACAAATAATTATAAAGTTTCTGATAGGGTAGGCAATATGCTAACTGGCGACAGGATGCCCCAAATGAAAACACGTATGGTTGAAGCCGCGGCTTGTAAAAGCCTAATGTTGATACGCAGAGATGAGTACAATATTATTGAAGAATGGTTTGAACCAAATAAACACTTTATCTATTGGGATAACGAGAAACAACTTGAAATTATATTAGATGACATTAATAGGAACTACGACAAATATTGGAATATTGTTGAAGATGCTAATAAACATGTCGAACAATACAGTATTACTAATTTTTGGAGAAAAATAAATGAATAAAGAATATTGGAATGGTAAAAAAGTTTTTGTAACCGGTGGTCACGGTTTCGTTGGTCAAAATCTTATGAAGATTTTAGAAACAATGAGGCAACAGGTTGACTTTGACATTTTGTGTCCTACAAGCTCAGAAGTTGATTTGACAAATGAATCCGAGGTAGATTCCTACTTTGCGGATAACAAGCCAGACATCGTATTACATTTAGCTGGTAAAGTTGGTGGTATCGCCGCTAACAAAGCGGCCCCGGGCGATTTCTTTTATAAAAACATTATGATGGGCACACTTGTTATGCACTATGCATATAAGCACGGCGCACAAAAGGTTGTAGCCCTTGCCGCTGGGTGTGGTTATCCTAAGCACTTGGCTGTGCCGTATACCGAAGCTGACTTTTGGAGAGACCTACCAGATGAAAACTCTATTGGATATTCGATGGCTAAGAAAAACTTGATTATTCAGTCTTGGACTTATAGAGAACAATACGGTTTTAACTCTGTTATCTTGCTGCCTGCTAACTTGTATGGCCCTCACGATAATTTTGATCTTGAAACATCACACGTTGTACCTGCACTGATTAGGAAATTTTTAGAGGCAAGAGAAAATGGCTCAAGCCAAGTGGAAGTTTGGGGCACTGGTACTGCTAGTCGTGAGTTTTTGTATTCTGTTGATACTGCACAAGCTATCATTGATATGGCAGAAAGAGTTAATGAATCAGGTCCGTTTAACTTAGGCACTGGTGTTGAAACCAGCATTAAAGAGTTGGTAGAAACAATATCTGAGCAAGTTGGATTTGAGGGTGAGATTGTGTGGGATACAACGAGACCCGACGGTCAACCTAGAAGATTTTATGACATGTCTAAATTTGAAGAAGCATTAGGTTATGTTCCATCTACTACCCTTTCCGAAGGTATCAAGAGCACTATTGACTGGTACCTGCAGGAAAAAATGTAGACAGTATATTGTAAATCTAGTATGGTTAATCACAAGCACAAAATTATTTATACCGCTATTCCTAAAACGGGAACTACCAGTCTTGTTAGAACTGAGCCATTAAATGTCATTTTTGATAATAGCTTTTTTCAGTTAGGCGACGGCTGCCAGAAAGAGAAACATCAAACACTTCTACAGGATATAGAAGAAATCAAAAATATTTATCGACTAACTGAAAGTGACAATGCTGATTTATCTCATATACTAAAACATAAATACTATTCATTTACGGTTGTTAGAAATCCTCTGTATCGATTAGTATCTGAGTTCTTATATCGTTTTCAAAGAAGACACAATGTTAAAATGGTCGAATCATATTCACTTGAAAGTATAAAAAATGTATTTTCTATTTATGTTAATTTTTTATATGACTTATATAAATCAAACCCTGAATGGTTTTATCCCTTGAATTCAAACTTCAAAGGAAAAGAAAACATTAGATCTCATCCTAATATATTAAAATATTCTATGCCATACACTTTACCAAGTGTAATTCCTCAAGATAATAAAGAATATAAAATTAATGAACTGATGCATATACGTTATCACTTATGCTCACAGAGTACCTTTGTTGATTCAGGTATTATTAAACATAATTACAATCACATCGGTAGAGTAGAAGACTTACAATCAACTTGGTATGAGTTATGCCGGCATATTCTTGGTGAACGAAGTTTAAAAAATAATTCACTACCAAAGTTAAACAGTTCAGTAGTACAAAAAAATTATTTAGATTTTTATTCTAGTTCAGATAAACAAATTGTAAAAGAAATATATTATAAAGATTTTAAAAATTTTAATTACAACCTTGACGAGTAAATAAATGAATTTCTGGAAGAGTAAATCAGTTCTAATCACCGGTGGCGCTGGCTTCATTGGATCACACTTAGCTCGCAATCTTGTGGATGAAGGCTCAACTGTAACCATTGTTGATAATCTTGAAAGAGGAACTTATGAAGCTATTGAAGACTTGGCAGGTAAGATCACATTTCTTGATTTAGATCTGTCATTTGAGAAAGAATGTGACACTGCATTTCTTGATGATTACGATGTTGTAATTCATATGGCTTCAAAGGTTGGAGGCATTGGATATTATACATCTAAACCTTATGAAGTAATTCAAAAGATGAGCAAAGTCGATACTAATGTACTGGAGAGAGTTTTAGCGCAAGATATTCCGCCTTTGTATTTCTATGCTAGTAGCGCACATGTTTATCCGATTGAATTACAAGGCACTCCCGATTCAGTTGCTATATCAGAAGAACAAGCATATCCTGCTAATCCTGAATTATCATATGGCTGGGCTAAACTATTGGCAGAGAAACAAATACTTTATGCTGCTCAAGAAAATCCAGACTTTTGTGCAGCTATTGGTAGATATATCGGTATTTTTGGTCCGGGCCAAGACTATAATCTAGCCACAGGTTCCGTTATACCGGTCTTTACTCATAGAGCACTACGTTACCCTGAAATACCATTCTCTGTCTGGGGAACAGGCCAAGAGACACGTTCTTACTGCTATATTGATGATGCTATAGAATGCACGAAGTTGATGATTGAAAAAATGCAAGAAAAGTCAATTGTTGGCCCGCTAAATGTAGGCAAGCAAGAAAGAGTAAAAATTGAAGATATTGCAAAAAATATCATTGACATTTCTGGTAAAAACATTCATATTGAATATGACACCACAAAGGAAACTAAAATATGGGGCCAATGGTGTGATTGTACAAAAGCATCTGATGAGTTAGATGGCTGGGAAGCTAAAGTTTCTTTTAAAGAAGGATTAGAAAAAGTTTATTTAGATATCAAAGGGAGGATCAAATGAGCGAAAGAAAATACTTACCGACTCTTTCTGAGTTGATTGACAGGTTGTCGATTGCACAACTTAAAGAGGTCTTCATTACTGAACACAAAGCAGAATACGCACAGGAAATCGCTGATATTGTGCACGATATACAATTACTGCTAGATCAAGGTGAGCCAGTAAGTGGAGATACAATTAGAGCTATTGTTGTATTGTCTCAGATGAATCTACACATTTGGCACAACGAATCGAATTATCGAAAAGGCATAAAGGATGGCAACAACCTTGAACTAACACACGGTTTAAATGGTATTAGAAATACTGCCAAGAACAAGATTCAAGAGATTATGGGTGGTAGAAAAGATTATAAAATCGATTGTTTAGCAGCAGAGTTTAAAGACTGGGAAATTAGCTGGGATGAGTAAGATCCTTGTCATTGGTGATTCTTGCAAAGACATACATGTTTATGGTAAATGTGAACGTCTTTGCCCTGAAGCGCCCGTTCCAGTTTTCAACCCTGTGTTTGAAAAACAAAATCTCGGTATGGCTGGTAACGTATATCAAAATGTGATAGCGCTAGGAACACCTGCAACACTAAAAACAAATCAAGAAGTTATTGAAAAGAAAAGGTTTGTAGATGAACAAACAAATCATATGTTTTTAAGAGTTGATACTGGTGACAGTAATGTTAAGAGAATTAAGAATTTAACAAAGCAGATGTTAGATAATTTTAATCTTGTAATTATATCTGATTATAACAAAGGGTTTTTATCTGAGGAAGATATAGAGTTTATCTGTAATAATCATAATTGCGTTTTTATTGACACCAAAAAGATACTTGGTGATTATTGTAAAAATTGTACGTACATAAAAATCAATAAACATGAATATAACAATTCAATTAATTATATTAATAATAATGACTGGACTCACCAGAAGGTTATTCAAACCTTGGGTGAAGGTGGTTGTAAATTAGCAGATAAAATTTATCCGGTTGAAAAAGTTGAAATAAAAGACTTGTGTGGAGCAGGTGATACTTTTATGGCTTCACTGTGTGTTGGATATTTGAAAACTAAAGACATAGCTAAGTCTCTAAATTATGCAAACGAATGTGCTACAAAAGTAGTACAAAAAAAGGGAGTTAATACAATAAATGAATTTTAACGAATATTACAAATACTATTTGACACTTCATCAAAATATATGGAATCGTCGATTACACGTTCTCGGTCAATTGTTGACTGTATATTACGTGTGGTTATGTTTGACAACAATTCCAATTTATGCTATATTATTAGCACCTTTTATTATTTACCCTTTTGCGTGGACAGGTCATTTTGTTTTTGAAAAGAATAAACCAGCAGCCTTTACTAATCCACTGTATGCAAAAGCTTCTGATTGGGTGATGCTAAAAGATTGGTTTTTAGGAAAAATAGAAAGATGAATATTTTAATTACTGGTGGTGCGGGCTATATCGGAAGCGAAATGGTCCGCTTTTTACTTGATGACGGTCATAATGTAACTGTCTTAGATAATCTTGAGTATGGCGCACAACCACTTTTGCGATACGTTGGAGACGAAAACTTTGATTTTAATAAAGTTGATGTTCGCAGAACTGATTTAATCAAACCTTACATGTCTAAAGCGGATGTGATAGTTCCCCTTGCTTGTTTGGTTGGTTTTCCATTATGTGAGCAGCGCCCTACTGATGCAAAGCAAGTCAATTTTGAAGTCAACAAATGGATTGCTGATAATAAATCTGATGACCAAATGTTGATTTACCCTTGTACAAACTCCGGTTATGGTGTCAGTGATGATGGCGGAGTTTGTACGGAGGAATCACCACTTAACCCAATATCATTGTATGGTATTACAAAGGTAGATGCTGAACGAGTATATCAAGACACTGAAGGGTGCATTACCTTGAGGCTTGCAACTGTATTCGGTCCATCTAGTCGTGCACGAACTGATTTGCTTGTTAATAACTTTGTTCTTAAGGCAATAAAAGATCGAGTTCTGGTGTTGTATGAGTGTGAGTTTATGAGAAACTACATTCACATTTGGGATATCTGTAGAGTTTATATGTGGATGATCAATAATTTTTCTGTCCTCAAGAATGAAACATATAATGTTGGAAACGATTCTATCAATATGAATAAGTTACAGTTAGCACAAAAGATTGCCCAACATACCCCTGTTGAAATTATAAAAGCTGAATTTACACAAGACCCTGATAAGCGTGACTACATTGTTAGTAGTCAGAAATTATTTGATACCGGCTTTGAATGTAGGTATGACTTAGATGATGGTATTCGTCAGCTTATGCAGATGTATAAACTTTTAGATGAGCCTTGGTATGCAAACTACTAAAACGATATGGACTAATGGCTGTTTTGATATATTACACCGCGGCCATATAGAACTTTTTAAATATGCCAAATCATTAGGCAACTATTTAGTTGTTGGAATTGACGAGGATGAAAGAGTCAAACAATCCAAAGGTGATAGTAGACCTATCAACACAACAAGCGATAGAAAAGCTGTATTGGAATCTATCAAATATATTGACGAGGTTGTTACATTCTCAAAAGACTCAGAGCTTGAAAATTGTGTCTTAAACTCTGAAGCATCGATAATGGTGATAGGTTCAGACTATAAAGGTAAAAGAGTTATTGGTGCACAGCACGTTGACGAAGTTAAGTTTTTTAACAGACTTGCTAACTACTCAACAACAAAAATTGTGGAAAATTTATGAATTACGTATTTGACATTGACGGAACAATTTGTACTAAAACTGATGGTGATTATTCTCAAGCACAACCCATTCAAGACAGAATTGATATGGTTAACAAATTGTATGAACAAGGTAATAAAATTATTTTCCAAACTGCGAGAGGTATGGGGCGATCTAATAATTCATATAGTTATGCACACGAGGCGTTTTATGAGTTAACATATCAACAACTTAAAGACTGGGGTGTCAATTTTCACTCGTTGTTTTTGGGTAAACCCGCCGGCGATATTTACATTGATGATAAAGGAATAAAAGATGAAGACTTCTTCAACACAAGAGATTAAGTTTGTTCCCAAAGGTTGGGGCTTTGAAAAATGGATTGTAAACTGTGAGGAATATTGCGGTAAGTTATTGTATTTTGCAAAAGACAAGCGATGTTCTTGGCATTATCATGAATTAAAAGACGAAGTATTTTACATTCAGTCGGGTAAGATACTTGTTAAATATGCGGATCACGATGCTATATCAGAGGCAAATGAAACGATACTAGGGCCCGGTGATAACTTTCACGTTTATCGCGGCTTAAGGCATCAGATGATTGCTCTTGAAGACACAGAACTATTTGAGTTCTCAACTCAGCATTTTGATTCTGACAGTTATAGAATACAGAAGGGTGACTAATGAAACTAGTTGTTATTACAGGCTGCTTGGGCCTCATTGGCCATTACGTGACTAGACAGTGCCTAAGTATGGGTTACAAGGTATATGGCATAGATAAGCTGACATACGCAGCTAATTATCAATATATCAGAGAACTTCAGCAACACAAAAATTTTACATTTAAAAAAGCCGATATAGCTACACTCGATTATCTACCTGATTGTGATTATGTTATTAACACTGCTGCTGAATCACACGTTGGTAATAGTATTGTTAGTAGCTCTGAGTTTATACATTCCAACATTACGGGTGTTCAAAATCTACTTGATCTGATCAGAGCAAAGCAAGGTAATGTATCAAAAAGACCTGTGTTGTTTCACTTTAGCACCGATGAGGTGTATGGAGATATTGTTGAAGGTGAACATACAGAGTCCGATTTTCTAAAGCCAAGTAATCCATACTCTTCGTCAAAAGCTGCTGCTGATATGTTAATTTACGGCTACGCTAGAACTTATGGTATCGATTACATAATTTTGAGACCGACCAATAATTATGGAGTTGGTCAGTATCCTGAAAAGTTAATCCCTCTCTCTGTAAAATTGTTAATGAGAGATCAAAAGATTAGACTCCATGATGCTGGAGAGCCGATACGAAATTGGTTACATTCTGCTGACACGGCAAGAGCAGTAACAACAATCATAGAATCAGGAAAAACTAATGAGATTTATAATGTAGCCGGCGGCTTTGAACAGAGGAACTACGATACTGTGCTAAAAATTATTAAGTCTTATTTTGGCAAACCTTTAGATTTAGAAATCGATATATCTGATTATATTGATCTATCACACGTAAGACAAGGGCAGGATGTGCGTTATGCACTTAATGATGATAAGCTCCGTGCTCTTGGTTGGAAACCAGAGAGAGTTTTTGATGAAGAAATAAATAGCATTGTTAGCTATTATAAAAATAATTTTAAGTGGTAAAATATACAAAAGGAGATAAAATGCAACTTTCAAATCAAGCACTTGGTGCAATTATGTTGGCTCTTCAAGAGTCGCTACTTGAACAAACCGACATTGTTCCGGTTCTTAAGGGATTTACTCTTCAAGAGTCGAATGACGGTTTAGTTATTACTAATCCACCAACAGTCAGATTTACTGATGACACTGAAGTTACAGCCGAAGATTTAGAAAAAATGGCTGAGCGATAATGCCAATATACAGATATGAATGTAAATCTTGTAAAGAGATTAGTTCATATATGCATGGCTATGATGAGGTTCGTCTAGATTGTGAGAAATGTGAATCTAAAAACACATTAGTAAAAATCCTAGGCAAGCCATTGATATCAAAGAATAAAAATAAAGAGGACTCTAGTGTTGGTGAGATAACCAATAAATTTATTGAGGAGAATAGAGAAATCTTAAACAAACAAAAGAAAGAATACTCAAATAAACAATATGACAAATCTTGAAATTATATTAACAATCATTTTGACAATTTCTTTAGCGGGTAATGTAGCACTCTTTGTTTATGCTCGCGCTGCTATTGTTAGACTTTTAAGCGTTGCTGAAGAGTTATATGATTTGAAGGATATGTCTGAATCATTAGCAGAACATCTACAATCTGTTTATGAATTAGAAATGTTTTACGGTGATGAAACGTTGGGTGGTTTGATGGAGCACGCTAGATCGTTTGCAGAACAACAAGAAACATTTGAGTACATTTACGGATTAATAGAAGATGACAATAACGAAGGAAACACCCAAGAGGAAGAGACGGAAGCGTCGTAAAAATCACTATTTTACACAAGAGCATGAAGATGCAATTGTAAGATATGCACAGACTACTTGCGTGAAAGAAAGAACAGAATTGTATGTAAGGTGGATCGAGCCGGCTTTCAATGAGATGGTTGATAAGATTGTATTTACCTATAAGTTTACAAACCTTCCAAACATAGACTTACTACGTGATGAATGTAAGATATGGTTAATGACAATTCTTGATAAATACGATCAAAGTAAAGGCTCAAAAGCCTTCTCGTATTTTTCAGTTATTACTAAAAATTGGTTTATTCACAAAGTTAAAAAACAACAAAAACAGAATAGAACCGAAGTTAATATTGATAATATTGCTAAAAATTATGAAGAACAATATTTGTCAACTGATGAGTCTTATCTCACTGATAGAGAAAAAGATGAATTTTGGCTTAAATTTTATGAAGAACTAAAATCGTGGGATACAGCTACAATGAAAGAAAACGATTTGAAAGTTTATAAGGCCATTTGCATTCTTTTTGATTCAAAAGATGATATTGATATTTTTAACAAGAAAGCTATTTATCTATACTTACGTGAATTAACAGGCTTAAATACAAAACAGGTCGTTAACTCGCTTAAAAAGTTTAAAACAAAATATTATACTTTTAGCAATAACTGGAAAAACGGCAAGATATGATCATTGAAACAAAAACAGTAAGTAAGGGACTTATAAATGTTTGACTCTCGTTTTTGGATGCCTGAGTCCGTTAATGCTCTCGCACCCGGGATCGATACTTTATTTATGTTTATCTTATGGGTCTCTGTAATTTCTATGGTATTGGTTTGTGGTACTATGATTTATTTAGCTATCCGCTACCGCGCATCAGCAGATGTTGCACGAGATAATCCTCCACGAGACCACCTTGGACTTGAAGTCACTTGGACACTGATTCCTACTATTATCCTAATGTTAATTTTTTACTGGGGCGCCCATGATTATGTTCACATGTCGGTACCTAAAGCGGATGCAATGGAGATTAGAGTTATGGGACAAAAGTGGTTTTGGACATTTGATTATCCAGAACAAGGGATTCGTTTACAAGCTACAGAAGAGATGAATGTAAAGAATACTAGAGAGGGCCGCCCAGTTGGGCTTGTTGTTCCGGTTAATACTCCCGTTCGTATAGTTGGCTCGTCAGCCGATGTGTTACATAGTATATATATCCCTTCTTTCCGTATGAAGAAAGACGTTGTTCCAAACCGTTATACAGTAACTGGATTTCAAGCAACGCAGGAAGGTGTGTACGACCTATTCTGTACTGAATACTGTGGTACTAAACATTCAGGTATGATAACTAAGGTTACGGTGCTAAGTCAGTCAGAGTTTGTTTCATTTGTCGAAGAAATGCAAAATAAATCTGATGGTCCCGTTGACGGTGCTACGGTATTTGCTAGTAGCGGCTGTGCGGGTTGTCATTCAGTTACTGAAGATGCACCTGCCGGCGGCATTGGCCCAGCGCTGTACGGGGTATTTGGACGTAAGGAACGACTGACAACCGGTGATACCGTGCTGGTCGATGAGAACTATCTGCGTGAATCAATTGTAAATCCGATTGCAAAGGTGGTTGAAGGATACGGTCCGGTTATGCCATCATACGCGGGACGACTGAGTGAAGAGGAACTAACTGCACTTGTTGTTTATTTGAAAGGACTGGGAACCAATAAGGAGGCACCAATATGAGTAACAACGATTTGGAAACACTGATGTCAGAGGCGCTTGGTAACATACGAAATGATCGTAAAGTTGCTCGTGAGTTTTTAAATGAAATTGCTAATTTAATATCTGGAGACCCGGAACAAAATAAATATCTTAGCCCCGTTGCGGCAAAGCATATTGAAACACTACAACGCTCCAATGAACAGTTGGTTAAAATCATATCTATTCAGTCAAAGAAAACTGACTCTAGCTATGAACTTACTGATGTCGATAGAGAAAATTTATTTGACATGATTCAAGAAGAGTCCCAAAGGGAGAATAACTGATGATCAAGGATCTTGATGGACTCAAGTCATTACCAGAATTAACTACTCCAGAAGACGGGTTTGATTTATTAAAAGAGGCCGCTGTAAATGCGTCTGTTGGTAAAAAAGATAAACTCGAAGGAAAGGATCAATTTAACTGTATAGTTTTGCATAAAGTCAGTGACACACCATTTAGCCGCTCCGAATTGTCAGCTATTTTTGGTGCAGTTATAGGTGAGGGAACTAGTGAATATTATGGCTATAGGGTTAGGATAACTGATGAAGATAGTCCTCACGCATTTTATCCCATTCCGTGTGACCTTAGTTCTGCTAATGATACATCAGTACCATTAGTTATTGCATCGATGCATACGCTTATAGCAACTACCGAAGAATTAGAAGAGCTTGATACCTGTATTGTTAAATTTAATAAAGTTGGTGGCAAGTATGATTTATCATATGGCTTCTTTATTAAAAAAACAGGTAATAATCAAAACTTTTACCAGAATATATTACAAAAAAATCCATATCTAAGAGAAGAGTGTAGTGATGCTGGTGGGTTGTTTAATGCACAGTTGAGAACAATTGGTAGTTCGGGTTCTGGTGGTAGAAAAACTGGTACTTATGACGGTGGTAGTTTTGAAGGCATTAATTATTATGCAGAACCAACAGACGACAATCCTTTTGGTCTTAATCACGGCGGAAATTTAAATCCAACAAATGTTAAAAATATTATGATTCATTACTCAGTTACTGCTAACATTAAAAATTGTGTTGATGTTTTAGGTAAAAGTGGAACAGATTCATATCATTATTTGATAGAGCCGAACGGATACTATGTAGAAGCAATTAGTACTGATTTGAAAGCACAACATGCAGGCGGAACCGCTGCTAATAACAATTCAAATACAATCGGTATATGTTTGATGAACCTGTCGAGATATGATGCAGATGCTGGTGTTCCTACCTTCGTAGGAAAAGAAATTGATGTTGCGGCAGAAGGTGGTCCACAAAAATTTACAATTCCCTCAAAAGATAAATGGTTTAGGTCAGGAGGTAAAATCTGGCAGCCTTTCCCACAACAGCAAATAAATGCCTTGTATGCAGTTATAGCAGAGGTGCTTAGTAAGTTTGATAATATTGAATTTATTTGCGGTCATGAAGATGACACAACTCACAGATTAGGAAAGGAAGATCCGGGCCCGGCCTTTGATCAATTTTGGCCAAACTTACTAAATATTACTAATAATAATGGAAAAAATTTACAACTAAGAGATATATCTGAGCCCGGTATTTACGAATCTCAATGGAAGAAAAGAAAAAAAGCCGGAACAAGCTAAATTAATCAGGGTTAAATATGAGCAAGAAAGAACAACGCCTCTATAAGAATAAACAAAGAAAAAACACAGCAGACAGAATACACGGTGGCGCCAAGGGTGGGAATCGTGATCAGGTGTATGGGCCCGGCCTTGACGAGAATGCTCAAAAAACTGTCTTACCCGTTGATAAAACTGCCGGCATTAGCAGTCAGGTCACTGGAGAAGATTATAATCGTGCTGGTTTTGATTCAGAACAAATTCCAGAAAACCCTTTGGCAGAAACAATTCAACAAAAACTTGATAATGGTGAAACGGTTAATAATTCACAGAATGGAATTTTTCATACCCCGTTAACAAATAGAACATTAAACTTCAAAAAAGCTCATAACGAGCTTGTTTTTGAAAATGAAGGTTCTTACATTGTCTTAGGCACAGACAGGCCACAAGGAACAGAGTCTGGTTATGGAGCAAAAGGCTCTGACCGAGCTAATTCTATTGATCTTGTCGTAGGGCGAATGGCATCTGCTAAAGGCGGCGAAGGGCCAAAACAAGGCACATTTGTTGACAATTCATTCTTCGCAGACGCTGCACGCATCTACATTAGCCAATTAACAGATATAGATAAAAATTTTGGTCTTGCAGAAACAAATACTGAGCAGTCGGTAGGACGTTCAGGTATAGCAATCAAAGCAGATGCTGTGCGTGTCATCGGTCGCGAAGGTATCAAAATTGTCACCGGTAGAGCAGATGGTGTATCTGGTTATGGGCAAAAAGGTGAGACCAATTCGCTAGGTGGCAAGATTGGACAACCTGCACCTACCATTGATCTTATAGCTGGTAATAATACTAGCGACAGAAAAGTTTGGGGTGGCTTATTCAAGCCGGTCGAGAGGATACCTAATCTTCAACCCGCAGTCAAAGGTTATCTCACCAGAGACGCATTAAGAGATTTAGGTGAAGTTATCGATGAAATGTGGAGCGCGCTTTATACTCTCACATTAACGCAAGTCGCCTTCAATGGTGTTCTAGGGGCAGATCCCTTTAGGCCGTGGGTACCAGCCGGCGCAGCGGCTGCAACAACTGCCCAGATAGCTTTTGTAATGAATTCTCTTTATCACACAAGAGTAAACAAAAATATGTGGGAATTCAACTATTTATATCCGTTCGGGTATAAATATATTTGCAGTAGGAATGTTAATATAACATAGGTGTAAAATGGCAGAGAGAAAACGAGATTCAAATCCAACATTAGTACCAGCAGAAGAACAAAAACTTGCCAAAGAAGGGCAATCACCATTTCTTAAGTTTCAAGATCCTAATGGTGATAAATTACCTGATGTTTGCGATATCGAAGTTGTGCCATCTCAACAGGTATGTAAGGATTGTGTACCAAACCCTAAAGCAATTTCAATTGATTGGACTAAGAAAAATCAAGATACACCTTTCCTAAATGAAAAAATATGCAAATATCAGATTACATTTAGGACCACTGAGACAAATACTGGTTTTGTTGAGGGCATGACTGATGAACAGGCTGATCAAGCACTTCAAGACATATTTAAAAAATATGCAAGAGATGCAGTTATTTTTCTATTAAGAGGATTTGAAAAGGACGATGCTGAAGGAATTGTACAAGAGGTACTAAATTCACTAGAGTACACTTCGTATGACTTAAGTTACAGACAAAACTCATATTTGAAATTATTGTATTCTGTAGACTTTCAACAGATTTTTTCTTTACCAGATGCTACTTCAACTGAAGACGAAGAAGATGAGGAAAAAGGTTCTGATATCACTGTCACTTATGAAGCAAGTGAGATGCTCTCTACCAGCATAACTGTTAGAAAAGGGCTCAACTTATATGATAGATTTGCTAGGGTTGCACGTGCAATAGAAGGGAAAATAATAAGATTTGAGGAATCAAATAAAATATTTGATTTAGATCCCTACGGTGACACTGCCTTTTTCACAAAAAAATCCTTAATAGGTGAACTGATCAGAGAAGTTGATAAATTCTTAAATGGTCGTGGGTATAACATAACAAACATTGGAAATACATTTAGTGGTTTAGGAAAAGAAACTGTTACTAAGCTTGACTTCATACTAACACCAGAATACAAGTTGAAAAAATTAAAAGTGTATACAGTTGGTTGTGGCTCAGATCGTCCTGATAAGGTATATGGTAAAAATTATGTTAGGGCATTATCTAACACTGATGCTTGGAGAGACCCAACTGCTGTTGCTTATTTTTCTAAAATGAAAAAAATTGAAAGTGATTTGGAAGCTCGGGTGCCAATGCCTTTTGAAGAGTTTATTGTTAAGCATACATACCCTAAAGTTTTTGTACAAGAAGGACCAAATGTTGGCGGCCGCTCCTCAGAAACTATAGCATCATGTATTACTGATGCTTTATTAGAGGATGGAAAAGAACTTGGTCAAGATATATTTGATGAGGTCTTTAGTTTAGCTGATGCAATTGCATATAGATTTCATAAAAACTTGTGTCAAACAACGCCGGCTAAAGTAAATGAAGAATCTATTCTTAAAGGATTAAATCTTGGCGCCAATTCACCAAACAACCCGTCAGATGTCTATAGTTTAGCTAAAAGCCAAGCGTTTGACACTATTAATGCAGAAGACTCTGTGTTCACACAATTATGCTTTAGAATGATATCAGGTGGTCTAAGTGGAGTTGGGTGCGGACTATCGCCTTTGCAACAATTAGATGAAATGTATGCAAAAGGTTTAGATCGAATAGGTCAGTGTGGTTTCTTAGATTTACTCTTAGAAGCATTACAATGCTTATTTAAAGGCTTGACACTTGAGCAAGCACTAGCCTCAATAATAAGAGCCGCGCTAAAAGCAATGGGTGTCGAAGAAATCGGTGAGTTATTTGTTGGCTTACCTCCCGAGAAACAAAGAGAACTGGAAGCAGCGGTAGAGAGAAAATTAGAATCTGGAAATATATTTTCAAATGGCTCTCCCGGACAAACAACTTCAGATGCACTAGCAGGGCAAAATAATGGCCCTAATAGAATTGCTTTACAAAATTTGAAACGCAAAAAACCTTGGAAAGACAAGAAGTATGTTGAGGCGTCAAACAAAAATAAGCGTAGAGACAACTATGGTAATTTAAAAAGTTCTAATAATGCAACACCTGCATCATATAGCCAGCCCGAAAGAAGGACAATTGGTCAAAAATTAAAAGAACCGGTTGGTGAAGATTTTCAAGTTAACAATATTATAATTGATGCTTATATCGAAGCTCTTATGGAAGTGTATCAAGATAATTATTTAGAATTGTTGGACGCTCTAAATAGATTTCCGGGCGCTCAACTTATTGCTTCAGTGATTGCTCTTTTAGATTGTCCGACACCGCCATTGTTTAATCCCGGTTTTGAGGATTTTTTCAAGAGCATTCAATTACCATTCTGTCGAAATATTAATCCACTTGATTTTCCTAAATGGGAAAACCCGTTTTTATATATTCCGAAATTAAGTGACATATTATCAGCAATATTTGAGGCCCTTGTAAAATTAGTCATTTGCATAATCATGCGTGTCATAATTTTGATAATGGCAAAAATATGTGAAATTATTGGTGATGCAATATGCAAATTGCTAGAAACTGTTGGTCAGATTGGTGCTGGTTTACTGACAGGCAATACTGACATATTAGGTATTATAAGAGATACAATATGTGGTGAGTCTGCAACTGATGAAGAAGTAAAAGCTACAGTGCTTGCACTTGCTGAAAACTTTGGCGTGGGAGCAGCAGCGTTTGCTAATCCAGAAAGAACTATTTCATTCTTTGGTGATATTGTCAATAGCTCAACAAGAGACGAATCCCTTAGACTATTAATGGAAGGACCAAGCAGAGCACAAATTGAAATTGTTAACGGCCTTCTTGATAATGAATACACAGAGTTTAGAGATGCTTTGTCTAATGATACTAGTATTGAAACTATGTTTAAAAATATGGGTAATATTATTCCAGAAGCAGTTAAAGATGAAATTAAACTTGGGCTTTCAATAGGAGCCGACAGCCCTGATTCACCAATGAACCCAACATTGTGTGCTACACCAGAAGCATTAGAAGACTTTTATGCCGTGCGTGAGTCCTTGTTAGAAGGCAGGATGACCCCTAAGCAAGCAAAAGAGCAAACTGATCTTGCACTGCAGAGAGTATTAGAAGACACAAATGATTTAGGACAAATATTGAATGATGGTATTAGCTCGACTATAGAAAACGCTATGCCGCCTATATTTTCTGACCCGGGCTGCGAAAATGGATTGCTACCATTCGAGCCTGAAGAATCCATCAAGACTGCCACAGCGGCTTTAAGCGCCGATATGGATAGTCTAAAGATTGCCTATACTGATGATATGCTTGGTAACGGGGGGTTGTTTGCTAGCGATGATGACTGGGGATTTATGAACATGATCCTCTCTGATACTATGGGCAATCCTTATACCGCGCACCAAAGAAAAACTTTCAATAGTAGTAGGTTTGTTAACTTCTATGTTGATGATGATGATGATGCAGAATTAGGAGATTTTTCCAGAGTGTCACGTCAAAGAGGTGCGTATCCGTATTATATGGCCGAGTGGCTTAAGTATCAATTCAATCAGACAAACGGTGCAACTGACCTTGGTATAGTGACATTTAGTGCTACTAATGATGTTCAACAAGCTGAAAAATTTACTAGATCATTTGGAGTCTTGGGTTTTGAAGGTTTGTTTGACACTGATGTTAACTTGACAGAGATGACAGATTTTGGCTATAATGTATCTTATAAAGTTGATTATGAACAAGATGTTGTTGAAATCACAAAAGCGGCGAGAAAAAAGAACCCAGATGTAACTTTAAAATTTAGAGATAATTCAAAGGGATATAGACCAACCGATGGTCATTGGGCTTATGGCTTTGATTTAAAAGCGTTCTATTCTGACATTGCTGAGTACGATACAGAATTAAAATCTGGATTTTTTAACATACCAAATGATAATGTAAGAGTTCAAATTAGAGAATACATCAATGAAAAAGCAAAAACTAGCTCATCAGTTGAAGAAAAATTAGAACAAGCAGAAGAGGGAGGCGAGTCTGATATAGGCACAACAGATGATATTACAGGATACCTGAAGTATGAATTTTTTGCTGTTGATAATTCATTAGACAATATCGATATCAACGAGAGCACTTATCCTTTATTGTTTAGTTCTTTCAACGCCGGCCGATCTCCCGTCGCACCTCAAGTATTAGCTCTTGCTGATATTACTGGTCTTGGTGATGCTGCAGCTAGCAGTATTTCTAATGAAATTAATTCTGCTCTTTATAATACTATTAGGCAAACTATCGGCGATCCCGACGACTTGTATAGAGTTTGGCTGTACGGCGCTGAATTTGATGATTTGTCAGAGGCTGATATTGACTATGGTGTTACAATGACTGAAGAATATTGGGATCCTAGTCCTGCTGGTGTTTATCAGGGGACTGATGTGACGCTTGGTGGCTTTTGCCCATACGATGATTTGTACATACCCAATTTTGAGGAAGAAGAAAACGATGAAGGTGAAGTTAGATTAGTCCGTAATGGTTGGCGGCGCCCTAACAATGAAGACTTGTTACTTGGTATCAGTCGTAATCAACACGATATGGAAGTAGCCGGCACTCCAGAAAAAACTAGAGTCTTTTATTTAAATCCCACTCAGTTTGGGCAAAGTTATAAATCTCCTTCATTGTACATAAAACCACTTGCAAACAAAGGTTGGCTTGGCGCTATCAATGTTATGTTCCCTGATTATTCACCTTGTAAGCCTAGAGATACAAACCTAATTGCATTTGATGATATACAAAATCAAATTGATTCAGCTTATAGAAGAATACCCGAAGATGATCGACTTAAAACAGATCCTGATTGTATTACTGAAGTTCCATTTAACAGAATTTTAAGCCGCCCATCTCGTGCAGGACTAGAAGGCTTAATAACTGGTTTAATTAGAATATTTGTTAGTACTCATTTTATAAAGTCATTGCCCGTGTTTGCTACTTTTGAAACAAAATTTCCTGATAACTACAGCAATATTTACGCCTCATATATTATAGAAAATATTGAAGAGGCTTGTAAAGAATCAGGCGGCAATTTTTTGAATCCATTTAAGGACGATGAATTTTGGTATGCGTTCCTTGAACAAGCAGTGCAACTTTATAGTAGAAAATTAGATGATGACTTGGATGATACATTTACACCGGATGATGTTCCAGTATATGTTCAGGAAGCTATAGAAAAAATAAACAGATTACAAGAAAATTACAACTATCCCGATCGAGATGATTTTAAAGATGCCCCATCTGAAGAAAAAGCAAATTTTCAATCACTTAAGAGTTTTAGAGAAGAGAAGAATTTAGAAGCTATTCAACAAGTTGAAGATGAATCAAAATTAATTTTAACTGAGCTAGTAAAAGAGCAACTAAATTTTATTTCTAAACTTTTTAAAGAAAACTTAAAAAAATCAGGATTCGTCACTGCGGTTACTGATACTGACTTCTACTTCTTACAATCCTTGTGTGCCAATGGTGAAGGACTCAATATGCAAAAAGTTGTTTCTTTTGTTGAAGATGTTGATAACACAGAAGTGAATGAAGCCATTGCAATTGGTAGCGGTTATACAACTGGTAACTTATTTGCTTTACCTAACGGTGAGCCATACGTTGGTGATTATCACGTGCATATTGATGAAAATGGCAACACAGTCTTTATGGTTGGCGAGTATCATGTTGATGATATGCACGATGTATTGGCTCCCTTTGGAAATAATGTGATAGTCAAAGGAAAAGATCCCGATGGTAATGTTGCACCGATTGGAGATATCAGCAATATTGTTGATCCTGCGGCCGATAAATCATTCTATTTGAAAAAATATGTTCTTATTGATGGCGACGAATATACTGTTGAAGATGCTGAAAATTTGATAAGAAGTAAAAAAGTTGGCAATGTTTCAAATCACTATCCGGGTAGCTTACGACTTTTAACCAGTGCCATTGGAAAACCTTACGGTCTTGATGGGAACATCGGCGTACAAAGTGTATTAGAATTTGGAGTTCTAAGCGGTGGTAGTGAAGTGCCAATTACGGAAGTAAGACTCGACGCTCTAGACCTACCTGTAAACGAATATACTGGGCCCCGAGCCAATAGCAAGTTATTGCTTTGCTTAATTGATAATCTTAGAGACGATGAAAAGTTTAGAATGACTGTTGACTATATTTGCTCAATCAAAAAAGCTTTGTCTATGTATGCGATTTATACTGATATAGCATTTATGCCATCAATTGGAGAATATACAGTTGCAAGAGCTACCGGCGAAACTAAAACTTACAATAGTCCAAATGCCAACGCCAAGCCCGGTGTCCGTGTAGATGTTAAAACAGGTGAAGTAGATTATACAGAAGGTTGGGCTCACGAAGCAAATAGAAATGGATTATTTGCAAGTCCGTTCTTTAGAAAATGGGACGATTGGGATCAAATCTTATTAAGAAAATCAGTCAAAAGAACAAAGAAAATATTTAAACCATACTACACTAAGAGAAAGTTTGAAGTTGAAGATGCAGATGATGCCTCACCCGGTGATCAGTTTATATCGCTAACGGCTAAAAGATTCAAGCCCCTAACTGGAGGTAACCTATTACCATGGTTTAAGCGCAGAAAACTTAAACCAAATCCATTTAATAACAAGGGTGAACTCTGCAAAAAACCTGATTGATAATATTTATATAAGTGAGATTTAAGAAATGTCATCGTTAGCAATAAAATTACCGCTTGTAAAAGATAGTTCTGATGGTTTTAAAACCATTAAATCTTTTAGACAATTAATAAAGCAAAATTTTAAAATGCTGCTTTTAACTAATAAAGGTGAGCGCGTGATGATCCCCGAATATGGCGTGGGGATGAAAAGATTTTTATTCAGTAATTTTGATGAAGCAACATTTGCTAGAATTGAAAATGAAATTATAGAGCAGGCTTCGATCTATATACCAGTTGTCAATATTATAGAATTAGCATTTGTACCCTCCGAAACCAATCCAAATGCATTAATAATTAAAATAGTATATTCTATACCTGATATCAATGTGAGAGATTTGCTTGAATTTACTATTTAGACTGAGGAATAATAATGGCGAAAAAACAAAAAGACCTTCTACCGATTGATTATACAAGTAGAGAATTTTCTAGTATTCAAAGCGATTTACTAGATATAGCTGAAAGATTTTATCCAGATACATTCCAAGACTTTAGTGAAGGCTCGTTTGGTTCTATGATGATAGACGCTGTTTCATACGTTGGTGATCAGTTGTCCTTCTATATGGATTATAATGTTAACGAGTCCTTCCTTGATACAGCGTTTCAATTTAGTAATATCGTTCGCCATGGCCGTGCTCTTGGGTACAAATTTGAAGGCCGACCATCAACATATGGTACTGTTGCAATGTATTTAATTGTGCCAGCGTCTCCAAGTGGTATTGGTCCTGATGAAACTTACTTGCCTATACTTAAAAGAGGCACAACCTTTTCCTCTACTAACAATTTAAGTTTCATTCTCACAGAAAACATTGATTTTGCTAGCACAAAGAATGTATTTGTTGTTGCTAGAAATGACTCGGTGACAGGCGCACCAACATTCTATGCAGTTAAAGCATATGGAAATGTAGTGTCTGGACAATTTGGACAAGAGAGAATTACTGTAGGTGCATTTGAAAAATTTAAGAGAGTAACCTTAAATGCAGATAATGTATCTGAGATTATCTCCGTCTATGACTCAGAAGGTAATCAATATTACGAAGTTGACTTTTTGGCACAAGATGTAATTTTTAAAGAAATATCAAACCCTAATTTTAAAAATGATAATGTTCCATCAATTATTAAGCCATATCTTGTATCAAGAAAGTTTATAACTCAAACTAATAGAAATCAAATAACATTACAATTTGGCAGCGGTAGACTAAATGAAAACAATGTGGTCGAGAACCCGCAAAATGTGGCTGTTAATACATACGGCAAGACATACGTAACAAACATGACTTTTGATCCTAGTAGATTATCTGAAAATGAAAGCTTTGGAATTGTACCTACAAACACTGAGTTGATCATTACTTACCGTTCTAATAATCCTATTAATTCTAATGTAGCAGCGGGACAAATCAATTCTGTCACTTTTTCTAATTTTGAATTTATTGATCAACAAACTTTGAACAGTCCTACATTGCAAACAATTAGAAGCTCTCTAGAAGTTAGCAATGAAGAGCCAATATCAGGTGACGTTAGCATTCCAACATCTGATGAAATTAAACAAAGAATTTATGATACGTTTCCTACTCAAAACAGAGCAGTGACCCAAGCAGATTATGAAAATTTAGCTTACCGTATGCCTGTGAAATTTGGCTCTGTTAAAAGAGTATCCGTCCAGAGAGATGCAGACTCACAAAAAAGAAACTTAAATTTCTATGTCATTTCTGAGGGGACTGATGGTAAACTGTTGAAATCGAATTCGGTTATCAAAAATAATTTAAAAACTTGGCTAAATCAATATAGAATGATTAATGATACCGTTGATATTTTAGATCCGTTTATCTTAAATTATGGTATCGAATTTATAGTGCGCCCACAACAAGCATCAGACAAATTTAGTGTCTTAGACTCTTGTTTGGAAGCACTGAAAGAAAATTATGATCGAACACACTTCATTGGGGAATCTTTATACATCAGTGATATTTATAAGGTTCTTAAAGATGTGCCGGGAGTCTTAGATGTGTTAAATGTTAAAATATTTATCAAGAGCGGTGGTTCGTATTCAAATGCATCAATTGATATTGATAGTAACACATCAGGTGATGGCTCACAACTAATTGTACCAAATAATGCCATATTAGAATTGAAATTTCCACAATTGGATATCGTAGGAAAGCTTAGATAATGCCAATAAAAAAGTACACAGCAGATGCTGACAACACTATAGTTAACGCCTTTCAGTCAGATTTACAGACTAGAGGCACCGGTGCGAATACAGGAGAAGCTGACGTTCTAGAAACATATTCTGTCTATGATAGGGTTGCGTCTGGATCTCAAGAGCTTTCTAGAATATTAATTCAATTCCCAGTTACAGGAATAGATTCTGATCGTTCGTCTGGCAACATTCCAGCCTCTGGTTCAGTTAATTTTTATTTAAGACTTTTTAATGCTGAGACATCTAAAACTGTTCCAAGAGATCTGGATATTGTTGTGCATGCTATCTCACAATCTTGGCAAGAGGGTGTTGGTTTAGATTTAGAAAACTATCTGGATGTTACAAATGGAAATGAAGGTTCCAATTGGATGTCGGCTTCTAATACGGCTGCTTGGACTGATATTAATGGCACTCTATTAGCTGGTGGTTCTTATCACACTCAATCAGTTCCAAACGCTGATGTTTCTTCAGAAGTTCACATCTTCAAACAAAACCTTAAAACAGGATTAGAAGATTTAGAAGTTAATATAACTCCTCTTGTAGAACAATGGCTAGATGGAACATACACAAATTATGGTGTTGGAATTGCTTTATCAGCCAGCCAAGAGGCTTATGTTTCTGGCGCATTAAACACTGTTGTCAGCAGGACCCCAAGACTTCCCGATCCAGCAGACTCTGGCCAAGCTGTTATCTATAATCCTAGTGGCTCAACAAAATCATATTATACAAAAAGATTTTTTGCAAGAGGTACACAATTCTTCTTTAAGAAGCCAGTAATTGAAGCTCGATGGAATGATATCAAAAGAGATGATCGTGGAGATTTTTATTACAGTAGCTCTTTAGCTCCAGGTCCAGACAATTTAAATACACTGTATCTTTACAACTACGTTAGAGGCAGACTCACAGACATTCCGTCTATTGGCACAACAGGTTCAATTATGGTCAGCTTGTATTCAGGCTCTGCTGATAACTCAGAACCATCAGGTTCACGACTTGTATTATTTGACGGAACAACCAGTATTACTGGTGGACATGTATCTACAGGAATTTACAGTTGCTCAATCGCTATCACTTCCGCAGCTACGCCTATTCAGACACTTTATGACGTATGGCATAGTGGCTCGATGCAGAATGAACATGCCACATCACTCGAATATTTTACCGGTTCTATTAGCGCTAAGGTAATAGAATCTTCTCTTGCTGTTGACACAAGAAAATATTTTATCAATATTACTAATTTACGAAACGAATATAGCAAGAATGAAACCGCCAGATTTAACCTTTACATTAGAAATAAAAATTGGTCCCCAACTATTTATACTAAGGCCAAGGAGAATCCACCACATTATCCAATAATGAGTGCTTCGTATAGAGTTTTCAGAATCCTTGATTCGCTTGAAGCCATACCACACAACACAGGAAGTGATTTTGCTACAGGTTTATCCTACGATGTATCTGGTAATTACTTTAACGTCGATATGCGCTTACTAGATCCGGGTTATGAATATGGGTTCAAGTTTGCTTTTTACAATAAAGAGTTAAATTCTTGGCTTGAACAGGATAAAATATTCAAATTCAGAGTGTTAGACGATGAGTACTAAGGATTTATTCACTAGAAATTATTTAAAATCGCAAGACGAGAAAGATGCTTTTTCTGAAGTAGAATCCTCACGTAATTTAAGGGCTAACAAAGCTAAACAAGATGCTTTCTTACCACAAGTAGATTATTCCGATCCAGCTACATTTGCTAAGTTTGGCTCCGCAAGATTATATTACGATAGTGCAATATCTCGCATTATTAATTTCTATCCTTACGATGGCTCTGAAGCCGAGTTAACAGAATTTTATAACAAGTCATTAGATATTGAAAAATACTTGTTTAACAATAGATATCCTCGAACGAATGGATATGCTGTTTTTTCTGCCAATGAGTGGGGTACTGCTACCGCTCGTAATGGTGGATACGGTTCACCTAGCTCGAATGAATACATCACATTCAAGGCCGGCCCAAATTCACTTAGTCAAACTGCACAAATTAAAACATTAGTACCAGATGATAGAGATAGCAAATTTCAATACAGTAATGTTTATGATGAAAACATCTACACCAACAACGGCTTTCGTCCTGATTATGGCTCAGGCACAAGAACATCAAACCTTAAATCAAACTTTGATGATGGTGTCACGATTGAGTTCTGGGCAAAAACAGGTTCCCTTGCAACGTCTTTAACAGAAAAACAAGTAATTGCAGATATATGGAACAACGAACTTAGTTCAAGTGCGCACTATGGTCGAATTACTGTCGAGCTTGATGGCACCGCTGGGGCAGCCACACCGTGGCGTGTTACAGTTGAATCAGGATCCACTAGTATTTTTCAAGAAGCAGTTGGTGCTGATTTATCAATTGATACTCTAAATGATTGGAAGCACTATGGATTTGTGTTACAAAATAGCGGTTCTGATTTTCACATTAAGCTTTACGTCAATGGTAATTTAAATAATACAAAAATTGTATCGTCTAAAACTGTTGGAGAACTTAATCCTGAAAAAATGATGGGTCGCTTGGCAGCACTTCAAACAGCACCAAGAGGTCTCGAAGATGTATCAAAGATTACAAATTACAGTGGCGCTGGTAAGCTTAGCGGCTCGCTTGATGAATTTAGATTTTGGAAGATAGCAAGAGACGCAAAAGAGATAGGACAAAATTGGTTTACACAAATTAGAGGTGGCGTTAATACAGATATATCCAACACTACTCTTGGAATGTACTATAAGTTTAACGAAGGTATTACAAATAACGCATCAATTGATAGTGTTGTTTTAGACTATGGTGGCAGAATATGCAATGGTACTTGGACTGGATACTCCTCAGTTGCCAGAAATACTGGCTCTGCTATCGTTTCAGCGTCTGCAGCAGAATCGGAGTATTTAGATCCGATTATTTATGCTGATCATCCAAGTGTCGTAGCACTTAAGGCAGAGTTATTGGACATTGGAACTTATCATGACGTGCAAAATAATGCAATGTTTCTTAAGAACACTCCATCTTGGGTAGTTGAAGAAAGCGAAGAATTAGGACTTACAGATATAGAGCAACTCTCCCACATTATGGGTGCTTACTTTGATAAGTTATATTTGCAAATTCAAGCAATACCTACCTTTAGGCATGCCACTTATACCAGCGCATCAAATGATCCATTCCCATTTTCAGAACACTTGCCACAATCATTGGGGCTTTATACACCAGAAATCTTTGTTGACTCGACGGTGCTTGAAAAATTTGCAAATAGAAATGATACGATGCTGTTTCAGCAAGAATTATATAAAACAAAAAATATAATTTATCAAAACATTTACAACAACCTTGCTGCCATTTACAAGTCAAAGGGAACCGAAAGGTCAATTCGCAACCTGTTTAGATGCTTCAATATTGATGATAACTTAGTCTACCTAAACACATACGCTAACAATCAATTATTTGAGTTAAAGAGTAATCTTAAGCAGACACAAAAGAAAAGAAAATTAATTAATCTAAACAGTAACTTATCAACTACTGCAGTTGTGTATCAAGCCCCTGATCCATCTAATGCAGAATCACAAGGTTATATTTCTGGTTCAGGCCCAGTCGCACTTGAAGATCGATATGGATTTACAACAGAAGTTGGTGTAAAATTTCCCAACTTTTTTAATTCTATCGATAAAGTTCATAGAAGAACAATTAATACAATTTCATTGTTTGGTATGCATTCTGCTAGCACCGATGATGGAGCGGATACAACTATATTTGCATCAGATAATGCAAACTTCCAAGTACAAGCAATTAGAGATTCGGCTGGATCAAGAAATGTATTTTTCAGACTGTCATCATCTGTTACGCCTTTCCCAGTACCATTATTGACAACCAGCTTATTCTATAATGTTTATGATGATGAGGACTGGAATTTATCTGTCTCAATAAAGCCTCCACAATACCCCTACGCCTTCACTACATCAGGCTCTGATGTCCAAGACTACAATGTTGTGTTCAGGGGCTACAACAACAAATTAGGTAGTATTAATAACTCTTTTGAGTTGACTTCCTCAATCAGTCAAGATGTAGCTAAAAACTTCCTTCGCGCTTCAAAAAGAGTTTATATCGGTGCCACCAACACAAACATTACAGGTGCTAATACTGTAAGGAGTGATGTATTATTTACAGATACACGATATTGGACAAAATATCTTGATTCTTTTACTCTTAAGCAGCATGCAGTTGATCGAGAAAACTTTGGTATCTCAGGCTCCTATCGTAACATCGATGCTATCAATGCACCAGAAGAAAATCAAAATAGTTATAATTTCAATACGTTAGCTTTAAACTGGTACTTCCAAAACGTTACAAGTTCAGATAGTTCTGGTGACTTCTATGTGACCGACCTTAGTTCCGGTTCAGTGCTTATACGTGATAATTTTGGTTGGGCTGGACAAGTCGCAGGATATCCACACACTGGTCGTGGTAGTAATTTCGCTGCTGATGACACTAACGTTGTGTCGAACCGTATCGTTAATGAATTCAAGTTCATTGATCCAGAAATAGTTGTCTCTTCTGATATGGTGCAAGTATTGTCAGAAGACGATGAGTTATTAGGAACATTTGACCAAGTACCAAACTATGTTTTTGTTGTAGAAAAAAGCCTTTATCGTGCCGTATCTGAAGAAATATTAGACTTCTTCGCAGGCTCGATAGACTTTAACAACCTTATAGGTGATCCTGTAAATCGCTATAGAATGCAGTACAAGGATTTGAATTACTTAAGAAGCATCTTTTTTCAGAGAGTTGAGAACTTATCAACAGTAGAAAAGTTTGTAGATTATTACAAGTGGTTTGATGACTCTATTTCTGAAATGATAGCTCAGCTTGTACCTGCTTCTGCTGAATTTATTAATGATGTTTACAATACTGTTGAGAGTCATGTATTAGAAAGAAATAAATATCAATCAAGATTCCCAACAATTGAATTTAAGCAGAAAGATCCAGAAGCTAGTATCCGCGGCGTTGTCGAGGCAAAGCTTCGTTATGAAGCAGAACTGTATGGCGGTGTTAGTGGATCAACTTTTCCTGCTGGTGTAAGTGGTTCTTTCATACCAGATGCAACTCGACCAACACACTTACATACTGATTTTTGGAAAAAGAGGGCACTGCCCGGTGCTGCAGGTATTGCAGACCCTGAAATTACTTCTAGTGCCGCAACACTTGACGCTAAGCGCAGACGCATACGAGCAGTTAAATGGAGTAGACCAGAGTTTAGTGGCTCTATGCCAACACTTACAAAAACTGACGGCACAAGATATACACTCAATAGGTTATTAGAAACTCAGAAAGCCGGTACAGTTGATTTCACTGGCCCAGAAAACGTGACAATTAATAGAGTTATTAAGGGTGGTGTTAACTTTATAGATAACAAGAGTATTCAATATACTTATACATCTTTACACCCTGCTGGTCCAGTATCCTCTTCAGCCGGCTCTGTTCTTGTTCCACAGAACGTTCTTTTTGGTGAGATAGAAACATTTGATAATGTTGTATCCGATGAGGCATTCAAGCAACAACTAACAGAAAATATTAATAAGAAGCGAAAGCGTTATATCAAGGTGGATCAAGGTAGAGATTATATTGATGGCTTAGGATATGAAGCCAACAAAAACTCTTTTGCATTCCCGTTTAATTTAATTAGTGCATCTATCTCAGGTGGTGTTGATGATTACATTAAATATCGAACCCACAAGAATGTAACAATTACCAATTTACATAATGACGCATATGGTACCGATATGGAAATACCTATGCAGGGTCCATTCACAAATTATGCAGTTGGCGGACATCAATCACGACATGTTCCGCTTAACGTTAGTAGCTCTGCCAAAAGTGTGTTCTACACCGGATTAGATAATTATCTCTCTAGACCTGAAGCTTGGAAGCTTTTACTTGGTAAGAGAGATCCAGCAGATCCAAGCTGCGATGGTCAGTTAACGGATGGCGCTATTGGTATGACAGCGCCAGATTATCCTTGGCCTGAAGCAAATGCACCAGATGAGTTTCCTTATCCTGTCACAGCTTCTGAGAAGGCTGTGTACTACAGAGATTTTATTGCCAAGAGACCAGTAAACATTAGAAACATTCAATTAAGAACCGGCTCGACAATACTTGGTAACTATCAACACAACTACGATGTTGTTCATACATTTGGAGCTTTTGAGAATCCAAGACAATTTATTGAAAATCCACCATTATTACCACCTAATACTTTTGATCTAAGAGCGACTAGCTCGACTCAAACTAGAACTTTCTTAGATGCTAGGAGACTTGAGGAAGGTCACTTTGAAGTTATGCCTGATTACGATGTTGGGTATTTATCAGGCACTACCAACAAAACTGTAATAGTAAGCAGATTCAGTGCAATTGGTGGATTGTTGACTGAGGGTAGAGGATACCGTGATTTTAGGTCTAACGAGTTCTCAGTATACAATAACCCTGACTATACCAACATTATGGTTACTAGACCACATCAGGTATCAACAGGTCAAATTTCTGAACCAACAGGTGCTGGGACACCCGGTATTAGAGTGTTTGACATCCACGGACAAGATTTTGGATTAACTGCACACTCGTCGAGACATACAGCTAGATTTGGTAGAGATTCAAATCTAGTTACGAATCCCGGCGCATCATATGATGAATCACCGGGATACCATAAAACACACAGAAACAATAAAGACTGTGTTAGGATTCTAACCGATACTCCAACACCAGTCTATGAAGGTGATACCCTACACAATACACAAGGTGCATCTCTGACTGCCTCAAATCCAAACCCCACATTCTTTCTAACTGGTACACATAATGCTAGTTTAGGCAAGCCAGATACTAAAGCTCCATTGTTATTAAATTCCATTACAGGCGGCGCTGGAAACTCACTAAGCTGGACAGGACTTATAAAGTTTCATAATGACGTTAAAGGGGGCTCGGCAATTACTGAACAAGTCTGGGGTGTTGGCTGTACCAATTCTTCAACAACACTTGCAAAATTAGAAAAAGTTCACGCTGGTTCTGGTGATAGACCTCAAATTCATTTCAGTGTGGGTACCACTGGTGGTGGTGGTAACAGCACAATTAAATTCGAGTGGCACTTCCCATTTGCAAGCTTTGACTTATCAGGCACATTCAATCACTATGCATTAGTTTGGAACTCTCTTGACAATGGTTCAGTCAACTCTAATTTTGACGCTGCAGCTACATTGTACTTTAATGGTGTTTCTCAATCAGCCGCAGACATTCAATCAATAAGGCCAAATTATCGAACTGCTGCAGGCACAAAATCAAGCTATAGAGGGTTCTCTGCTATTAAAGCCCAAGGCGCCGCTTACATGAATATTGGTGGTGGTATGGCTGATGGTCAAAATCCACTGTCTGCTTCTATTGATGAATTCACTTTTTGGACAACCGGTTTAACTTCTACTGAGGTTAGTTCTTTGTATAACAGCGGAGTACCTTGTGATGTTACTGCATCCGCAGTCTACACTGATAATAGTGCAGATCTTTGGGACTGGATTAGATTTGAAGATTCTCCAGATAGTAACTATATGGCTATTAACGCTGCAAATCCGGGTACAATGGATGCTGCAACCAATAGCCTAATTGGCTTTAATGAAAATGTATTTGTTCCATTAGGAAACAGCAGCGCTGGTATGGGAATGATTGCAGATACAAATGTACCCGCGGGCTGTTCACCAGTGCTTGTAAGGTATGACGATATCAAGACATTTGCCACTCATTCAATGTTTGATAACTTCTTTGTACAACATCAGATTCCACAAATGAGTAAGCAATACGCTTGGATTACATCCTCACTTGTCAATGACAATGGTATTTGTGGGTTCTATCATCCTAAGTTTACTATAAGATTATCAGGTGCATCAGGTATCACATATCCTAATGCTTTCGACTTTGTGACTGCAAGTCAAATAGGTAGTTCAAGAGCACCCTCTGATACAGGTCGAATACTTCGCAGTTCTGAAAACATTACACAAAATTACTTACCTCAAACTACCAGACTAAATCTAAATGTTAGAGAAGATATAGATGTATCGACTAATACTTTGATACCGCCAACAACTGTCCCATCAGTTATTGCTTCTTCAATCGCACCAGTTTCTAGTTCAAATAGATTTCTTAACTGGGTCAATCCTTACGTATCACCTTATGACAAAGGCGGTTTGCTTCAGAATGCTGATAAGGGTGTTATACTCAATAGTCTCATGTTCAAGCGCGGTAATCAGTTTGGCTATCCATCATGGAAGCAAGTTCGTCAACAAGATCATCAAATTCTTACACACCAAAGACTCAACAATAAGTTAAACATCTTTACAACCGGCGGTGCTGGTGTACTAAGCGAATATGACTTACGCCCAGTCTCAATGGTTGGTAGACCATCATTTGTAAACTTTGACTTTATACGTACTTCACTGGTAACAAGAAACGGACAGACTGAAATAATCAGTACTGCTGACAACGCCACTCTTAAAACATCTTATAGTAATGAATATGTGCTGTTTAACGATAAGGGACTTAATGAGTTTACAGAAATCAATTTTGACAGGCAAGTAACACCCTATGAGCAGTTGATTGCCCTGAAGGATAGAAGTGGTATTGCACTTAACTGGGCACTCTACAAAGAGAATGTGTACCCATCTATTCGCAATGAGTTTGCTTCAAGATCAGTTAATAGAATAGGATATGATAGCGGATTCTGGAAAGCAACTCAAGCACAACGTGTGAGTGCAAGCACGGGCATTCCTAATTCAATGGGAGTTACAAAATACGGAGATTACAGTAATGGCACGTTATCGCCACCATTTACAGATCGATTTATCACTCAAAGTATTTGGCCTCTTGACGCGCCATTAGATTTTGAAACCCGAACAGGTCCAACTTTTATTGCGTCTGATCAAGATGCGTCAGGATTTCACTACTTCTCAGGTTCAACCCTTATAACCTCAAATTCTGCTGGTGAATTACAGAATACATACAGTACTTATCATTTTGTTAGGGATAACAGTGCTATACCAAACAGTTTACAAGAAGCAGAGCAAATACCATTCTGTGTTAGAAACAGTGCTCTTTATGCAAGAAAACACATGATGGCGTCACCGTTCTCAATTAATAATCCAAGTCATATTGATACTTACGTCAGAGCTATTGGATATCCTGAAACTGCACAATTAAATCCCGGCGCGTCAGGCGTCAATCCTGTTATAAGTGGTTCAGGTGAAGCAAAATGGGAAGCTCCAAGACTTGCAGGATATTTAACAACATCTAATGGTATAACAAATTTTGTGTCCGCTACCTCTGAACCATTCTATGATACTTATGAAGAGTTCAAGGAGGACATCAAATTAATTGCGAAGGGATACTCAATTGTACCAGAATTCAGAATTTCTGAACAAGTTGAGAATTATACCAAGTTTGGTATTCTTGGTGGCGAGAACAACGATACATTCGAGATCCCCGGAACTACAATAAACAGTTCTCAACAAAATTTCTACATTGATTACTCAAATTCTGACTTCTTAGAGAATTTCTTAGATGTTAGACAAATGTCCAACTTGACTGCAAAAGAGTTTAAGTTATCGTGTCGAGCAGCTATTAAATTTCATCCATACAAGGGCTTTTACCCTGCTCAACGTTCGCTTGATCTTGTAGAACAATTTCGTAAGTCTTATGGAGATTCTATTGCAACATCTGTTACTGGGTCATCTTTGGCAACTTTTGCTGATGTAGATGATTCGGAACTGATACAATATAGTTATGCAAGACCAGTTACTCAGCCACTCTTCGCGCCCGGTATTTTGTACAATTCAATTAAGTCAGGTATAGCTGTTGATTATCCAGTAATTACCGATGGTACAAAAGTTGAATATGAAGCATTGACTGCCAGTAATAGTTCCCCCCTTACAGCCTCCAATTTCTTAATTAAAGCTAAAATACGTGATGCAGTTGGCACAGATCAATTTGGCGTTAATTATGTGTCCGGTACGTTCTGGGATAAGAGAATACCATTTGAAGCCATTATTGATCCATCACAACATATGAGAGGTCTTGAAATACCTGAATTAGAGCCACACCCAAGTATGAGCTTTAATAGAATTCCACTCACCGCTTCGCTTGCAGGCCAGCCGGCAGATAAGCTCTATACGCTGATGGCATCAAATTACTTTGCTGAAGTAGGTAAATTCTTTTTAAGTAATAACGAATACACCAAATTAAGCTCGAACGGTAATTCTATATCAACTGTTAAGTTTAGGGAAGGTGAAATATACGGGGCTCGATTGCGATTAAAAGCATCTCATAGCGGCTCAAGATTATATTCATTTGAGAGTGGTTCAGACGGCACCAATAACTTCTATGGCCCGCAAGGAGCAAAGTCAACAGGGCGTAGATATGCATTTGGAGTTGGAAATCCACCAGCGCTTGGTGCAGCCGGCCAATCTGCGATTTCATCATCAACTTTAGTTAATTCTGCATCTTTTGAAATTCCACAAGATCCCACGCAAAATCCAAATTTCAAACGTAATTTTGTTATGTATAGCAGAACAACTGCATTTGGCCCACCTGTGCTTGGCAGATCATACTTTGCGGACGCGTCCGATGGCTTTGAACATGCCTTTAATGCGTTAGCTACAGGTTCAAGTTTAGCTGGAACAAAAGATTCACTTAATGGATTTAATTGGGCGTACACTCCTCCATACTATGATGGTGAAGCATGGGTTGATTTTATCTTCTCACCAAGTGGTGGAGTCGATTATGATTTAACTAGAATTTTAGCAGAGACACAAACAATTACTAGACGTTTTGATCCCGGTGATAGTTTGCTAAGATCTGCAGATGGAACACCTAACGCAAATGGCTTCAGAACGCTTGTTAAAGACAGGATTGGGATAAACGGTCAATTCGGGCCACACCCTGCTGATCCGATTATGGGAGATCTTTCATTTGTTATTTCCAAACCTAACGGACTACAACCATACTCTGGCGAACACATCGATAACAATGCAATGCAGATAGACGCTGCTATCAATCTATTTGGTATAGAAAACGTACCTAAGAAAAGATTTGACAAGTTTGGTCAATTGATAACCGATGAAAATGAAATTGCTGCACAAAGATGGGTTATTCAGCCTAAATTTGAAACGCCTATGATGAATTTTGCTGATATAGGTGATAGACCGATATCTAGTTCAAACGACAGCAACAGTACTTTAACATTGCCTACTAATTTTGGAGCAGGTACTACACCAAGGGGCATGTGGCATCAATTTGGTACAATGCCTTCAAATAATAATACTGGTATTTTCTTAGAAATCGGTGATATCCCTGAATCTTGGTTAGCAAATCACTATGAAGTAATCGGCAGTGCATCTGTTTACAATGGATTTGTTGGAACAAGAGGGCTGAATATATCTAAGGAAATGCAATCATTTGCTAATTTAATGGGCTTTACTAACGAGAATTCCAGCGTAAGACTTGGTGAAGTAGCAAACAAACAAGTTATTAGAGAGGCAGTCGTTGCAGTACCGTACACAGTCAAGGGTATTGAACAAGGCGATCCACAACCATCTGCTGAAAATGCACAAACTAGAAAAGAATTTATAACCATTCCTAAGTACAGATATGAAGCTGCATTAGAAGAAAACATTGACTCCCTACCGGGTAATTCGTTAGATGCCGCAGGACAATCCATTAGAAGACAAGTTAATAAAATGAAGAATTACGTGCTACCTCCACAATTTGATTTCTTAAACAATCAACTTATTGATCCGCTCGTAATGTATATCTTTGAATTCAAGTATGAATTTGATCGTGATGATTTATCCTACATATGGCAAAACTTAGCACCTAGAAACAGCACTAGAATGTCCTTAGCAGAAGACGCGGTAGCTCATGAGTTGATCAATACTGAGTTGCTTACAGAAGACAACTTAGTTAAAAATCCAAACTTAAGATGGATGGTTTTCAAAGTTAAGCAACGCAGTCAAGCAATGTACGAAGACATCATTGTTAAGCAAGCTAATCAGCCAATCAAGCCACCGCAACTTCAAGATGCTGTTCTTCAGGGTACGCAAGACTACAAGGTTAGGTTCAATTGGCCGTATGATTACGTCTCTATCATCGAATCTATTCAAGTTGATGCTGACGTGCTGTTTAAGGATAGAGCACCTTCTACGCCTAATTCTAGCCAGTATATAGCAAGTCCCGAATATGTTAATCCTGCATCAACGGTAGGTGTTATTAATGATTCTCTTGATAAGACTAAGAGGCGACAAACAAAAGTTGTAACTGAAGTCAAAAAATCTGAAATGGGCAATAGTGTACAAACTAAAAATAACAAATCTAATCGAAGGGTTGTTGACGTAGAAATTAAACAAGGTGGTCGTATTGAATACACAAATAATTCTGCCGGCAATAATCAAACCACTGGCCCTCGTAATCCTCGTGGTGGCACTCCAAGGACTGGTGGACAAACAACGACTACCACACGTTCATCTCCATCCGTTACAAGACGAAATGCAGGCACCGTCACAACTGGAACTGGTGCTGGAGAAGCAGGTGGCATTCGTGGCGATGATGGAGGCTCTGATAGCGGTCTTGGCGGAGGTCGCAGTGGAGGTGGTAGCGATGGAGGAGGAACGTACTAATGGCTACATTCTTAGATAAAAAAGAAAGAGTAATCGACTTAGAACTTACAAGTTACGGAAAATACAAATTATCTGTTGGCAAATTCAAGCCTGTATATTATGCGTTCTATGATGACAATATCATGTATGATGGTGCGTATGCAAG
>CEPU01053726.1_pt1 | contig 49668 bp, 75 predicted proteins | sample 530471 | NCBI WGS metagenome assembly CEPU01 (sample SAMEA2620194, study PRJEB7988) | marine metagenome | biome: marine biome (ENVO:00000447); feature: surface water layer (ENVO:00002042); material: "saline water (ENVO:00002010), including plankton (ENVO:xxxxxxxx)" | depth 5 m | reverse complement strand
CTAGTGCTCTCTCAATGGCTGGTGTGCTTGATTACACTCCTGCTCTTTCTGGCAACAGCAACCTTCTTCCAGACGATAACAGCAGCACTCTTGCTGGTACTTTGAATGGTAGAATCAAGGTCTATGTTGATCCTTACTCTGCAAACGTAAGTGACAGACACTTCTATGTTGCAGGTTACAAAGGATCCTCTGCATACGATGCAGGACTCTTCTACTGTCCATATGTGCCTCTACAAATGGTCAGAGCTGTGGGTCAGGACACCTTCCAGCCAAAAATCGGGTTTAAGACTCGTTACGGCATGGTTGCTAACCCATTCGCTGAAGGCACCACTCAAGGTAATGGCGATCTTGATCCTAACAAGAACCGTTACTACAGACGTGTGCTTGTTGACAATCTCATGTAAATCGTATTGTCACGATACAAAGACAGGGGGTGGCGAATGCCACCCTTTTTTATTAGGATGGTCCTAAATACTCGAAACGCATTAGCACCATGGTCGTATACGATTTTGTTTACGGAATTATGCTAACATTGATCATTGGATTATTTTTCATTTATCTATTGAGGTTGGGATCGTAACATGAGCAGAGGAGTTATCACGAAAGTAGACATGCTATCTCGTGTCTACAAGTATAAGAAAGGCTTATTTGACGGATCGTATCATGGGGAGTATACTGAAGAGCAGAAGGATGCAGCACATAAGGCATTCAATGATGTCCTAGACATGCTCCAAGAATACATTGCATAACATGCGAAAAGATTTAGACAACATCGATGATCTTCTTGATGACATCGAAACCATGAAAAACAAAATCACCAGAATTGAGGACGTCACTGACTCTCCGAAAGACTGGAAAGATTTTTGGAATCATCCAGAGGACATTCATGATCAAAAAACTGATTGAAGCATTCCCTACTACTGAAATTGTTGAGTGGACTATGACCGAAGACAAAATCCGTAAGTATGCTTACACAAAAGGTGAAGTAGATGCCATGATTGCTGCTGCCGTGGAAGAGGCACGCAGAATTGACGAAGAGTCAATGAAAAAGCATAATCGTGACGCTACTGTAATCAGTATGATTCTAGGTTTCACATGCCTAGCACTATTCCTAGACGGCACTCTAAGATTGCTTGGTATCATTCCACCATTCATGGGGATTGATATTGATATCTTGGACAAAGTTGTGGAAGCAGTCAAACACGACTTAGCACCAATACAAAGATATGGATTACGATAGCAGCATTACGCTGATTAATTTAATTCGAGGTCTAACAATAGGATTATTTGCACACTTTGTGTTAAAGGTAGTCTTTGACCTTACAGATATAAATAATGATGACGACGATGATGATCCCGAAGGCGGTATCATGATCCCTGCATATGCACCGATGTAATGACGACTTGGAATAAACAGATAGAGAATAGAAATTTCTTATCACCCTTAGGATTTAAGATGGTGATGCCGAAGTTTCCTAAGGTAGTGTACTTTTCTCAGTCTGCTGCTATTCCTGCTATCAGTCTTACACAACCAATGCAGTCCACAAGGTATGGACGTCAGTTGCCCTTAGAAGGCACCTTCCAGTATGAAGACTTTGAAATGTCTTTCATTGTAGATGAGGACATGGAGAATTATCTTCTCCTACATAACTGGTTGCGTGCACTTGGTGTCCCCGAGAAGGCAAAAGAGAGGACAGAGTTTATTGAATTCATGAAGGCAAGATTTCAGTATGATGCAAAGGATTGGGATCTACTCTCAGCAGATGCATCTATTACTGTATTGAATTCAAACTTTAATACAAATTTCAACGTAGTATTCAAGGGTCTATTCCCTGTTGCCTTGCAAGGACTTGATTTTAATGCTACAATAGATGGCACACAGTACGCAACAGCGACCGCCACCTTTAAATATATCTTGTATGAGATTCAGAGTGGTGAAACTAACGTACGCTCTGCTAGTTACGAATAGTGAATCTTAACAAAATTGAAGAGATGTGGGAGAAGGACTCACAACTCCATAGGGAGTTGCCTGAGTTGCTTGCAAATGACTCATTAGAGACTGCAAAGTTACACTCCAAGTATCTCAAGTGGTTGAATCAATTTCGTCTCATGCTATCTGAGGCAGAAAGAGATATTAAAGTAATGCGATTAGAGAAGTGGCAATATTATTCTGGTAAAAAAACCGACGAGGATGGCAGAGCATTTCCTTACAAAGTTATGAAAGGAGATCTGTCTGTATACATGGACGGTGATGATGAATTGTGTAGAGCAACAGCAAAGATACACTACTTAGAAACGTGTATAAATTGTTGTGAAAGGATTCTTAAGCAGATTGACTCTAGAGGTTTCTCTATTAAGAATGCGTTTGACATCATCAAATACTATGACATACGTTAGCAAGAAGAATGAGGTATATTTAAAGGTAGAGACTGAGCAGCATATCCATAAAGAGTTATCAGAGTATTTCTGTTTTGATGTGCCCAACGCAAAGTTTATGCCACACTATAAGAAGCGTGTATGGGATGGCAAGATCCGTCTATACTCGCCAGGCACAGGTGAAATATACGTTGGACTATACGATTACTTACAACAATTTTTTATTAACAAGGGATATAAGTATACTGTCAAACTAGATGACAATTACGGTATCCCCGAGGAGGAAGAAGATTATGTCACACCTGAAAGCACAGCGTCTTTTGTTAGGTCTCTGGGTCTCCCTTTCGCAGCAAGGGACTACCAACTACGAGGCATATATCAAGCACTTAAGTCGCGTAGGAAGCTTCTATTATCCCCCACAGGATCAGGAAAATCCCTGATCATCTATGCTCTTGTCCGTTGGTATCTGCAGAAAGGACTAGAGGTATTGATTATCGTGCCTACCACATCATTGGTAGAGCAGATGTATAAAGATTTTGAGACTTATGGATGGAAGGCAAGTGCCTACTGTCATAAGATTAGAGCAGGGAAAGAGAAATATGTTGATAACCCAGTAGTAATATCTACTTGGCAGAGTATATACAAGGAGCCTAAGTCATTTTTTGCAAGGTTTGATGCCGTCATTGGAGACGAAGCACACCTGTATAAAGCAAAATCATTGTCGGGTATCCTCACCAAGATGCTTGATACTAAGTATCGTGTCGGTCTAACAGGGACACTTGATGGGTTGCAAACCCACCAACTAGTATTAGAAGGTCTCTTTGGTAGTGTCAATCAAGTCACAAAGACTAAGGATCTACAGAAGAAAGGTCACCTAACACCACTTAAAGTAAATGTAATATTACTTAAACATGGATGGGTGCCGTTTGATTACTATCAACAGGAGATAGAATACCTGTGTATGCATGAGAGACGTAACAAATTTATCAGTAAACTAGCATTAGATACGGTTGGCAACACCTTAATCCTCTTTAATTACGTCGAGAAACATGGTGAGCCTCTTTACGAATTGATAAATAGTTACAATACTAAACGTCGTGTATTCTTTATACATGGCGGTATTGACACAGAAGAGCGTGAAGAAGCGAGACGGATTACCGAATTAGAAAAAGATGCTATAATTGTAGCAAGTTATGGCACCTTCTCTACTGGTATCAATATTCGCAATTTGCACAACGTGATTTTTGCCAGTCCTTCTAAGTCTAGAGTCCGAAACCTCCAATCTATTGGTAGGGTTTTGAGGAAGGGAGAAAACAAATCACAAGCAACCTTATACGACATTGCTGACGATTGCACTAAGGGGTCATATCACAACTACACTTTCAGACATCTTATAGAAAGGATGAAGATATACGAGTCTGAGGAGTTTGATTATGAAGTTACCAAAGTAAGATTCAAAAATGATTAACTACATCCAACACGATCAAGAATTCTACGGAGTCGTTAAGTTGACCTCTGGGGAAGAGTTGCTCGGTCCTATGATCGCAACGGATGATCATGGAGATACATTGATCTTTGTATCTAATCCTGCTAAACCACACCCCACACCAGTGAATGATAACAAGGGCAATCAAGGTCTTGCTATTGGATTCACCAAATGGATGATGTTTAGTGAAGAAGATTTCTATCTCATCAGAGAGCCTGATGTAATCTGTGTTGCTCCTATGAGTGATGAATCTATTGCAATGTATCGCATGTGGTTGCGGAGAGAATATGGAGGTCCTGAAGAAGGTTACAAGGCACCAGTGAATGAATCCATGGGACTCATTGGTAGAGTTGATGATTTCCGTAAAAAATTAGAGAAGCAGTGGCGTAACACTGGTTGACGTAAAGATATAACTGTTGTATACTTAAGTTATTCGGAAGCAATAAATGCCACGGAAAGCGAAAAAACAACACTATGTAGACAATAAAAAGTTTCTCGACGAGCTCGTGGTATACCGCAAGGACGTCAAGCATGCTGCAGAATTTGATCTACCCAAACCAAGAATCCCAAACTATATCGGAGAGTGTTTTCTAAAGATTGCAACACACCTCTCTTATCGTCCTAACTTTATTAATTACATGTATAAGGATGACATGATCTGCGATGGGATAGAGAATTGTGTACAGTATATTGATAACTTCGATCCTGCTAAATCTACAAACCCATTTGCATACTTCACACAAATAGTGTATTATGCATTTCTACGTCGTATTGCGAAAGAGAAGCGACAGATGGATATTAAAGACAAACTGATTGAGAAGAGTGGATACGACGAGGTATTCTCAACAGACAATAAGGATGATCATGCTCAGATGAATTCTATCAAGAGCAGAATTGAAACAACTATGAGAGGATAATTCATGAATGTATTGGTCATAACAGATCAACACTTTGGAGTTCGTAATGACAGTCTTATTTTCCTAGAAAGATACAGACAATTCTATTCTCAAATTGTTATACCCACCATTGATAAATTGGGTATCACTGAAGTGCTATGCCTAGGTGATACATTTGACAAGAGGAAGACTATCAACTTCAATAGTTTAGATAGTGCGAAGGAGATGTGGTTTGACCCACTCCGTGATCGTGGTGTCACTATGAATATGTTGATTGGTAATCACGATATCTACTTTAAGAATACTCTTAAGGTAAATGCACCAGAGTTATTGCTTAAGGACTATGGCAACATTAATATTATTGACGTACCTGGAGACTATAATATTGGTGGCAGGACTGTGTGCTGTATTCCTTGGGTATGTGATGAGAGCAGAGATACCACAAGAGCAGCAATCGAGACTAGTGCTGCGGATATCTGTGTGGGGCATCTCGAGCTTAGCGGTTTTGAAGCTATACCTGGAATTACTATGTCTCATGGGGATGACCCATCAGCCTACGATAAATTCGATATGGTCTTATCAGGACACTATCATCTGAAGAGTAAGAAAAAGAATATTCAATACCTCGGTAATCCGAATCAACTCTACTGGAATGATTACGGTCAGAAAAAAGGATTTCACATCCTAAATACAGATGATCTTAAACTGACATTTACGCACAATCCATATGATGTTTTTCATAAGATCTATTATTCTGAAACAACTGTAGATGATATCAAAGGTCTTGACTTTACTAATACCTATGTTAAACTGATTGTTGACGACAAGACCGATCAAGCAAAATTTGATCAGACTATTCGCTACATCCAATGTGCAGGTGTAGCAGACTTGAAAATTATTGAAGACAATACTTACATCCTTGAGGATGTGACTGATGTAGAAGTAGAAGACACGCTAACTATCCTAGAGACGTGTGTCCAAGAGCTTCCACATAAGGAAGAAATCTTTGCTATCTTAAAGAATCTGTATGTAGAATCGGTAGAAGTATGATGTATGTCCTCGTAGAAAAAACAACTGGTGGTGTATACGCTGTAAAGGATGACAAAACCCATGAGCGTATCGTCCAAATATTTGCTCTAGAGGATGATGCTGAAAGGTATCATGAAATGCTTTTGTCTGTTGATTTTCCTAAAGACCTTGAAATAGCACAAGTAGAGCGTAAGGATGTCATCTCTAATTGTAGACATCATGGATATCGGTATAGTATTATTACCGAGAATGATTTTGTTGTGCCTCCTCCTTCTGTTGTAGAATGATTATTTTTGAAAAAGTGAAGTGGAAAAATTTCCTATCGACAGGAAATGGATTCACATATTTAGATCTTGAGAGATACAAATCCACTGTTGTATTTGGAGAGAATGGTGCAGGGAAATCAACAATGCTTGATGCCTTGTGCTTTGTATTGTTTAATAAACCCTTCAGAAAGATTAGTAGATCGCAGTTGGTTAACACGATCAATGAAAGGGATACTGTAGTTGAGTGTGAGTTTAGAGTAGGGCAGTCAAGTTACAAAGTAGTAAGGGGAATTAAACCTAATGTCTTTGAGATATATCGTAACGGCACACTTATTGACCAGTCTGCAGCAAACAATGACTACCAAAAGTATCTTGAGCAAAAGATACTCAAATTTAATTACAAATCTTTCACTCAGATTTCTATTCTTGGGTCTAGCACTTTCGTTCCATTCATGCAACTTAATGCTCCAAATAGAAGAGAAGTTATCGAAGACCTCCTTGACATCAAAGTATTCTCACGCATGAATTTGTTGCTCAAGGATCGCTTGAGAGACCTTAATAATGAGGTAAAAGAGTGTGAGCACACAGTCACACTACATCAAAAGACTTTTGACATGCAAACTGCCACTGTGAAACGCATGGAAGGCATGGTCAAGGATCAACAGGATGATCTTACAACACAACTACTACAACTGAAAGAAGAAAACTTTACTGTAGAAGCAAATCTGGCGAAAGCAGAGACAGAATTGCGTGATCTGACTGACAAACTTGCTAGCTCTGCGTCCTCACAGGCACAGTATGGTAAGATGAGAGAGTATATTACGTCAGTAAAGACTAAGGTCAGCAGAAATTTGTCTGATCTTGACTTCTTTATGAAGAATGATACCTGTCCTACCTGCACACAGTCTATTAATGAAGACACAAAGGTGTCCAGAGTAGAAGAGTTTACCAAAAAAGATGAGGATTATCAGGCAAAACTCAAAGAGATGGAGAGTGTCTTGGATAAACTTGACAAAAAGGTCAAGGAAGACAGCAAAATGGCAGAGGAATACCAAAGATTGAAGGGAGAAGTCAAAGGATATAACAAAGAGAAGAAAACTATCACTGCTAGACTGAATGCTGTCAAGGGAAAGAAGACTACAAACAAGGATTTGGAGTGTGAGAAGAAACAATTAGCAATTTATAAGGAAGAATTAGAGAAAAAGGTAGCAGAATGTGCAGATGTGAATACTCAGCAGTCACATCACAAAGTGGTCAGCACTCTGTTGCGTGATAATGGAATCAAGAGTAAGATTATTAAGAAGTTTATCCCTATTATCAACACTCACATCAATAAATATCTACAAGATATGGATTTCTACGTCAATTTTACCCTTGACGAAGAATTTAACGAGGTGATTAAGAGTAGACATAGAGATATTTTTTCCTATGCCTCATTCTCTGAGGGAGAAAAGCAAAAGATTGACCTAGCACTCCTGTTTACATGGAGAGACATTGCTAGGATGAAAAATTCTGCAGCAACTAACCTTCTTCTACTTGATGAAGTATTTGATTCCAGTCTAGACACTAATGCAACAGGAGATCTACTTAAGATCCTGCGTAAAATGACTGACAAATCCAACATCTATGTGATTTCACACAAGATGATTGACACATTGTTAGACGCATTTGAATCTAGTCTTGAGTTTGTTAAAGAAAACGAATTCTCATCCGTAAGGTATTCAGACCGTGACAACCCCTAACTGGCAACACCATTCTAAGAAAGAAAAGAAACGACACTTGAAGCCACAAGCATTGCGTCAAGCAAGGAAACGTCGTGGACAGTTGATAAAGTGTCTGCAGCACCGCCCCAAGAGGCGGTTTTCTATTATAATGTGTATATACAAACGATAATCACATGCACGACATCAAAGGCACCCTTGCAAAACTCCTCGCTACAGAGAATCTGACTGTTGAGCACATCAAGTGCGAGACCGCATCCTTTGATGTGAAAAATCGTGTCCTCTCTCTGCCCCTCTGGATCGCTTCTGAGAGCGTTTACGACATGCTAGTGGGTCATGAAGTAGGTCATGCTCTATATACACCTGCAGAAGGTTGGGAAGGCATGACTGATGTGCCTAAGTCTTACGTCAATATTCTTGAGGATGTGCGTATCGAGAAAGCAATGAAAGAGAAGTTTCCAGGTCTTCGTAAAGACTTCTTTGCAGGATACCGTGAGTTGAATGATAAGGACTTCTTCGGTGTTGAGTCTCTAGATCTACCTAGACTAAAACTAATCGACCGTATCAATCTACATTACAAGGTAGGTGTTGTTGATCATACTAAACCTATTCCTTTCTCTGAGGATGAGCAAGACTGGGTTGCTGAGGCAGACACATGTAATTCTTTTGAAGATGTAATTGCACTTGCTCAAAGAATCTATGAGTGGCAAGGTGAGAAGGATATGCAAGAAGAGATGGAAGATATGCCTGCTAAGTCTGAGGCAGAAGGTAATGACTCTGAGTCTTTCGATACTATCCAAACTGAATCTGATGCTAAACCTGATGACAAGCAGGATGGCAACATGCCACAACCTCAGAATTCACAAGAGAAGGGTGATGCAGATGAAGAATTGGAAGATCTTGACGAAGGTAACTTTGATCGCCAAGGTGGTTTCGACTACAACGAAGGTGTAACTGACAAAAACTTCGCTGAGAATCTACAAGAATTGGCAGAGGATATGCCTGAGTATCACCATCCATCATACGCTGATGTGCCTGAGTTGAATCTCAAGAATATCACTATCCATCATGACGTTTGGATCAAAGATCTTGAGGACTTCTGGAATAGTCCATGCTACACAGATCCTAATGTTGAGCACTATGTTGGTATTGATTTCAGTGAAGTTGATAAAGACTACGCTAAGTTTCGTAAGCAAGTCAATCAAGAAGTCAACTACATGGTGAAAGAGTTTGAGTGTAAGAAGTCTGCTGCAGCATACGCTCGTGCATCTGTTTCTAAAACTGGTGTCCTTGATACTACAAAACTATTCACATACAAATACAACGACGATATCTTCAAGAAGATCACAATCACACCTGATGGTAAGAATCACGGTCTGATCTTTCTCCTTGACTGGTCAGGATCTATGAGTGGTGAAATGCACCAGACTGTAAAGCAACTTCTTTCTCTTGCACTCTTCTGCCGTAAAGCAAAGATTCCATTCGTAGCACATGCATTCAGCGATCAATACTGGTCTTATCATGGAGACTATGAATTCAAATCTTCAGAGCAAGACTTCAGTGCATACAAAAATGGCAAAGGAAATGAAGGTGAGTTTGCTATCTACCCACACCTACGTCTCATTCAATTCTTGACAAGCGATTCTAACAATCAAGAGTTTGACAAGTGCATGCACTACCTATATCGTCTCGGTGCTCACTTCCAGAATCGTTATAACTACTGGGGTTACAACTTCCCTATTGCTCCATGTCTAGGTCTTGGTGGCACACCTCTGAATGACACACTGGTTGCAGTAAGGACTATGATTCCTGACTTCAAGAAGAAGTATAACGTTGAGAAACTACACGTTGTTACTTTGACTGACGGTGAGTCTAACAGCATCGGTGTCCTACAACGTCCACGCTTTGAAGGACAGCAGGCAGAGTTGTTTCGTGGTGGACTTCGTGGTCGCTGTGTTGTCAGAGACAAAAAGATAGGTTACCATGGAAAGATGACTGACAACTGCCACGGTGCATTGACTAAAGGTATCCTTGAGTATCTCAAGTATGCATTCCCTACCACTAATTTTGTTGGTTTCCGCATCATCAGTGGTCAGGATGCAGGTCATTTTCTAAGATGGGGTTGTGGTCGTGAGTATCAGCAAGAAGATCCTATCCTCAAGACATGGAAAAAGCAGAAGTCTATCTGCCTACCTAACACAAATGGTTACCAAGAGTTGTATCTAATCAACAAGACTAACCTTAATCAGGATTCAGAGTTTGAGGTCAAGCAAGATGCTACTAATGCTCAGATCAGGACTGCATTCAAGAAGTCTCTAGGTGCCAAGTCAAACAACAAGAAGATTCTCTCTTCCTTTATCGCTCAAATTGCATGAATATATTCTGCGTCAACAACGATCCTTATCTGTCAGCGTATCAGTTGCCAGATAAGCACGTTGTAAAGATGCCACTAGAAACCTGCCAAATGCTATCCATTGTTTACTCTGACTGGTATCACAATATCGGTCAGGTTTTCAAGTCTGATGGCACACCATACAAAACAGAGAAGGGTGCCTTCCGTAATCACCCCTGCACTAAGTGGGTAGCGGAGTCATTCGACAATGTTGCGTGGTTGTTAGAGCATGGCATTGCACTTTGTGAGGAATACACTTATAGATATGATAAGAAGCACGGTTGTGAAGATAGCATAAGACTCGCTATGATGATTGCACCTAATGGTTGTAGTGCTAGACACACACCATTCGCTCGTGCCATGCCAGACCACTTCAAATATGACATGTCTATATCCACAGTGACTGCATACAAACGCTATGTTGCCAGTAAACCATGGGCACCTGATAATTACCTTCGTAAACCAGAGCGTAGACCAGATTGGATAGTGTCCACTAGTAGTGGCATTGCAGACTTTTTACTTGTATAATATCTGTATAGACACAAATACAAAACATGCCATTCGCTCCTGTCCCTGTGACCACCGACGACCTAAAGACATTCCTCCATGCAAAGCATGGTAACGATGTTACCTTCCAAAACCTTGTTGAAGCAGCAGATCATTTTAACTGCTCAGTTGCTACTGTCAAGAAACGCTTGAAGCAATACAAGAAAGGTATTGGCAAGTGGGATCTTACTTTGACAGAGAAGAAAGAGAATCTTGAGAAGGCATTCCAAGCACCCACCGTCCAAGAGAGGTTGATTCCAACTAAAGATAGCAATTTCGTTCCTTTTGGTAACTTCACTGATATCAAAAAGATCATCAAGTCCAAGGTATTCTACCCTGCATTCATCACAGGTCTGTCAGGAAATGGTAAGACTCTTGGTGTAGAGCAAGCATGTGCTGCTCTAAATAGAGAGTTGATTCGTGTAAACATTACCATTGAAACAGACGAAGATGATCTTATTGGTGGGTTTCGTCTTGTGGATGGCAATACAGTTTGGCACAACGGTCCTGTCATCGAAGCTTTGGAGAGGGGAGCTGTCCTCCTTCTAGACGAGATTGACCTTGCGTCTAACAAAATCCTTTGTCTTCAGTCTATCCTTGAAGGTAAAGGAGTCTTCCTCAAGAAGATCGGTAGGTATGTGCAACCTGCAAAAGGTTTCACAGTGATTGCTACTGCAAACACGAAGGGTAAAGGTAGCGACGATGGTCGTTTTATCGGCACTAACGTGCTCAACGAAGCATTCCTTGAGAGATTCCCCCTCACATTTGAGCAAGAGTATCCTACTCCTGCTATCGAGACAAAGATGCTTAACAACTACTGCAAAGAGTTGGATGCATGCGACGATAAGTATATCGCTAACCTTGTCACATGGGCAGACATGATCCGTAGGACATTCAAGGAAGGTGGTGTTGACGAAGTGATCTCTACACGTCGTCTTGTGCACATCATCCGTGCATATGCTATCTTCAGTGACCGTGCAAAAGCAATCAAGGTCTGCCTTAACCGTTTCGACGATGAAACAAAGCAGTCATTCCTCGATCTTTATGATAAGATTGATGGTGAGGTAGACATGTCTCAAGTAGAAAATCTGTTTAATTCGTAATGGCATACAAATACAATGAGGATGGGATCTTGAAGGAGGTCTCATCCTATATTAGTGGCACATATCAGCAACACTACTCTTCTGGTAGCGACGGTGTGCAAACACTGGATCTCATTGAAGCAGTCGGTGATGCTGAAGCATTTTGCCGATCCAACGCAATCAAATACTTGTCTCGTTATGACAAGAAAGGCACCGCAAGGGTTGACATTATGAAGGCAATGCATTATTGTATACTTCTAATGTGTTTTAACGACCGCAATCGCGTCCGACAAGAAAACCTTATTGAATCAACACTCCATGAATGAAGCACTTGAAATTCGTCTCTCTAAAAAGACCCTCAGTTTTCTGAAAAACTTTAGTGAGATTAATAAATCTATTGTTATTAAAGCTTCTCAAAAAACACTAGCAACAATGGCAGTCAATAAGAATATCCTTGCCTTCTCATCCTGTGCAGAAGACATTCCAGAGGATCTTCCTATCTATGACCTGCCTTTGTTTGTGAAAACTTGCTCTATGTTTGAGCAACCACACCTAGTTTTTCTTGGCAAGAATAAAGTTTATATCGTAGATAAAGCAACCAAGGGTAAGGCAACTTATGTCAAGTCTGACCCTGATATTATTGTCCAACCTCCTAAGACTTACGATCCTAATCTTCCTGAGAAGGTCGTAAACTTTGAGTTGACCATGAGGAATCTTAAACTCCTTAAGGAAGCAGCATACAATTTTGGTGTGACTGACTTCTGTGTCAATTCTTTCCAAGGTGAGTTGTCTATTTCTGTTAGAGATAAGAAGACTGACAACAGTCATGTATTCTCTGTCCCAGTTGAAAAGGTTGTATGGGAAGCAGACTATTGGGGCACGACTCCTACTCATGAGCGTAACTTCTGTTACTGCTTGAAGATTGAGAATCTTAAGATCCTCGACGGCACATATCATGTGTGCATCTCAGACAAGAATGTGATTAACTTCAACTCTCTTTCTGAATCATCTCTCAACTATTTCATCGCACTCGAGCCTGACGCTGACTAATGACAAATAAACTGTTTCTCTGGGTTGAAAAGTATCGTCCGAGGACAGTTTCTGATTGTATCCTAACAGATGTCAATCGTGCGGTCTTCCAAGGTTACGTTGATAAGGGAGAGATCCCTAATCTTCTGTTGCCTGGCACCGCAGGTATTGGTAAGACTACTCTTGCCAAGGCACTGTGTGAAGAAATTGGTGCTGACTACTATCTAATCAACGGATCTGATGAAGGACGTTACTTGGATACTGTCCGCACAAAATGTAAGTCCTTTGCATCTTCTTCCTCGCTTGTCGGTGGCAAGCATAAGGTTGTAATTATTGATGAGGCAGACAATTCTACACCCGATGTGCAGTTGCTATTGCGTGCTGTCATCGAGGAATTTCAGAATAACTGTCGGTTTATCTTCACTTGTAACTACATCAACAAAATCATCGATCCTATCAAGTCTCGATGCTCTGTTGTTGATATGTCTACAAAAGGTAAGGATCGTGCTGTGCTTGCAGCAAGTTTCCATAAAAGAGTTATGGATATCCTTACTAAAGAAGGTATTGACTACGATGCAAAAGTTGCAGCAGAGGTTGTTGGTAAGTATTTCCCTGACTTCCGTCGCACTCTTAATGAGTTGCAAGCATACTCTGCTACAGGAAAGATCGATGTTGGTATTCTAGGTAGATCTGGCAACACAAACATCGACAAACTTGTTGGTTACCTTAAAAACAAAGAGTTTACCAACATGCGTAAGTGGATTGTCACGAATATGGATAACGATTACAAGTTACTATTTCGTGCTATATATGATAAGCTATATGAATATCTTCAGCCTCAATCAATCCCTGAGGCGGTGCTCATCATTGGTGAGTATCAGTATAAGGCAGCGTTTGTTGCTGACTTGGAGATCAATTCTGTTGCTTTCTTGACTGAAATCATGATGCGTTGTGAATTCAAATGAATAGACGATGGAAATCCTCTAAAAGAGTGCTAATCTTTTTAGCAGTTACTGGTCTTGCAAGGGTGCTTATCTTCGCAGTCCCAGTAATCGGTGTATGGTTAGGTGTAACTCAAACAGAAGAGGTGCGTAATGAATGAGAAGACTTACAAAGAAAAACTCTGGTTTCCTGTAAGGGTATGGGAGTTTAAAAGTAGTCAACATCTACTCAGTAATGCCCTTTTTTCTGCAGAAAAAGAGGAATATAGAGCGTATAATCTAGATGGTGGTGTTGGCACATCTTACCCACACCTTGAGCAACGTCCCGAGTGGACTGAGTTGAAGATGTGGATCGAGCAATGTGCTAATGATGTCCTAAAGGATAACAAATTCCTTGCTGAAAGGATGGAAATCACCTCTATGTGGTGTAACAGAGCGAATGCAAATACAGGTCACCATCATACTCCACACAGGCATCCCATGTCCTATTGGAGTTGTGTATATTATCTGACTGGTGGTAGTCCCACCACGTTTATTGACCCTCTAGCACAGCGAGAGTGGGCACAATTACACTTAGATGGAGGTCCTTACTCGGAGACAAGATATAATTACCGTCCATTTCCTGGTACTTTGTTGATTTTCCCCAGTTATTTGATGCATGGGTCACAACCTAATGATAGATCAGAGGATAGGTTTACTGTTTCAGCAAATCTCTTTCCATTTGGTAATCAAAACTTAGGTGCATGGGATGTCCCTATGATGAATCTTGAAAGAAAGATTGTAAGATGAAAATAAATCAACTGTTTCCTATTATTGTCCCCGAATTTTCTTATGAAGGAGATCTTCAAGAAATTAAGGACGCTCTTAGATCCGAAAAACGAGAACAGTTTAATTTTCCAGAGGGAGTTGAAACGACGTGTGGAAACCTTCACAAAAATGAGAGATTCTATACGCTCGTAGAGTGGTTTGAAGAGTGCCTTGAAGAATATAAAGTAGCAAATGCCCTGCAATGTGATAGACTAGACATCTCTCTCATGTGGGGCAACGTTGCACCTGCAGGATCAGGGGTAGGACACCCACGACACAGACATAATATGTCACTTGTGTCAGGAGTTTTCTATCTTACACAAGGTGTAGCGACAGTTTTTCATGATCCTGTATATCCTCGTGTTATGGACTGTATGGAGGTCATATCTGACAACCTTGCAGATCGTGGAGGTCCTATAGAAAAGTTGGCAGCAGAAGAAGGTAAACTTATTCTGTTTCCTTCATGGTTAGTCCATGAATCTGATCGCCATTTTTTTGATTATGACAGGATGACCATTAGTTTTAATGCTTTTCCTGCAGGAAATATAAATCCTGGTCCTTTTGGTTACCCAATGGCAAACATTGAAGTATTATGAGATACATTAAGACACCGCTCAGATATCCTGGCGGTAAATCTAGAGCAGCAGAAAGACTACTCAAACTAGCACCTAAGTGTAAGGAGTTTAGAGAGCCATTTCTAGGTGGTGGTAGCGTTGCACTACGATTCACACAAGATAATCCTACTGCAGATGTGTGGGTCAATGACTTGTATGGTCACCTCTATAATTTTTGGAGTGTATTGCAGACAGACTATAAGAATTTGTCTGATTCTCTTATTGAATACAAGAATTCACACAATGATGAGGTCTTGGCAAGAGAGTTGTTTAACACTGCCAAGGAGTCTATTGCTGATGCTGAATCATTCGATAGAGCATGCTACTTTTGGATCTTAAACAAGTGTAGTTACAGTGGTTTGACGGAGAATTCATCGTTTTCTAAGACTGCATCAAAGCAAAATTTTACTGTCCGTGGAGCAGAGAATCTCAAGTCAGTAGGTGCACTCATAGGTCACTGGAATATCACTAATAAGGACTATGCAGAGGTCATGAATGACGATCATGATCATCGTGGTAATGTATTTGTATTTCTAGATCCTCCATACAAAATCAAGTCATATTTGTATGGCACAAACGCTGAATTGCACAAGGATTTTGACCATAAAATCTTCTTTGACAACTGTGAAGTGTGTCCTCATGACTGGATGATTACATATAATATTGATGAGGAGATCGAGGAGTGGTATGATAGATATAAGCAAGAGTATTTTCAGTTAACATACGGCATGAAGCATAGAGGAAGTAGAAATCGTAATCAACAAGAGTTATTGATTAGAAATTACGAAGCAAAAGTTGCATCTCCTCTAGAGGTCATGTATGCAGGATGAGTTAGCCGATCTCATACGTCAAAGTCTGGTTTCACTGCCTGCTATAGAGATCCTAGAGACGAATCATAAGTTAATTCGGAAGGGTGATATCACTATCCGCAATGAGATGTGGAAGTGTAGGGGCATGAGAAAGTTGCACATCGAAAGAGCATCTCTAGGTGAGAAATTAAAGATTGTGCACTGTGTTTTTTACCCTATTCCTAAGTATCGCATCCCTATCTTTGGATGTGATATAATTGAAACACCTGATCAAGTTACTGCTGCCGTCGTTGATATATCACCTGTATTTGGGGTCGATTTAAGCGATAAATTAGCACCAATTTCATCAAGATATTTCTTTAAAGATTGGAGAGTGCTACCACTATGGACAGAGGGTGTCTTTTCTCCCTTCTGTAAGTTTGCTAGGTTAAAAGATCCTGAGTCAAGACAAAGTTATCTGGATGTGACTAGTGAATACCTGAGAGTAATGACTGATTGCATCAAGAATGCAGAGTATGATGATGACAATGGTAAACTAGGAGACTGGGTGCCTGTGATGCATAGGATAGACGACCAGTGTCACTATGTGCTCTCACAAAGAAAGAATAAGAAGACGAAAGCGGTCTTATCACAGTGGTTTGATGAGGCATGGGCAGAAAACTACATTAATGAAATTTTATTTGATAAACCAAATGTCCGCAGACTACAATCCCTTTGACTACGTTAACTCAATCAACCTAAAGAATGCAGATTATACCCAAGATGAGGGGTATATGAGACATTATCCTGCATTCATGGTCAACAAGGCACTGTCATATTTTATTGATACCATCATGCATTCCAACGAGATGAATCGCCTTGGTAGCACGCTTGATAAGGACATGCAATATAATTTTTTTATACATAGTGTTAGGAAATCTAAAAGGTTTTCCCCTTGGGCAAAGAAGTCCACTCATCCAGATCTTGACCTAGTTAAAAAGTATTATAACTATTCTACAGAGAAGGCAGAGCAAGCACTGAAACTGCTAAACAAGGAAGAAATCCAAGTTATTAGGTCTAAATTGAATAGCGGAGGAATGAAATGAGTGATGAGATCTCTTGGTCTCCTAGCATGATGGTTGAGGTTACATTAAAAGAACCAGATGACTTCCTAAAAGTTAGAGAAACCCTTACTAGGATCGGTGTAGCTTCTCGTAAAGAGAAAAAACTATATCAATCGTGCCATATCCTTCATAAGAAGGGCAAGTATTACATAGTACACTTCAAAGAATTGTTTGCACTAGATGGGAAACCATCAAACATGACTACGAATGATGTACAAAGACGCAATCGTATTGCTAGACTCCTATCTGACTGGGGACTTATCGTAGTTGTAGCACCAGTAGGTGACGATGAGTTGGCACCCCTTAATCAGATCAAAGTCCTGTCATATAAGGACAAGGGAGAGTGGACGTTAGAGAGTAAATATAATATCGGAAAGAAGAAACAACCAGTGGAATCTGTAAGTAGCTAAATAGAGGTACTTACACTAGAATCATGGCTGAAACTCCTAAAGTTAAACAAGAAAAAAAGTTTGACTTATTGGATGAAGGTGTCGCCACTTTGGTGCGTCTTACTATCCTTGGGTGGTCTGCGGCTATCCTGACTATTAATTATTTGCAGGTGCCAGGTCTAGCAAAGACCAATATTGATCCAACTTTCATAGCCTCGGTCTTCACAGGAACGTTAGCTACTTTTGGCGTCGCTACGACCAAGAAGAATGGTGATGAGAAGAAGCCAAGTGCAGGTGCTAAGACCACATACACTGTGGAATATGTCGCTAAGAAAGAAAAGGAGTAAATTATGCGAAAGATTATTGACGGACTTGCGATCTTTGCAGGTGTTGTTTCTCTTGCCATTGTAGGCACAGGTGGATATGTTTATCTACAGAGAGAAGAGATTAAAGAGAATGTAAAGTCTCGTGTTACGAAGGCTATTACTGCTGCATTGTCTGATGCACTTCCTGTTGCTATTGATGCAGAGGTGCCAAAGATTCCTAAAGCGACAGGACCCGCTATCCCAACGCTACCAGGAAAATGAAACCTATTAATTGGTTTGCAGGTGGACTTGGTATTGTCCTAGGTATAGGACATATTGGTATGATTGGAATGATTTCCAAGAATAATACTTTGCCACTTATCCAACCTCCTGTAGGACCTTATTCAACATACTCAGCAAGAGTTGATGAGGATGGTTATTCGATTGCTTATAGAGCAAACGATCCAAAGACTATGCATATCACTAGAGATATTGAAAAACCAGCTGGACTGCTTGGTCTAGGTAAAAAGAGGACTCAAGTAGTAGAAGAATACGTCATGGATGGTAAGACCAACCAAGGCGGACAAGTGTCAAATCCTCGATCATGGCAGGATGGGAGTGGATCCCCCTCGGTGGGAAAGCTCGACGACCGTGCAGTCGCATGTATCAAGTCGGCGGGCGGTGGAGAGCAAACAGGACGTGTGGTGGGAGCTAGTATGGGTGCTGCAGCAGCCCCTGCTGTTTCTGGTATACCATTTGTGGGACCTGTATTGGCGGGTCTTGTCGCACTAGGTGGTGCTGATCAAGGTGCCAAGATAGGTGGTCAGATGGCAACTGATTTTAGTGAGCATTGTGATGACGATACCTTCGATCAAGATAAATGAGGTAGGTGTAAGAGAAATCCCTCAGGTTTATACACCTGAGTGGTTACGCAATATGCCTACGACCCTTCCAAATCTTCATCCTATTACCCAACAGATAGGATCTCCTATTATTAATATACCTGGTTGTGTTACCTATCATAAGGAGCAATCAACCACTGGTAAGATGCAGGATGAGTTGAGGAAGAATGATAAAGACGGTAATATGGTCTTATGTGATAGTGGTGTACCATCATTTTCACCTATAGATTACGACGCAAGTAGAATACAATATAAGTATGAGCCACCTGTCCCTGTATATCAACCACCCCCAGAGGCAGAATTGCCAGGTCCTCCACCAGTGCCTGATACAAGTGGTGTAACTAAAGAAGAGGAGCAGCAATGCCCTACTGAGATCCAAGAAGCGAAGGAGCCAGTAGGCACAGTAACTGGTGATCAAAAGATTGTCGAGTATAAACTCATAAAAAATGGCACACAGATAGAATGTGTGCCTATAAAGGTCAAGGTGTCAATACCTGACCAAGTTGTTGGAAATATACCCACTGCAGGGGCAATAATGGCTACTACATCTATTGCTGTAGTTGCAACAACCTCTGCTCTATTAGCAAAACCTTTAGCAGAATTACTATTAAAGGTTGTAAAACCTGCTGTGAAGAAGGTAATGTCTAAGATTAGTTCTAAGGGGTCACATCCCCGACACTTATCTCTTTCAGAGAGGAGGACTGACCGTTACCGTTCGAAGAGGGGGTTACCACCTTTGAAGAGGAAACTGGATTGATACTATGTGTATGTGGCACACCTTGAATCATCTTAGGATTCACTACCACATCCTTACATAGGTCAAAATAAGGACTCCAAGTTGCGAATGTAATACCATTCTGGGCAAGCTCACCACATCTGGATAATCTTGTAAGCTCAAATTCTAATCTACGATTAGCAGTCATTTGCTCACGCAACATGTTGTGATTTCTTGCTGCTTCCTTACACAATTCCTGTGCTTCTCCGTCCAATGGCCATGAAATAGTGGCAGAGAAACCTGCATTCCAGTTATAGTTATCTTTTTGTCCCGTTCTTATTTCTCTATGATACAAAATCTGACCTGGATGATCGGGAATCCCGTCTGGAATTGCGTTGCCATTGTCATCAAAGTCTCCAACAAGGTCAAGCATGTTGTATACAGGATCTTGATAGGTCGGTTCGTAAGGAAAATTCCATGAAGTTGACCTAGTGACATATGGAGTAAAATTAGCGGTAGGTCCCTGACACACAATACCATCACCATATCCATTCTGGATATACGGTCCTTGTAAAACTTGAATTGCCTGGTTGGTCACTGAGCCTGAGCTATTCGCGACTGGGTTTGCTGTCGCAGACACACCACCTACAGTCTCAGCGTTAACTGGTGCTGCAAATGCTAGTGCAATTACTGGGTAAAGATACTTGTGGTATCTGTTACGCTTTGAATTTTTGTTGTTCTCTCGATGATCGTGTGATTTTGCAGACCTGGTCCGTGATACGTTTCCATGAAACTGAAGTTTCCACCAGGTGTGCTTTGGACCCACGTTGGTTTGTTGCTTGGGTCTAGGTTTAATCCTGTCCATGTCGAATTAATTCCATTACTAGTTGTAGACGTTTGTGGTGCGGTCACTCCAATGCTGCTTGTTGCACCAGGTGTGATTGTCCCATTGTCCTGTGGTTTCACCCCATGACCTGATATACTGTATGTATATCCTGTGGAGTAATCCATCGAATTTATGACCTCAGTCACTTCAGAAGTAGTTTCTGTATGGCTAGTCATTTGGCCTTGCTGAAAATTAGGTACTACAGGCACTGCCTGTGCAGCACTGCTACACAGTAACAACATGCCTATAGTAAACCTCTTTATCATCCTACTTGATTAGGATTTCGCTAGTGAATTGTCCAGTAGCTGATGTGCCTGCTCCTCCAGCTGTTAGACCCATCGTTGATGATGAATCAATAGTACCAGCTAGATTGCCTGCAGTACCTGCAGCAGTACTTGTCTGGTTACTGAAGTTATGTACTTCACCAACTGTCGGTGCACTAGAACCTAGAGCATCACCTTGATAGAAAGTTTGAGAGAAGCTGAAACTTTCCCCTGCAGTTGCTTGGGTCGCTGACAACGTAGGAATCGCTCCAACGCCTGAGGAGACAGTCAGACTACCAATAGAGCTTGTTGCACTACCACCAGAAGGTGTATATTGTGTGGTAACGTTGTTACCTGTGACAGCATATGAGCTACCAACTCTCTGTACATTTGTTGCAGCTGCATCCACAGTGAGTTGTACACTACTGGACAAGCGATGCGTGATATCCGCCTGTGCGGGTGCGGTCAACATAAACATTCCGAAGAGCACTGCTGAAATCTTTTTCATTTTATCCTCGCGAGGGATGTGCTAGCTCTATTTAGCGAAATAATTATTAGACGGTTGTTACCAAATATTTCTTCGGGTATTACCCTATACAAAACCTAGTCATACACGCTAAATATAGGTGGTTGCCTTCGGGGACCACACAATCAAACTCGCTTTTTAAGGAGAATTATGAAACTAACTAAGTGGACATCTAAGGATGTCGATGCAATTTTTGATGCAGCCAATCGCTACAGCGTAGGACTAGACGATCTATTCTACAGACTGCATTCATATGGAGCAGGATCACCAGGTGGTCAGTATCCTCCATACAATATCATTAAGGAATCCAACGTCAAATGGAGAATCGATCTAGCACTAGCAGGATGGAGACCAGAAGACATTGAGGTAAGCACAGAGAGTAATATCCTAATTGTCAAGTCAGTAGATCAAGAAGAGAAACCAGACAAAGAGGACTTTGTATACAAAGGTGTAGCAGGTAGATCCTTCACACGAGGATTCAATCTATCTGATGACGTAGAGGTTAGTGAAGTTACCTTCAACAACGGTATGTTATCTATCACTCTCAATAAAATTATCCCAGATCACCAGAAGAGAAAGGTCTTCAATATTCAGTAGACTGGGACTCTACCCACTCTGCATTCTGTCTACAGTATGCGTGCACATCCATCTCCATTTTATAGTGTGCATGGGTGTGTATGATTTGAATGACCCCTAGCATTCCTAGGATAAGTAGATTGAATTGGGTCACTGGGTGCTTCAACACCGACAACAATTTCATAGACCTATACTGTGGTATACTATATACTACACAAGAAAAGAGACTCTTAACACAGGGGTCTCTTTTTGTTTGGAGACACTGACTATGAACATGTATGTAAATCTGGCACCACCTCATTGCAAAGATCTAACTATGTTGACTTTGGACGTGCCATCTGATAAACTAGATGAGGTGCTAACCCTACTAGAAGAAAACTATGAGCGTAAAGGTAGCAAGAATGGCAAACGGCGAGGACGTAATCGCTGACATCAAGGAAGTTAGAGACTCCGAAGGTGATGAAGCTCGTGTCCTTGCATATGAATTTAAAGACTCTTTCTCTATTCAATTAGAAATGAATGACCAAGAGTATCTTGTCGAGGAGGCGGGTAAATCTAACCCTCTTGGTAATATTCGTATGAGATTTTATCCATTCTTCCCATTGACTGTAGGATCTAATTTTATTTCTCTACAACACGTTGTGAGTATTGCTGATCCACATTGGGAAGTCCTCAAGCGATATGAAGACGCATTGAAAACCATTAAAAAATCACGAAAAGATGATGTTAAAGTTGATTATTCTGAAGTACCACCCGAAGGTCTCGTTATTGGGTGACCTAGTGGAGATGGATGAGGAGCCTAGTTTCCTGATCCAAAACTGCCACGAGGTAACAGAGGATGGACTCAAGAAGTTTCCATATTATAGCGATCAAGACGACCTATTCATCGACAGTACTGATGTATTAACGGTAGTAGATCCCTCGGCAAAGGTTGCAAAACAATACCTAGTAATGCTAGAATCCAAAGAGAAGAAGACAGACAAGAATGAGTGATTTTTACACTAACGTAATCATCTTTGGTGACACTGCGTTGGTAAGGGGATACCGTAACGGTGAGCGTGTGCAATACCGTGAGAAGACCTCCCCTTCACTCTACTTGGTGCCTGCAAATCAATCAAAACCATCCAAGTATAAGACTCTGGATGGTAGGTATGCACATAAGAAAAAGTTTGATGGTGTCCGTGAGGCACGAGACTTCCTGCAGAAGTATTCCGACGTAGAAGGAATGGAAGTCCATGGGTATGAGCGGTTTGTATTCCAACATATCGCCCAGAAATACCCTACTCGTGTCAACTATGACATGTCTAAGATGAGTATATGGACAATCGATATCGAGGTTGCATGTGAGAATGGATTCCCTGATGTAGATGCATGTCAAGAAGACATGTTGTGTATCACCATGAAGAATATGATCAGTAAGAAGATCATTTCATGGGGCACACGAGAGTATGATCCTCCCGAAGGTGTGGAGTATCGTGTCTTCAACACTGAGCATGAAATGCTGCAGGACTTCCATAAGCATTGGGTGCATGACACCCCTGACATCATCACAGGGTGGAATAATAACTTCTATGACATGCCTTATATCTGTCGTAGAATTGAGAAGATCCTAGGAGAGAAGTGGATGAAGAGTCTCTCACCTTGGAATGTTGTAAAAGACCGCACAGTAAATGTGCAAGGCCGAGCAAATCTTGTCTACGATATTCTTGGTGTTACTATCCTTGACTACCTTGATCTATACAAAAAGTTTACCTATTCTGCACAGGAATCCTACAGTCTAGAGCATATCTCTACTGTTGAATTGGGTGAGCACAAACTTGATCACAGCATGTATGAAAACTTCAAGGACTTCTATACATCTGACTGGCAAAAGTTTGTAGACTACAACATCCATGACGTTGAATTGGTTGACCGTCTGGAAGGCAAGATGAAACTTGTTGAGTTGGCAGTCACCATGGCATACGATGCCAAGGTAAACATTGATGATGTATTCTCACAAGTAAAGATGTGGGATACTCTCATCTATAATGATTTGTATCAAAAGAATATTGTTGTGCCCCCTAAGCAAACATCCGACAAGGATGATAAGTATGCAGGGGCATACGTCAAAGAGCCTGTGCCTGGTGTTTATGACTGGGTGTGTAGTTTCGACTTGAATTCTCTGTATCCTCACCTTATAATGCAGTATAACATCTCTCCCGAGACACTTATCGATGAGAGACACCCACGAGTATCAGTAGATAGGATCCTTGACGAAGAGTTTACTGCCCATCCTGATTACGCTGTCTGTGCTAATGGTGCTCAGTATCGTAAGGATATACATGGATTTCTTCCTGAGATGATGCAACGCATCTACGATGAAAGGAAGATCTATAAGAAGAAAATGCTCGCTGCCAAGCAGGAGTTTGAGAAGACTGGTGATCCCAAACTAAAGAATGATATCTCCACCTTCAACAACATCCAAATGGCAAGGAAGATTCAACTTAATAGTGCCTATGGTGCTATTGGTAATCAATACTTCCGTTACTATAACTTGGCAAACGCTGAGGCAATCACTCTATCTGGTCAGGTCTCTATCCGATGGATTGAAAATAAGATAAACAAATTTCTTAATAAACTATTAGAGACAGAAGATAAAGATTATGTTATTGCTTCTGATACCGATTCCATTTATTTGCATATGGATCCTCTGGTTAAAAAGATATTCAAAGAGCGAGAGGAGAGCGATCAAAGCGTATTGCGGTTCCTTACGAAGGTGTGTGATGTGGAATTTGAAAAGTATATTCAGAATTCTTATGAAGAATTGGCAACCTATGTAAATGCCTACGAGCAGAAGATGTTTATGAAGCGAGAAAACATCGCTAATCGTGGTGTCTGGACTGCTAAGAAAAGATATATTCTAAACGTATGGGACAGTGAGGGTGTCAGGTATCAAGAGCCTTCCCTAAAGATCATGGGTATTGAGGCAGTCAAATCCTCTACTCCATCATCATGTCGTGGAGCACTCCGTGATGTCCTAAAACTCATGATGAATACAGACGAGCGTCAGGTGCAGAAGTTTGTCAAAGACTTCGAGAAGCAGTTTAAACAACTGCCCACAGACGAGATTGCATTCCCTCGATCATGCAATAACCTAAAGAAGTATCACGATCCAAAGAAATTGTATGGAGCACATTGCCCCATTCACGTCCGAGGTGTGCTACTATATAATAACTCTATTAAAAAGAATAAACTTACCCATAAGTATCCCCTCATTCAAGAGGGTGAAAAGATCAAGTATGTCTTCCTCAAGACACCTAACAAACTTGGTCGCCATGGGGAGAAGGGTGACTTCCAAAATGTCATCTCTTTCTTTAGGACACTCCCCTCGGAGTTTAAACTTGAGGATTACATTGATTATGATATGCAATTTTCTAAAGCATTTCTTGATCCACTTTCCGTTATTCTTGACCAGATCGGTTGGTCTGCCAAGAAGCGTGCCACACTAGAAGCCATGTTTGGTTAATTATGACAAGTAGTTTTTTCACTGAAATTGTAAAGGAGATTGATAATGAATACGCAGCAGTTGCCTCTGAAGGTATCACTGCAGGTGACATTACTCAATATGTAGATACTGGATCTTATATTCTTAACGCTCTATTGAGTGGCAGTATCTATGGTGGTCTACCTTCTAATAAGATCACAGCACTAGCAGGTGAGAGTAGCACAGGTAAAACATTCTATGCACTCTCTGTTGTCCGTCACTTCCTAGAGACTGACCCTGATGCAGGTGTCATTTATTTTGAGTCAGAGTCTGCTATCTCTCGCAGTATGATTGAGGAGAGAGGCATCGATTCTAAACGCATGATCATTGTGCCTGTCACTACTGTGCAGGAATTCCGCACTCAGGCAGTTAAGATTGTTGATAAATACTTAACTCAGAAGGAATCTGATCGCAAACCATTGATGTTTGTGTTGGATTCATTGGGCATGCTATCCACTACAAAAGAGATTGGAGACACAGAGGCAGGCAAAGACACACGAGATATGACTAGAGCACAAGTCCTTAAGGGTGCCTTTAGGGTCTTGACACTGAAACTAGGTCTTGCTAATGTACCTATGATCGTTACTAATCACACCTATGATGTTGTCGGTAGTTATGTGCCCACGAAGGAAATGGGTGGCGGTAGTGGTCTTAAGTATGCTGCTTCCACTATCGTATATCTTTCCAAAAAGAAGGAGAAAGATGGTACGGATGTGGTTGGGAATATTATCAAGGTCAAGGCAGCAAAGTCTCGACTTACAAAAGAAAATTCACAAGTAGAGACGAGGTTATTCTATGACGAACGCGGACTGGACAAGTATTATGGGTTACTGGAATTGGGTGAGAAGTATGGAATCTTCCAACGGATCGGTAATCGCTACCGTGTTGGTGAATCTTCTGTTTATCCTAAGTCTATTCTCGCTGATCCCGAGAAGTACTTCACAGAAGAAGTAATGCATGAATTGGACGAAGCCGCTAAAAAAGAATTCTGTTATGGCGAGTGATTTAAAAGATTTTATCCGAGTGTATGATAATGCACTCGACCCAAACTGCTGCAACAATGCGATTAAACTCTTCAACGAGACACCTGATGCACAGGATCGTTGGGAGAATTCTCACAAACCGCAGTTTACCCAGATGAATATCACTCTCCTTGCTGAGAGAGATAAGAATCAGAAATGGACAGCGATCCAGAATCAAATTATTACTGCTATTCAAAACGTATCCGAATTTTATATGCGTGATACAGGGTGCTCACCCTTTTGGCCACCTAAGAATAGTATTGAGCAGATCCGTATGAAGAAGTATTCAGTTGATACTGAGGATCGATTTGATATTCACATTGATGTAGGTGACTATGCTACGGCACGTCGCTTCCTTGTTATGTTTTTCTATCTTAATGATGTCAATGAGGGAGGAGAGACTACCTTTCCTGCTCTAGATCTTAAGGTAAAACCAAAGCAAGGTAGTGTGCTATGCTTCCCTCCTGTATGGATGTATCCTCATCTCGGAGAGCAACCTATTAGCAATGACAAATACATTGTAGGCACATATCTACACTATCAATAATGCCAGGTATAGAAGAAATTGTTATTAGTAATCTGATTTGTAATCCAGATTACATGAGAAAGGTTTTACCTTTCGTGAAAGAAGAATACTTTGATGATCTATCACAGAAGGTAGTCTTCAAAGAGATATCTGAATTTGTTAATGAGTATGACAACCTCCCAGAGCCTAATGCTATTGCTCTAGAGGTTGAGAAGCGTAAAGATTTGACAGAGGATGCTGTTAATCAAGTCCTACAAATCCTTAAAGGACTAGATAGGACGGAGTATAATGAAGATTGGTTGCTTGACACTACTGAGAAGTGGTGTAAAGAGCGAGCGATTTATAATGCTCTCATGGAGTCTGTCCAAATTGCTGATGGTCAGGATAAGACTCGTAATCAGGATGCAATTCCGTCAATTATGTCGGACGCACTTAGTGTGTGCTTTGATGACCATGTAGGACACGATTACATTGAGGATTCAGAGTCAAGATATGACTTCTATCACAGAAAAGAAGAAAAGATCCCATTTGATCTCGACTTCTTCAACAAAATTACAAAAGGTGGGTTACCTAATAAGACTCTCAATATCGCACTTGCTGGTACAGGTGTCGGGAAAAGTCTATTCATGTGCCACGTCGCTAGTGCCTGCCTCTTGCAGGGCAGAAACGTTCTCTACATTACACTTGAAATGGCAGAGGAGAAGATTGCTGAGCGAATTGATGCCAACCTCCTCGACGTCCCAATCCAACAACTAAGTGATCCCTTATTCAGTAAGAGTAAGTATCAATCTAAGATAGACAAGTTGTCAGAGAAGACACAGGGTCGCCTTGTTATCAAGGAGTATCCCACTGCATCTGCACATGTTAATCACTTCAAGTCTCTACTCAATGAGTTGTCACTGAAGAAAGGTTTTCATCCTGACATTATCTTTGTAGACTATCTTAATATCTGTGCATCGTCACGATATAAAAACAACATTGTGAATTCCTATACTTATGTCAAATCAGTTGCCGAAGAGTTACGAGGACTCGCAGGCGAATTTAGAGTCCCGATCGTGTCCGCTACGCAAACCACTCGCTCAGGCTACGGCAATAGTGACGTGGAGCTTACTGATACTAGCGAGTCTTTCGGTCTGCCTGCAACTGCTGATCTTATGTTTGCACTTATTGCAACTGAAGATCTAGAAAACATGAATCAAATCATGGTCAAACAGTTAAAAAATAGATATAATGATCCTACAGTCAACAAACGTTTTGTGTTAGGTATTGACAGAGCGAAGATGAGGCTGTATGATTGTGAGCAGTCTGCTCAAGACAATATTCTTGATGCTAATCAAGAAGAATTTACAACCGATACCAAATCCAAATTTCAAGGTTTTAAAATATGAAGGTTAATCCTGGCGGTTTTGCCCCTGCACCAGAGACAGGTGGTGGTGATGACATCCAACAACAAGCAGAGAAGTTTTCTAATGCTGCAACGGACGCTGCAGAAAACTTTGAGCGAGCAGCGAAAGAAGCAGCAGAAGAAGCACCTAAGGATGCAGAAGATGTTGTAACTGATCAACGCTTTAATAGTGCTTATAAGACTAAGCAAAAGGTAAGGCAGAAGATGAAGACTGCTGAGAAAAATAAGAAGTCAGGTGCCAACAAAATCAACATTAACTTTGATAGGTATGCTGAATTTGTAGATCAAACATGCTCTAACCCTAGTAAAGACTACAAAGTCTTTAAGGCACGGATGGATGAGTTGACTGCAAACGGTTGCGATATCAATCGTCTTGACACTGCTGCCTCAGGAATGTCTGCAGAAGGCGGTGAGTTTATGGAGATCGTAAAGAAACTTAAATACCAAGGCAAACCATGGAATGAGGATACCAAGGATCACCTTATCAAAGAGTTGGGTGACGTCCTATGGTATGCACAGAATGCATGTGCTGCACTTGACGTCCGTATGGATGAAGTTATCTATATCAATACTCTGAAACTAGCAGCACGCTACCCTAAAATGAAGTTTGATGAGTATTACTCCGAAAATAGGAAACCAGGTGATATCTAATATTGGTAAGGTCTGGAAGTATAGTCTAGGAAGTTTTAGTGATGATAAAACTAAACCATATGACAACTATGTTGCTGCCGTCCGCTCTGTTATTTTCATTTCTTATCTGGTTACTAATTGTTTTATCATTTCTGGTGTCATAAGACACTGGAATAATAGATCTGATTGTGACGAACCTAAATACAAGGTGTTACCAGTAACGACACATGTCACGCAAGACAGATCAAGAGCCCCTGATGGATGGAGAGGGGGCATCAGCAAAACCTCTTAAAGTAAATGCGGGGTTTCAATATGAGTTGGATCTCATCAGGGCACTGAGAGAGAAAGGTTTTAACGTGTCTGATCCTGCAGGAGCGGACAGTGCCAAGGCAGACTTGGAGTTGACACCTACTTATAAAGCACAGGTTATTAAGTTTGAGTTAAAGGAGAAGTTGTCTGCCGACTTCGCTCAAATGAATTTTGATTTTGATACTGGGTCAATGCAGTTTACCATTGACAAGACTAAAGCATCTGCTCAGAAGGAAGCAGCAAAGACAATGATTGGTATTGCTGAGTCTTATAATATTATAAGAGAAGCAAACGCTCATTGGAATCCTAAAAGAAATATACCTGCTAAGTTTACGTTGTCGAATGATGCAACCCTTACACAACGTAAGTCAGCACACTCACTAGATCTTAAGAGATTTCCAGATAAGTTTCTAGCAGAGGGTCAAGCAGCAGCAAGAGAGGTAGAGAAATACTACAACTCAAAGAATACTTATTATATACAGGTGAAAGGAAAGGGACTATATTATATGGGAAGAGATGTTGAGGGATATGGATGCCCACAATTCTCTACCTCTGTAGCAAACAGTAGTATCAGAATTCGTATTAAGACTAACTCCAAGTCGAATGCAAGATGGTCGTTTCTGATGGCACTCAAGATCTCAGGACTTAGAAAGAGTAGTATGGATCTAGATGGCGACACGAATTTCCTGCTCAAGCCAGGTTTATAAGTGGCACACTACTTCACCATTACCGTAACCTATACATTATAATAAAGGCATGGCAAAAAACACCCATCTAGAGCACCTCGAAGACGACATCTTTAATCAGGGGTCAGCAGGTGCTGCCAATGCAGTCAATTTTCTAGAGTCACTTCGTGACATGCTTACAGCAGGTCAAGGTGGTGCCAATACAAAGGTGACTGTGAAGTGGGATGGTGCACCTGCTGTGATCTGCGGTAAAGATCCACAGACAGGTCAGTTTTTTGTTGGCACAAAGTCAGTCTTTAATAAGACGACACCAAAAATAGGTTACAATGAAGAATTCATCGACTTCCACTACGAAGGTGCTATCAATGGCATCCTCAAACAGTGCTACAGAGAGTTATCCAAACTCCCTATTGAGGGTATCCTCCAAGGTGATCTCCTCTATACTTCTACCCCTCCTCTTGTTGCCATTGGTGGTAAGCGAGGCTATAGATTTAAACCAAATACAATCACTTACCTTGTAGATCAGAATAGTGAGATGGGTGGAAAGGTTGCAAAGTCTAAACTTGGCATCGTATTTCACACACGCTATTCTGGTAGTGATATAACTAGTTTGTCTGCATCATTTGGTGTAGATGTATCTGGTTTACAGAAGGTCAAAGACATTGCTGTATTCTCATCGACATTCCAAAACGTGAATGGTATTGCCAACCTAACGATTAGTGAGAGAAATCAGATCAACAATACTATTAGGCAGGCAAAGAGCAATCTTAAGTCTGGTGGTAAGTTTCTTGACGTCATAGTAAAGGATAAGAGTAGTTTCTCTCCTGCATCTATGTTTAAGATCTACTTCAACCAAGTTATTCGTAGTGGAAAGATCCCTACTACCTCTATGGGTATGGCAAAGGGGTTTGAAACCTTCCTAAACGACAGGTATAAGAAGGAAATCATCAAGAAAAAGACTGAGAAGTCACAGAAAGAATGGGAGAAGCGTCGTGCAGACTCTATTTCTTTCCTAAATAGTAACAAGACAACTATGTTCGCTGCTCTAGCAGGTTTCCGTAATCTAATGGACGCTAAGAATATGGTTATAAATAAACTGAAAAAGATTGAAGGTGTTGGCACCTTCCTCGAAACCGAGACAGGTTATCGTGTAACAAGTCCAGAAGGGTTTGTTGCTATTAAAGATGGCACTGCACTCAAACTCGTTGACAGACTTGAATTTAGTCGTGCCAACTTCACCGTAGCAAAAGATTGGGGCTAATGCGTTTTCTAGATTTCATTCGAGAAGCAAAAGACACAAAGACAAAGAAACCCTCAGCGTCCGCAAAGGGTCAATCTTCCAGTGCAAAGAAGAATCAACAACCAGATGACCCCCACGTTGCAATTACTTTTGGCAGGTTTAACCCTCCTCATGCTGGCCATGGTAAGTTACTCGATGCTGTTAGATCTTACGGAGGAGACTCTGGAAACTATAGAATCTACCCATCAAGATCCCAAGACCACAAGAAAAACCCCCTCTCAGCAGACCAAAAAGTAGGTCACATGAGAAAGATGTTTCCACATCACAAGGACAAGATCCAAAATAACGAGGCACACCGTAATATCTTTGACATCCTTAGAGACTTGAATGACGAAGGTCATGCTCATGTTACTATGGTTGTCGGTGATGACCGAGTAAAAGAATTTGAAACACTAGCAAACAAATACAACGGAGTCCATTACGACTTCAAATCTATCAATATTAAATCAGCAGGTGCTAGGGACGATAAGTCCGACGATCCTATCGAAACCATGTCAGCATCTAAGATGCGTGCACATGCACAAGGTAATGATCATGATTCATTCCATGGTGGAATGCCAAAGGGTATCAGCAAGAAACACAGTGCACAACTGATGGCAGATGTCCTTAAGGGTATGACCCCACCACCTAAGAGTAAGAAACCTAAGAAGGGTGAAGGACTACATGAGTGGTTGAATGAATCTGTATGGGAATATGCACCTAAACTAGACTACGAAAACTTTCGTGACTACTATATGCTTAACCACATCTTCAAGGTGGGTGCACTAGTAGAGCATGATGACACAGGTCTTACAGGACATGTTGTGCATCGTGGCACTAATTATGTAATATTCAGAATGCCAGATGGCAATGAGCACCGTGCATGGTTACAGCACATCACTGAGAGAGAAGATCAATCTAACTATTCTGCAGACGATGGTAGTGGTAATACATGGAAAGTAGGCACAGATGCATACCGTAAAGCAGTGCAAGACATGACACCTGGACAAGCGACAATCAAATTTAGTGACTTTAGAAAGAAGTCTAAGACTAAATAATAATACATTCTTGACGACCAACTTAGTAAAGCAATGACTTTAGATATCAAAGTGTCTGCTGCACTCATGAAGTATTCCTTCCTAGAGCAGAGAAAAATCTTCCATGCACTAGAGACTGGCACTGTAGACAAACTGACTAAGCATCTACAAGAGGGTGCTGAGAAAGCAATCGACGCAATGGACTCATGGGAGCCTATCGTTGAGGGTTATGGCGGGTTTCCTATTGAAAAGGAAGCAGTTGCTAAGAAGAAGATGGAGTTTAAGCGTGACAAGAATGTAGGTAGAGTCGTCACCTCTGGTGGAGATCAGATGCTAGTCACTGGTCGTAAGGCAGACGGACGCTATGTTGTTATGGGTAAGGACGGTCGTAAGACTGCAAAGGATGCAGTTGATATCGGTGTCGTTGCTAAAGAGCAGGTAGTGGGTGTTGATCTCGATGACCTGCATGAGTCAATGAAACAGGCTCGTAAGAATGTTGGTGCGTCTACTTGTTGGGACGGATACAAGGCTAAAGGCACCAAGAAAAAGGGAGGAAAGGTAGTCCCTAACTGCGTTAAAGAAGATGAGGTCGCTGAGGGTAAGAAAGGATTGTGGGATAACATTCACGCCAAGAGAAAGAGAGGCGAGAAACCTGCAAAACCTGGTGATAAAGATTACCCCAAGACACTTAACGTAGAAAGTAACCAAAGTTTTGATGCAATGATAGAAGCATTGTGTCTACCAGAGTATGAGGATCTAACGTTTGATGAGATCCATGACATCTGTGTAGAGACTCTTCTTGAGTTGGATCAACCATTGCTCAATGAGGCAATCGATCTTATTGATTCAATGGAGCTTCTTACTGAGGCACCAAGTCAGCACTCTGCAAATCCTAATATTGCAGTGCAGGCACCTCAGAAGAAGAAGGAATCAGCAGCACCTGCAGGTAAACCATCCCTCAAGGATCGTATCAAGGCAGGTCTTAAGACTGCTGCTAAAGTAGTTGCTAAAGGTGCCGTTAAGGGTGCTAAGTATGCAGGTAAAGCTGCAGGCATGGCAAAAAATACAGCAGGCAAAATGGCTTCTGCTGCCAAAGACGGTTACAAATCGACCCAGACTGGGACATCCTCATCTGGATCTAGCAAATCTACCTCTTCCACAATGAGTGACACTCCACCTAAGGATGCAGGATCATCTTCCTCGTCTTCTACTAGTGGTGGTGGATCAACAACAACCTCTGGATCTTCTGGATCTGGTGGTGATGGATCAAAGACTAAAGAGAATTTGAAGAAATTCGGATCTGCTCTTAAGAAAGGTATCAAGAAAGTTGTTGGTAAAGGATCTCGTTTAGTCTCCAAAGGAGCTGGCAAACTCGCAAAACGTTTGGGAGAACAGTCCAGATACGATTGGAGAAGTAACATTAAAGGAGACATTTGATGCAACCTACAAGCAAAACTGTTGATAGGAAAAGTGGTCTCAAGACTGTTACTAAGAAAGGTATTACAGTTAATCCAAAGAAGGAAGATCTTATGAAAGAAGCACTAAGAAACAGCGTTAAGGCATCTATAGATAGTCTTAAAGAAGCTGCTAAGAAAAATGCCAAAGGCAAAACCAAAGGTAAAGTCAAACGTTGGTGGGACGACGATGGTGATGGCATTGGCTATGAGCCTCATGAAGTAAAGAAGGAGCATCATCAGACTGATGCAGAAGGCAATGTGATTCCACATGAGGACGAAGAAGATAAAGCAGCAAAGGCTGTTATTAAAGAGAGAATGAGACAAAAGATGATCTCTTTAACACAACAACATGATGCACAACAAGCTGGACTTGAGCCTACTGAATATAAAAAGCTATAAATAAGGTACCCCTTGTTTATAGAATTATGTTGAGCTTTCTAATGCCCCTTGCCTATAAGGTAATTGATTCAGCAGTCGCTAAGATTCCTGACGACGCAGAATTGGGCGAAAAACTTATCGATATCTGTCTCCTTATCATCGGAAAGGCAGTAAAACTTACTAAAACCACAGCAGATGACGCTCTCTTTGAGAAAGTGAAGGAAGCTTTGGCTGCAAAGGAGTAAGTTATATAAATAACATATAGATGATACCACCCCGCTACTAGAGAAAAATGGCTGTATTTGGACTACTCGATGCGAAAGCAATGGGCACAAACATTGGTGTAACCAATGGAGATGCCACCGTAACAACTTCTGGAGACTTCACGGACGCTTCTGACAACCTTGTCAAAGTAGGTGACGTGTTGGAAATCTCTGGTGTCGCTTACATTGTAAAACAAGTAACGTCAGCAACTGCTCTAGAGCTTCATAAGGTGTATGCAGGATCTACTGCAACAATCACCGCAGCAAATGCCGTTAGAAGGACTCCTCCTAAGGCAGTAGCAGAGTACGTTATCAAGGGTGGCGATAGCATCTCTGACTATCAGCTCGTATTTGTTGACGAGACTGAGAGAACTAAAGCAGCAAACAAGTCTAGAGGTATCACTGGTCCTGGTTGGTGGTTGTATCGCACATACACCACATACAATGGTGACACACGTCATAAGGCAGAGTGTCTCGCATTTACTCACGCTACCGCAGCCGCGGCTGGCGATGACGCAGACGATACAGTGGTAGCAGACGTCCAAGAAACAATCACTATCGGCACACAACCTGCAAACTCTACTTCATCTAGTGGAGCAGGGACATTCGCAGTTGCTGCCACAGTTGATCAGTCTGGCACCATCACTTACAAGTGGCAGAGACAGACTGCAAGTGCTACTGTTAGATGGGTTGACATCGCTGCCAACACAGACACAGGTATTACATACGCAAACTTCACCACTGCAACTCTTGCATATAGTGGACTTTCAAGCAATGCGTTGGACGGACAGAAATATAGATGTGTTGTTAACACCTCTAAGGGTGCTGAAGAAGTTATCACTAACGGATCCGCAACTCTTACATTCGGAAGCTGATAAATAAAATCAGGAAAATCCTGATTCGTAATGCGTTTTGAAAGTTTAACCGATAAGAATCACTTGCTGTTTGCAATCAAACACTATAGTAATCCGCAATCGGTTACCGTGGATGACTTCATGGAAGACATGAAGAAATTCAAATATCTTAAGCGACTGCTTAAAAGATACTTAAAGACTGGGACATTACGTACAAACTTAATAATCAACCATCTGGTTATACTATTCAATGTGTTTGGTGAGGCAACCATACCGTTGCTAATGTATAAGCTTGAGCGTGAGTATTGGTCTATACTTAAAACCTTTCTAATATTTTTAGATAGGTATCCAGAAATCAATGCAGGCTCATTTAACGATGTGGATATTGATATGGATGTATACGATACCTTGACGTCAATCAATGATTAATGAAGATGCCCCAACAATGAGTGCAGGCAACGGTGGATTCTCTGGATCTGCTGCTGCTAGTGGTCCTGTTGCAGGGTATGACCCCATGCTAGGGGGAAAGAAAGTCAAGAAGAGAAAGTATAAACCCAAAGGACACGTTGTAACTAACGTAGGAATAGGAGAAGAAGCAAGTCACTATCAAAAAGATAGCAGCATCATCCCTTACCTTATTCATTTCGATGGAATCGATTCATATGTTTTGTACGGTAAGTCACCGTCAGAAATAAAGATACAACTCAGAAAGATCTACAGACCTGAGGTGCATAACAAGATTAAAATCACACGACTATACCCTAATCAAGTAATCAAATTCTACTGGGACAAGAGACAAAAAGCACTAGGCGTATAATGTCTGACATTAATTCTGCAATATTAGAAAGATTAGAAAGAGTAGTTGACACATTACAGGAAAATTCTGTAAAGATGGGTCAACTTCTTGCTGTACACAATGAAAAACTGGACAAGCAAGACAAGATCGATCAGGTTTTGTTTGAAAAGGTTGACAGAATCCACGCAGATATTACTAGAGAGACAGATGCTATCAAGAAAGGATGTGAGAGAGACATCCGTCTGGTAGACGACAGACTCCGTATGATGGAGAAGAAAATGTGGACTATCGCAGGTGCCCTCACAGTAATTTCTTTCGTAGTGTCTCCTGCAGGCCAGAAAATTTTAGGTAACGTGTTGACACCTGAGCAACAATCCAGTATGATGGTCGGAGAGATGCACCGACTTGAATGAGTTACATTGATACCCAATACATTGATCGTGTTGGTGTCAGATTAGAAAAATTCAAACATCAAGGACGCACCTACAACTTTAGGTGTCCCTATTGTGGTGACTCCCAACGCTATAAGAGTAAAGCGAGGGGGTATTTTTTTGTCCGCAATAACGATTACGTTTATAAATGTCACAACTGTGGTATCTCTAAGTCTCTTTCTACCTTCTTAAAGGATCAGGCATCAGACTTATACTCAGAATATCTCTTAGAAAAGTATAAGAAACCTAAGAAGAAAGACGTGCTACCTGACCTGTCAGCAAAGCCTTACTTTGCTAGTAAGCCAACAGGTCTGGAATCGATTGCTAGTCTAAATAATGAGCATCCCGCAAGAGAGTATTTAACAAAGAGGCAACTACCTGCAGAGGCATTCTATTCTCTGTATTATGTTGACAAGTTTAAAGCATGGGTCAACAAACAAAGTCCAAACTACTTTGAGAGTTTGAAGAATGACCAACCAAGAATCATCATCCCACTCATCGATGTGGATGGTAACTGGTTTGGAATACAAGGTAGGTCTCTAGCACCTAAAAGTGTGCTAAGATATATCACATGTATCTTCAACAAAGATAAGACTAAACTCTTTGGACTAGATCGTATCAACAAAGATGAGATTGTATATGTCACAGAAGGACCATTCGACAGTTATTTCCTTGGAAATGCTATTGCTATGTGTGGTAGTGATGTTGACTACAGCACTTTCGATTATCAATTTGTATTCGTCTTCGACAACGAACCACGAAACAAGGAGATCGTTGATAAAATAAGTAATACTATTGATAAAGGATATCCTGTAGTGATATTCCCTAAAACAATTAAAGAAAAAGATCTCAATGACATGCACCTAGCAGGTCATGACGTTAAAGAGATCGTAAAACGTAACACCTTTAAGGGTGCCGAAGCAAAAGTAAAACTAACATTCTGGAAAAAGGTATGAGCACCAACGTCGTCAAGCGTAATGGCAGTGTTGAGTCACTTAACTTAGAAAAAATTCATAAGATGGTCGAGATGGCATGTGAAGGCATCGGAGGAGTCTCCGAGTCTGCCATCGAAATGAATGCTAACATTCAATTTTTTGACGGCATCAAAACTAATGACATCCAAGAGATTCTTATCAAGTCTGCAAACGATTTGATTTCTCTGGACGCACCAAACTATCAGTTTGTCGCAGCACGTTTGCTCCTGTTTTCTCTTAGGAAAGCAGTCTATGACAACCATCCAGACTCACATCCACATTTGTATCAGCACATCAAAGACTGTATTGATCATGGACTGTATGACCCTGCCCTTCTAGACGCTTATAGCGAAGAGGAGTGGAGCGAAATCAACAACATGGTTGACTATGATCGAGACTATTTGTTCACATATGCAGGTATTCGACAAGTAGTTGATAAATATCTCGTACAAGATCGATCCTCTGGTGAGGTGTATGAAACACCACAGCAGATGTATATCATGATCGCTGCTACACTTTTTCAACGCTATCCTCTTGATAGCAGACTAACCTATGTCAAAAAATACTACGACGCAATCTCAAGGCACAAAATCAACATCCCCACCCCTATCATGGGAGGTGTGCGGACTCCCCTTAGGCAATTTGCTAGCTGTGTTCTTGTTGATATTGATGACACCCTCGATAGCATCTTTAGCAGTGACATGGCTATTGGTTACTACGTTGCTCAAAGGGCTGGAATCGGGATTAACGCAGGCAGAATCCGTGGCATCAACAGCAAAATCCGTGGGGGTGAAGTGCAGCACACAGGTGTTGTCCCGTTCCTCAAAAAGTTTGAAAGCACTGTCAGATGTTGCACTCAAAATGGCATCCGTGGTGGATCAGCGACTGTCCACTTCCCCATTTGGCACCAAGAAATAGAAGACATCCTTGTCTTAAAAAATAATAAAGGGACAGAGGATAATCGTGTCCGTAAACTAGACTACAGCATTCAAATTTCTGAGTTATTTTATAAGAGGTTTATTCAAGATGCAACGATCAGTCTATTCAGTCCTCATGACGTGCCTGGTCTTTATGATGCCTTTGGCACTGATAGCTTTGACGATCTTTACACCAGATACGAATCCGACGAAACCATCCCTAAGACTGTTGTCTCCGCACAGGAGATAATTCTTTCTCTATTGAAAGAGAGATCAGAGACAGGTCGTATTTACATTATGAATATCGATCACTGTAACTCTCATTCATCTTTCAAAGACAAAGTGAATATGAGTAACTTGTGTCAAGAGATCACTCTACCTACAGATCCTATTCAATCTATCCAAGGACAGGGTGAGATTGCATTGTGTATCTTGTCTGCTATCAACGTAGGTAAGATCAATAGAGTAGAGGAGTTGGAGAATCTATGTGACCTTGCAGTCCGTGGTCTTGAGGAGTTGATTGACTATCAAGAGTATCCTGTTAAGGCAGCAGAAGATTCTACTATCGCACGTCGCTCACTAGGTATTGGTTACATTGGACTAGCACATTACCTTGCTAAGAATGGTGCAAGTTATGACTCACAAGAGGCATATGATCTTGTCCATAAACTTACAGAGTCATTCCAATACTACCTGTTGAGAGCATCAAATACTCTGTCAAAAGAGAGAGGACCTTGTGGTAATTTCTCAGTCACAAAGTATCATGATGGAATTCTTCCGATCGATACATATAAGAAGGACGTAGATAACATCGTCGCACCAGAGTATCAACATGATTGGAATTCTTTACGGGATGACATCCTCAGGTTCGGACTCAGACACAGCACTTTGTCCGCACAAATGCCTTCAGAGAGCAGTTCCGTTGTGTCAAATGCAACAAATGGAATCGAACCACCTCGCGACTACCTGTCCATTAAGAAATCGAAGAAAGGACCTCTTAAGCAGATTGTTCCGCAATACAACACACTAAAAAATAACTACACTCTCTTGTGGGATATGCCATCCAATGAGGGATATATCAAGGTTGTTGCGGTCATGCAAAAGTTCTTTGACCAAGCGATCAGTGGTAACTGGTCATACAATCCACAAAATTATGCGAATAGTGATGTCCCTATGTCAGTAATGGCAAACGACTTGCTTACGACATACAAATATGGATGGAAAACATCATACTATCAAAACACATACGATAATAAGAAAGATGAAGACGATACTTCTGCTAAAGTAGAAGACCTAGTAAATGAAATTCTGTCTGGTGATGAGGCAGATTGTGACGCTTGTAATGTATAACCCTATCCCTAATAATCGAATGTCCGTAACTGTTTTTAATAGCAACAAGACCGACACTACTAAACAACCAATGTTTTTTGGAGCACCCCTAGGGATGCAGAGGTATGATGAATATAAGTATCCAGACTTTGAGAGACTAACTCAATCACAACTAGGATTCTTTTGGAGACCTGAGGAGGTATCTCTACAGAAGGATCGCTCAGATTACAAAACACTAAACGATCAACAGAAGCACATTTATACTTCTAACCTTAAGTATCAAATCCTTCTTGACAGTGTGCAGGGCAGAGGTCCTGGCATGGCATTTGCACCTTACTGTAGTCTTCCTGAGTTGGAAGGATGTATTGGTGTATGGAATTTCATGGAGCAAATTCATTCACGCTCATATACACACATCATCAAGAATGTATACTCAGATCCATCAGAGGTATTTGATACAGTTTTAGATGACGAAAAGATTTTAGCTCGTGCCAAGTCTGTCACAAGTGCATACGATGAATTCCTTGAAGCAGTAGGACAGTATGCAGACAGCAACTTCTGGAAGAAGGATTGGAGAGACTCACCTACTTCACAGTGGACATTGCACGACCTCAAGAGAAAACTTTATAGGGCAGTTGCTAACGTCAACATCCTAGAAGGTATTCGTTTCTATGTTTCATTTGCATGCTCTTTCGCTTTCGGTGAGTTGAAACTCATGGAAGGGTCAGCAAAGATCATTGCATTGATTGCAAGAGATGAATCACAACATCTAAACATCACACAGAAGATCCTTAAACGATGGGATCAAGGTGATGATCCAGAGATGCAAGAGATTGCACGCGAAGAAAGAGAAAACATTACACAAATGTTTGTTGATGCTGTAGAAGAGGAGAAAGATTGGGCAACCTATCTCTTCTCACAAGGTAGCATCATTGGTCTTAATGAAAGACTACTGACTCAGTATGTTGAATGGACTGCAAACCGTCGCATGAAAGCGATTGGATTGACACCAGTATTCGATCAACCACTGAGCACTAACCCACTCCCATGGACAAACCACTGGCTAAATAGCAAAGGGCAACAGAATGCTCCTCAGGAAACTGAGATTGAATCATACATTGTGGGAGGCATCAAACAAGATGTTGGGAAAGACACCTTCGCAGGATTTTCACTTTGAGTTTACGCACAGGTGGGGCGGTGTCCCTACTGAAGTGCAACAGTTTGAGGATTGGTCTAAGAAACAGAAGGGTATCTTTAGATTCATCCTTCTGAATTTTTGCCTACCTTGGTATGCAAAATGGTGGTTAGAATTTAAGGTCGATAAGACCATGCATGATGTTGATCAACAAATTGAAAACATTGTTGATCAATGGAATGAGGAAGAAAAGAAAAACACAATCATCGTGGAAAAACCATCAGAAGTCGCAGGACTCAACGACATGTACATCTCTTCATGGCCACCACCCGAGCTTTGGTATAAAGGACCACTTGAAGTTTTTGAAACAGGTGAAATCACATCTGAAAAGGCATCGGATATTACCGAATACCCCGACCCATGGGAAGAGAAGACGTAAAACTTAAGGTTAACGTTAAGTTAAATGACTAAGTTTGCTAAATAGTTGTGGATATGATAACATATCTGTATCGTTCATCCCTTAGGGGACGCAAGTAAGTCGCGGAACGGAGCGTTCATCCCATGATACATCTAGTCGGAATACTTGTAGCAGGTATTACTTGTGTGGACATTGCTGAAAAGCTTGACCGTGCAGACCGACATCCCGATCTTACACCTCAACAGAGGGCAGAGATCGTGGAATTGTACAAGACACATCTGACTGAGGCAGTAGGTCTCACATGCGATTGGGACGCAAACGACTAAAGGAACGGGAACTCGGATCACCCGCAAGGGTTAAAGGAGAAACTTCACCAACTTTAGGAGAAACAAATGACTACTATCACATATCGTGGCGTCAAGTATGACGCTGAGCAGTACAAAGCAAAGGTACTAGCAGAAGCCGCACAGGCAAGAAACCATGAACTTATGTATCGTGGTATTAAGGTCGAAAAGAAACTAGCAGTGGTGTAGAAAGATGGAAGCACTACAGACTGTTAGTTGGATAACTATTGGATCTGTTGTATTCATCTACTTCATCTACCAAGAAGTTCGCTTCCTCCATTTTTTAAAGGGTGGCAGCGATGCGGTTAAAAGTTAAAATTGAATGGGACTACGGTCTACCAGAATACGATCCAGAAAAACATGACCCAGATAAAGTGTTTGCTTTACTGTGTTATAGAGGTGTTTCGTATGCCAAATGGGTTACACTAAACGTGTTTGGCACACCTTCTTGGTATCTAAAGAATCCAAGAAAGGGTGAAAAATAGTTATCATTCATACACATTTCTAAGGAGGGGTTGACACCCTCCTTTTTTTATGCCATTATATATCTGTGCCTGATCAGCACACTGGGAGTGACTGAATAATCTTTCTGGCATATGGCTGGATAAGGTGATACGACAGAGGTGGTGCTCGCTGCTAGGAATAGCAGAACTACTCAACCAAGTAGGTCGTAGGCAAGGACGTATTTACTCTGTAGTAATGCCCGTTCTTTGTTGGTATACAGTAACCCAACCTCCCTCCTTTTTTTCACGAAAATAAATAACTTTAACTATGAGGAGAGTCATGAAACTATTTTTGGACAGTAGCAATACCGAAGTAGTTTATGATGCAGTTGCAACTGGATTGATTGATGGTGTAACTACCAACCCTTCCCTGATGATGAAAGAAGGGAAAGATCCTAGGGATGTTATCCTTGAGATTTGTAACATGTTTGGATGGACAGCATCTGTTTCTGCAGAGGTCGTTGGATCTACAGCAGAAGAAATGCTAGACATGGCAGACGATTATATTGATATACATCCTAGTGTAACTATTAAATTGCCCCTCACACCAGAGGGTCTTAAAGCATGTAAAGAGTTGTCGGAGGATGGTATCTCCACTAACGTTACTCTTTGCTTCTCAGTCTCACAAGCAATTCTTGCTGCGAAAGCAGGTGCTACTTATGTGTCACCTTTCGTTGGTAGATTGAATGATAATTCTGTCTCAGGTGTTGAGTTGATCAGAGCAATCTCTGATGTATACTCTAGGCATTCTGTAAAGACACAAATCCTAGCAGCATCTATTAGGGATGTGCATCAGGTCGGTAGATGTTTTGGAGTTGGTGCAGATATCTGCACGATCCCTCCTGCCGTGTTTAACAAAATGTATAAGCATGTCTTGACCGATAAAGGTCTAGAGCAATTTGACAAGGACTGGCAAACCCTACAAGAAAATCTTAAACCATGAATTATCAAAAGGTAAAACTCATTGCACACAATCTTAAACTCCTCGCAGAGAGTTTGGAAGATGCTATTAAAGAAGATGTGGATGCATACAGACCTGTAGTCTCCGATCCACTAGTTAAGGAAGGTATGTCGTATAGATACAATGGAGATGATGATGGTTACGCAGATTGAAACCGCAAAGTGCTAAAGCTAAAGGAAGAAACTTCCAGAAATGGGTAAGAGAAATGCTCATTGAGCATCGTGACGTCCACCCTGAGGACATTGAGTCTCGTAGTATGGGTGCAGGTGGCGAAGATCTTATCATGGCAAGAGCAGCAAGAGAAAAGTTTCCTTTCTCTATTGAATGTAAAAATGTAGAGAAACTTAACGTTTACGATGCATACGATCAAGCGTGTGCAAACGCAGGTGACCATACACCTGCTCTTTTTATGAAGAAAAATCGGAAGAAGGCACTAGTGGTGTTGGATGCCGAATGGTTTATTAAGCATTACAATCCTTGACAGATGGACAGAGACCATATATACTTACGAGAGTTACACTACCAAATCATGGCTCCCATCGAATTCGTAGACTCAGTTGAGTATCTTATCGATAAATTGCACTACCTTATTGAGGAAGGCAAGACCGAAGAGGCAGAGACGGTAGCAAAGCAGATCCGAGAGCTTGAAGAAGCATGATGGAATTCCCATTCCGAGTCCCGATCTGCACATACGAGATTGAAGACTGGGCGGAGAAGAAAGATACCATTAAATTACCAGACCCTACAGATAAACATCTGGATCAGGGTGTGGAAGTCTATACTGATTTCTTTGAGTGGGATCAGCAGGGTATCTTGCCACCATATGCTGACCAAGTGTTTGATGCAGCAGCATTACCGATAAATAAATTCAAAAAAAGTGGTTGCCTTGGTCGCAATCACATGATGGAGATCTCATCAATGTGGTTTGAGTCTCAATTTGCATCACACAAACATCGTGTCCACAATCATGGCATGTATGGATGGTCATGTGTGCTATACTATGACTTCGATGAAAACATTCATCACCCTACTACTTTCTATTCACCCTTCCACGACTTCATCGATGGCAACTTAATGTCCTATGTGCCACCAGTCAAGGAAGGGTCTATTGTGTTCTTTCCTGCTGCACTGCACCATGAAGCACCACCGAATAGATCACCAGTTAAACGCACAATCATATCATTTAATATTAAAGGACATGTAGACAAAACCAAAAAAGTAATATGAAGTTTTTTACAGGCGATGACTTTCAATTAAATTCAAACTTAACATTTACCAAGGAAGACGTAAACGGAAGACCGATTGTCTACGTTGATAACGTATATAAAAACCCAGACAGAGTGGTAGAGTATCTACAAAACTGTCCTATTATTTCACACAAACCACAAGATCCTCAGGCAGCAAATGGTGTTGAGTTTTTTGATGGTAGACAAGCAATTACAGAAGCATATGATCGACAATGGTTTGACATACACAGGGAAGCCTCCTCCTTACTAGGCATCCACCAGAATACATACTTCCAAGGAGGTTGCATGTTTAATATGACCATGCTAAACTCCTTACCAAAGGGTCATTGGTTTCCCCATACTGACCCCCACTGCATCAACGGACTAGTTTATCTCAACAAGTGTAACGATTATGGACCAGGCACATCTTTCTACAATTCCTTTGACTACAACGGAGGAGGTGAGCACTTCAACCCATGGTGTAATGATGCAGATGAGACCCACTGTATACTAGATCGATATAACTGTGCTGTCTTTTTCAATGGAGACATCTATCATTCCATGAGACTGGTAGGTAATACATTCATAGACAGACCACGGTTTACTGAGGTACATTTCCTCACCTATTGATTCAGTAGCTCAGTGGATAGAGCAACTGTCTTCTAAACAGTCGGTCGTTGGTTCGAATCCAACCTGAGTCGTTGGGGGTAACCCCATTGCCACAACAGAATAGGAGTCTACTTATGACTGTAGAAAAGCGTTTTGCCGATTGCTTGTCCATTCTCAGGTCAGCAGTCAATGGTGAAGTGGAATTGGATACCGAGTATCCATCTCTCTTCCAAGCATTATGTCGATTTTATGCCGACAAACGCCACGTCCATTTCTGGGGTATTGATGTTGAAGAAGATTATGCGATTTTAATTGACCACCTTAGTGATGATTTAGTTTATGGATGACGAGAGATACATTGTATACAGAGACATCTTCCCTAAGCATGTTGCAGTGCCTTGGGATGCAGTGTTGATGTATGTAAATGCAACTCTTAACGACCCTACAGGTTTTTGTCATTGTATTAGTGATGGAGGACCGCCTTCTTATATGTCAAAATGGCGAAGGGGGAGTGCTGCTCCTCCTTCTTTTACTATGGCAAGGAGAGAGTTTGAAGAGTGGGCAGGACACGAGTGTCAAAACATGGATGTCTATGTCTCATACTTTGCACCTGCTGATACATTCGGCAGGCATAATGATCAGGAGAATGTCCTTATCATTGGTGTCAAGGGTAGGACATCCTATCGATTTGATACTAACGCATGTGAAACATGCATGGCGGATATCGTCACAATCAATCCTGGCGATGCACTATACATACCTAAAGGGATGTATCATGAGGCATCCCCCAAATCTCCTAGAGCAATTTTTAGTTATAGAATAGATGCTAGATCCTGAGATCACAACCTATAAGAATAAGATCTGCACCAAAGATAGTGACTTCATTTGGGGTGCTACTATTTCTGATGATGCAGTCCAAGAGGTTGTAAATTTCTATAGGCATCAACAGTGGTTGCCTTATATTGAAGGTCAACTCATGGAAGCAGGAGAAGTAAAAACAAATAAAGAATTTAAAGATTCTCGTGACCTGCATGTCCCATTCCAAGCAGCAGTCATGCACCTAGAGAAGTATCTTGTTGAGTTGCAAGAAGTCCTAGAGAAATACATGGATAGATTTCCTTTCTGTGAGTTATCTAACTTCCGTATCAACGAGCCACTCTCTATACAATGGTATCCTAAGGGTGGTGGTTTTAAACTCTGGCATACAGAGAGATCAAACTGCCTACCAAGTAATGTTTATAGACACCTTGTCTTTATGACATACCTAAACGATGTCCCTGATGGTGGCACCGAGTGGTTTCATCAAGATAAGTATGTCCCCGCACAAAAAGGATACACAGTCATCTGGCCAGCAGATTGGACACACTTCCATAGAGGAAGGGTATCTGATACTAAGGAGAAGATGATTATCACAGGATGGTTTTCATTCCAATAAACAAATGTTAGACAGATCCGAATTACCTAGAGATCAAGCACATCTTGATTCGCAAAATGATAAGTGGAATAGAGGACTTGATCTCTTCATTGAGTCTCTCCACGAGCCAGACCCTAAACTTCGTGGGTGTGCTCACAATCAGAAATGTTTTAACGAGTTGATGTGGATCAGAGAGTATATGATTACACACGCTAACACTCTTCGTAGGTGACAATTATATAACTGTCCTTAGTAGGTCACAGTCTTGGTGTGATAACGTTAGAATACATATAGATTCACACACACCATGAAGGTAAAAGTAATTCTCGACAGATTCCCATACCGTTTTGCCGAGTGTGGCACACTAGAGATCAACGGTATGCCTGACTATCGCATTCTCAAATACAACGAGATCACCAAGACTTATTACACCATGTATAAGCTTGACAACTCGATCCAGTTGGACTATTGTATCGAAGATCCCGAATACACTAAGTGGTTAGACCCTGATCCTGAGGTCGCTGCCTATGGTGGACGTAGGGATGTTGTTGTATCACCTTATCAAGGAGCATGATGGCTTACGCTAATGAATTTCACGATGCTGTCGCTGCAGCGAAGACTGCCTTTAAGTGGGCACTAGATAACGACGTCGATGACCAGACCACTGGTGAGTTGTGGCGACATTATCTTGGTTTGAAGACAATCGCAGAGACACAGAAACCTGTGGAAAGTTTCCACATTGATTTTGATAACTACCCAGTTGCTGCAGGGGAAGTGCCTATTCAAGGAGCAGCAGGTGCGGATGTCATCACATTTGGGGGTTGACAGAAATTTAATCTTTCCTATATAATTATGTAACATAACTTAACAAACGTTATTCATGACAATTACTACTGAATCAGGCGGAAGGCAAAACATGTTTGCAAAGGAACCACCTATGCAAGTAATGGACGTATCCGTGACTCACAACGAAAGAGCGGAATTACTTAACGGTCGTCTAGCAATGCTAGGGATTGTATCAGGAGTAATTTCATACGCATTCTCTGGAAGCATCTTCTTTTTTGGTGCCTTCGGAATCTAACAACAACTAACCTTATAGGAGCAAACTCATGACCCCAGAAGCAGAAAGATTTAATGGATGGGCAGCAATGCTTGGTTTCGTAGCAGCAGTTGGTGCTTACACATTCACAGGACAAATCATTCCTGGTATCTTTTAATGACAAATACTAAATCAATCGAGCCACAGAAGAGAGTGGCAGAAACTTGGAATGGTAGACTAGCAATGCTTGGTCTAGTTGCAGCAGCAACAAGTGACATTCTAACTGGACATATGTTTTTCGGTATTTTCTAATGTCCGATCTCATGTCTAATTCATATCATGAGGTAATGGAAGTTTACAAAAGACCAATGTCAGTTAAATACATCCCATTTATTACATTCATGTTTGCCACAGGTCTAACAGCAACTGTTGGAATTCCTGTGTTTGCATGATACTATATAAAATAGCGTAACTAATAATTATGAATATCCCGAGTGTCGAATTTGTCTTCGTCCGTCAAAAAGATTGTAACGACAAAGCATTTGGTTTTGACAAAATAAACTCGGTGGATCTACTAGGTAAGGGCAAGCATGTAGTGTTTGCTCTGCCTGGTGCTTTCACTCCCACCTGCACCCAATTTCAACTCCCTTCCTACGAAGCATGTTATAACAACTTCAAAGAGGAAGGTGTAGATGAGGTTTGGTGTATTTCTGTTAACGATGGATTCGTAATGAATGCATGGCAGAGAGAGTTAGGTATTGAAAAGGTCAAGTTGATCCCTGATGGCAATGCTATGTGGACAGGACTTATGAATCAACTTGTCACCAAAAATGATAAGGGTTTTGGTCTCCGCTCATGGAGATACGCATGTGTCATTGAAGACGGTGTGATTACTAAACTTTTTGAAGAACCTGGTAAAGTAGATGACACGGATGAGGATCCCTATGAGGTATCCTATCCAGAGAATGTCGTCAACTGGATCAGGACTGGTGAAGAAATTTAAACTGGAAGTATGGAATGGTCAGGAGTGGATGTCACTTGTCCACTACCGTAACCTATCAAAAGCAAAAGCAAACTTTCTCTACTACCTAAGTCAACTCATGTGTGCTAAGATGAGTAGAGACATTAACCAAGTAGTAAGGATTGCAGAAGATGACTGACATCTCCTCCGACTGGCGATACAATGATGGAAACATGCATGCTCGCCAGTTTTGTTTGAACGCATTTATCTATGCTAAGATTCCCTTGAGTCGCGACGTCTATGAATTTTGTGCACTCTACATCAGTCAAGGGTTATTCCAAGAGCACTTGGAGAAGATGAAAAAAGGAGAGGGTTTTCATGAAGAGAAAATCCACAAGGAGATAATCAACTGCTATCACAAGTATGGGCAAGAATTTTTAGGTTTGCCTGACCCCTTGACAGAATAACCAAAAAGCCTATATACTAAGAAGCGTGTTGATCCCAACACCATGTAACGGTTTCGTTACATAACATCCCATTAACCGAGACCTATGGGGATGTAAAGCAAGTCTCTAATACCTGCCTCTGAGGGTGAGACAGGAATATTATACTCAGTGTTCCCTGCACTATTACTTAAACTCTCAATTAATGACTACTATCAACTCTGGCATTCGCCAACGTGGTGGACTCCTCTCTGGATGGGATGAGTTCTGTCAGTGGGTTACATCTACTAACAACAGACTTTATGTTGGTTGGTTTGGTGTGCTCATGATCCCATGCTTGCTCACTGCAGCAGCATGTTTCATCGTTGCATTTATTGCAGCCCCTCCCGTCGATATCGACGGTATTCGCGAACCTGTAGCAGGATCTCTACTCTATGGAAACAACATCATCTCAGGAGCAGTCGTCCCAAGCAGCAACGCAATCGGACTACACTTCTACCCAATCTGGGAAGCAGGAACAGTTGACGAATGGCTCTACAACGGAGGACCTTATCAACTCGTTATCTTCCACTTCCTTATCGGTATCTCAGCTTACATGGGACGCCAATGGGAACTTAGTTACAGACTAGGTATGCGACCTTGGATCTGTGTTGCTTACTCTGCACCAGTTGCAGCAGCAGCGTCAGTTTTCCTAGTATATCCTTTCGGTCAAGGATCTTTCTCTGATGGTATGCCTCTTGGCATCGCAGGTACATTCAACTTCATGTTTGTATTCCAAGCAGAGCACAACATTCTTATGCACCCATTCCATATGATTGGTGTTGCAGGTGTGTTTGGTGGATCTTTGTTTAGTGCAATGCACGGATCTCTTGTTACTTCTTCTCTTATTAGAGAAACTACTGAGCAAGAGTCTCAAAACTATGGTTACAAATTTGGACAAGAAGAAGAAACATACAACATCGTAGCTGCTCATGGTTACTTTGGTCGTCTTATCTTCCAGTATGCTTCTTTCAATAACTCTAGAAGTCTTCACTTCTTCCTTGCAGCATTCCCAGTTGTTTGTATCTGGATTACTGCTATGGGTATCTCTACTATGGCATTCAACTTGAATGGTTTCAACTTTAACCAGTCAGTTGTTGA